>JAEIGA010009738.1_pt1 | contig 14557 bp, 17 predicted proteins | sample 9270691 | NCBI WGS metagenome assembly JAEIGA01 (sample SAMN17057246, study PRJNA624740) | gut metagenome | biome: biome; isolation source: fecal sample | host: Bos grunniens | place: China: Xizang | collected 2019 | reverse complement strand
AAACCCGAACAACAGAACAAAAACCGAACACGCAGATCCGGCCAAATACCGGCCTGTGGAAAAACTCTGTGGAATTGTGGAAAACTTACACCAAAAAAGTATATTTTATATATTGACTTCATAATTGGTTTGGTGTATGATTTGAGTATGGTATAGTACATTTACGTGGTGATAAACATGGCCTCCACAAAAATACGCCTTAAACTCAGATTACACGCGTGTTCCATCATTATCACCACATATATGTATTATACCAATCAAAATAATTAAAAAATGGAGGTATAGATGGAATATACAATTATAGTTGCAAGCGAAATCACAGAATTAAAAACCATTGTGAATGATTTTTGCAGTTACGGATGGGAACCGCAGGGCGGAATTATTGTGGATCCAAAAACGAAGTTATATTGTCAACCAGCAGTGCGGGAAATAGAAAATGGCACGAAAGAGAATTAGTGGGCGCGCGCGTGTACCAACACCGGCTGACAAATTATTGCGTTCAATTGAAATGACAAATCGCAAATTGAACCGGTTGGAATCGGCCGGCGTATATGGCAAATATGCATCTAAAAAACTGTTGCGTACGATTCGGAATGAATCACCAATCAAATACAACAGGGGGAAACGTGTCAAAGTAACAGTGAATGTCAAAAAATTAAATCCATCACAAATTCGATATTATCAAAAAGTGTTCACATCATTTTTGGAATCGAAAACATCATCGGCCATTGGAATCAAAGATAAGGAACTCAAAACACGCGATAAATTAAAACAATCATTGTCCGAAATTACCGATGAAGATATAACGGAACAGGATGTCGAATATTTTTATACATTGGTCGAAGATAACGATTTTCGTTATTTGGCCGACAAAATCGGTGACAGTGATTTATATATTTTGGTGAACGAAGTGAAATCGCGTGATTTGGACGAAGAAGGTTTTACAAAGATGTTGGAACAATATATGACAGTCAACACCAAAGAAGCGCGCGATGCAGCATCCAATTTATATAATAAATTTGTGATTGGAGAATAACATGATTTATTGGTCGGAATATCACGGCCATGAAATAGATGTTGTTTCGAAGAAGGTTGACAATACGATTTACACATTTGATATTGAATCGACATCGTATTTGATATTAAACGGTGAAATTATATCGGCAAGTGAATATTTAAATTTGAACGAAGAAGATCGCGAAAAAGCATTGCCATGCGCATGTATGTATATTTGGCAATTTTCGATCAATGAAACAGTCTATTATGGCCGGACGTGGGGAGAATTTAAATCATTTTTGGACAGGGTTGAATCGAATTGTGATTTGAAAAAGTATATATTTGTCCACAACTTGTCTTTTGAATTTCAATTCTTTTCAAGTCAATTTAAAATCAAATCGGTGATGTCGCGAAAATCACGCAAAGTGATGGCGGCCAAATTATTGGATTATAACATCGAATTCCGATGTACATATTACATGTCGAATGTATCACTCGCATATTTGCCGAAACTGTTCAATTTAAGTGTTCAAAAAATGGTGGGTGATTTGGATTATACGAAACTCCGAACGCCGGCCACCAAAATGACAGATGCCGAACTTGGTTATTGTGAACACGATTGTTTGGTGGTTTATGAGTACATCAAAATGGAACTTGTAAAATATAAATCGGTGAATCGTATTCCGATGACATCAACTGGAAAAGTCCGCAAAGAATTACAATCATTGGTGATGCGTGACTATGAATACCGGCGCATCACACGCGGTTCAATCAACATTAAACCATCGGTGTATAATATGTTGGTTGATGCGTTCGCAGGCGGTTATACACACGCCAATTTCATGTACACGGACGAAGTTATACCAAATGTTGATTCCTATGACGAAACATCCGCGTACCCGTATGTGATGGTGACATCTAAATTTCCGATGTCGGAATTCAAAGAATGTCATATCAAAACGGTCGATGATATGATCGAAAAATATGCTTATTTGTTGAAGGTCACATTTCACAATTTAAAATGTAAATATTACAACAATTTTATTTCGGCCAGTAAATGTGAAAATATTATCGGCGCATTGTTTGACAACGGACGTATCGTTTCGGCCAAAGAAGTGACGATTACACTCACCGACATTGATTTTCGATTCTTTTTGGATGTATATGATATGGAATCATACGAAATAAACGAATCGTATTATGCCATATATAAATATCTGCCAAAGAAATTCATCAATTTCATTTTGGAAAAATATGTGAACAAAACCAAATTCAAGAATGTCAAGGGTAAAGAATTGGATTATGTAAAGGAAAAGAACAAATTCAATTCATTATACGGCATGACTGTGACGAATATGATCCGCGATGAAGTAAATTTTGACAACATCACCGGATGGAGTGAATCAGAGTTGACTGACAGTTTGATTTTTGACAAATTATTGGAAGAAAAAGAGAAGGCTTTTTTATCATTTTCGTGGGGTGTTTGGGTGACGGCGTACGCCCGTGACAATCTGTTGCGTAGGATGATATTGTTGGATTCGTATGTAGTCTATTCCGACACCGACAGTTTGAAATGTGTGCAAGGTTACGATGCAAAAATATTTGATGAATACAATCAATCTGTCATTAAAAAAATCAAAAAAGTATCAAGTGCATTGAATATTCCGTTCGAAAATTACGCGCCGGAAGATTCAAAGGGTGTAAAGCATTTGTTGGGGATTTTCGAATGTGAAACAGGTGCCGGCCGTAAGTACACATATGATAGATTTATCACACAGGGCGCAAAGAAATATTGTGTTGAAATTGATGGCCAAATTGAAATCACTGTTTCAGGGGTGCCAAAGTCCGGCAATAAATGTTTAAAGAGAATCGAAGATTTTCGCGATGATTTGGTGTTTGATTATAAATATACCAATAAACAAACGATTATGTACAATGACAACCAATCGCCGGTTGACATTGTGGACTATTTAGGTGTAAAATATAAAGTAGATGACAAGTCCGGATGCTGTTTGTTACCGACGACATACAAACTGGGCAAGTCATTAGATTATGCGAATTTGTTGACGGACAATTCGACAAATCGTTCAAAATTTAAAAACAGGAGTTTCAAAAATGACTGATTTGGAATATATCAAAAAATTTTCGAAAATTAAAATTGCGAAAATTTGTCGGGAAAATGGCGTGAATTCGTCGAATCTATGGTCGGGTAGATTGTCGGACGAAAAAATCCATTTGATTCGAAAAGCAATTGAAAAGGAAGTGGGAACCATATATGTTGAAGAATACCAAAGAACCAAGTGATGAAATTCATCGATGGGTGATTAAAAATTTGATTAAATTGGATCGTAGAAAAAGGAGGTACAGATGAAAATTAAAATTGGTCCATCTGAACAAACAATAAAACAAAAAAATTATATTGTTGCAGAATTATGGACAAAAATGAAAACAATTCGTGATGACAAAAATACACCATTGGTTTATTCACAATGGTGTGATCAGATGATGCAATTTTTAGGAATTTTTAGTGATGACAAATAAAAAAATTACTCATTATAATATGGATGCAATCGATGCAGAAAATGCAACGATAAATATTATATTTGGTGAACGTTCGAATGGCAAATCATATCAGGTGAAACATAAAAAAGGCGTGATAAAATATTTGAACACTGGCAAACGATTCATATTGATGCGAAGATGGAAGGAAGAAATTTCGACAGATAAGATTGAACAATATTTTGCCGATGTCGATGTAAATAAATTGACAAATGGCAAATATAATTGTATTACTGTTTACCGTAAACAATTGTATTTGTCATTTTACGATTTTGATTCCGGATCAACTAAACGCGGCGAAAAAATCGGTTATGTAGTGGCATTATCAACCGAACAAAATTATGCCGGTGCATCATATTTGGATGTGGAAGATATTATTTTCGAAGAATTTATGTCACGTTCGGAATATCTGGCCAACGAATCCGACAAATTGATGAATTTCCGGTCAACCGTAGATCGCAAACGAAATGTCGTCAAAATTTGGATGGTCGGCAATTCAATTTCGCGTGTTTGTCCATATATCAACGATTGGGAATTGCACAAAATTATATCGAATCAAAAGCAAGGCACGATTGAAACAACCGAATTACCAACCGGCACGTTTGATGATAACGGCCAAGAAATTACATTGAAATGTGCCATCGAATATTGCCGGCCAAGTGGTCAAACATCATACGCAATTGGCAAACACCGTGATATGTTGAACAAAGGTTCATGGCAGACGGATCCACAACCACATCTGCCAAAATCATATAATGATTATACAGTGATGTTTCGTTTCATGTTTCTTTACAAATCATTCAAATTCTGTTGTGAATATTTAAAAGACAACGAAACATTTGATGTTTGTTGGTTCATATACCCCTATAAAGGAAAAATTGACAAGAAAACAATTGTATTTAGTGATATGATAAAAGTAAGTAAATATTGGCAACGCGATATTTACAACACGAATTTTAAAAATAAAGTTTTAAATGATTTGTTTAAAACATTCCGCGAAAATATGATTTTCTATTCATCGGATTTATGCGGAACGGATTTCAAACAAGTCATTGATTTTACTATTAAAAAATAAAGGAGTAAATATGGCAGTTCGTACAGGTAAAGTGATATTGGCCAAAGGTATCAAACTTGACAAAAATTATAAAAATATTATGGATTACACTGAATCACAAATGGTGACATTGTTGCAGTCAAAAGCGGTCGGAACGTTCAATAACTGTTCGTTTATTAGACAGGGTGAAAATGCAATATTGGTTGAAATTCCATATGGCGATGCATTAAAAGCGAATTACATTGGATTTCAAAATCCGGACTATTCAAACAAATGGTTTTTCGGATTCATTGACGAAGTTGAATATGTTTCCGACAAAACCACGCGCATCAATTATACGATTGACGAATGTGCCACGTGGTTCGATTATTGGAACCCGCGCAAATGTTTCGTAGTTCGTGAACATACCAATGATGACACGTTTGGATCAAACACTATTCCGGAAGGAATCGAAACAGGCGAATTTGTCCGTTCATTGTCTGGTAAAGAATACAATTATGGTGGCAATTTTTGGTTGGTGTTTCAGGTCACAGAACTTATATCAAATATGGCAGATGCAGGCACCGGAACACATCGATTATACAATGGTGTATATAGTGGACTTCGAACGGTTTTAGTCGATGATTATACAACAGCCGATTTATTAGTTTCGGCATATGATGATGCTGGCAAAGCTGATTCAATCGTTGCATGTTTCTATATTCCGAAAGACATGGTTACAAGTTATATCACAAATTCCGGCGCAGTATTACATAATCAAACATGTACAATTTATTTCCCACGGCCAACATTAAATGCATCAACCTTATCGACAATCACGGTCGATAAACCAACCACAATTGATGGTTATGTACCACGAAATAATAAATTATTTACAGGTGAATTTTGTTATATGGTGGCATCAAATAATTCCGGTGCTGATGCTATTTTTAAATTTGAAGATTGGCGGAGTGTTGGAACAGGCGTTTCGCTTACCACGGCGACATTTTTGGTTCGTGGCGCATTAAGTCAGGGTGGAAATATTAGAATGGTGCCAAACAATGAATATAAAGTTTCAGGACAATCGGGGAGTGCATCATATACAGGATTTAGCGCCGTTGCAAAATATGGCATCACAGCCGGAAAATTACCGATTTGTTCATGGAATAGTGACTATTATACGAACTGGTTGACGCAAAATGCCGTCAATATTGGATTGAATAATATCAACACGGCCGTTGGCGCAGTTTCGAATTTTGCGCAGGGCGATATTATTGGCGGCGCAATGTCACTGATCAATGGCATAGGACAAAATGTCGCAAAACAATATCAGGCCGAAATGGTACCGAATCAGGCCAAAGGCAATACCAACTGTGGTGATTTCAATTTTTCCGAAAATTTGCATTTATCGGTAGTGACAATGAATGTTCGTGCAGAATATGCGAAAATCATTGACGATTGGTTCGATCTATTCGGTTATAAAACATCGCGCCTCAAAATCCCGAATCAAACCGGCCGGCGTTATTGGAATTATGTGCAAATTGCCGAAGGTGAATCGATTGGTTATACAACCGACGTGATTTCAATTCCATCTGCATCGATGGACATTATAAATACCGCCTATCAACGCGGCGTTACGATCTGGCATAATCATGACAATATTGGTGATTATACATTATCAAATACTATTGTATAATTTTTACACAACAAAAATATACCACATGATGTGGTATATTTTTGTTTGATTATAAACTTCTCAAAAAGTTTTCCACAATTGTTGATTCATATTCATGGCAAGCCGCGTTAGGATGTGAATTTGTTGATCCTGCTGTTGTACTAACATACCAATGATTATTTCTCAAAGTTTTAATCGAATTATCAACATCTGAACGGAGTGTTCTGATAAGTAATGGTACATTGTCATCAGTTGTTTCATTCAAATAGGCAACACCATATTTTTTAGCAATAGCGATGGCCGCATTTACAAAATCGAGGGAAGTTTGACCGTTCGAAATTATAATACCAATTTTGGCATCTGGGAAGTTTGTAATGAGATAAGTCATTACCCGATTATACCTTCCATAGAAAGTATCATCTCTATCGTCATTTATTGTACCAATATTTGCATTCTTATGATCTGGATTGTCATTGATACCAATTTTGATGGTTATGTAATCCACACTACTTGGAATATTTGCGAGTACTCCATTTGAAATATAATTACTCCAATCGTTGTTGATTTTTGTCATGGTCATACCATTTTGTGCTAGGTTTACAATATTCATATCATTACGATTGCCAATTAAGAATGGATAAACCTTATATTGGCCGGCATAAGTACCATCTTCAATGTGGTAGTTATCTTCGGGTGCATTAGTAAAATCACCATGTGTGAAACTATCACCAAGAGCAACATAAGTTTTATTTGTAAGTATGTTTTTGCTGGCAATTAAACCGGAGAGATTGGAAACATTTTGTAACTGGACATAAGGAGGCAATTGTTCGAGATATGGTTCATAATCTAGTGCTGTGGAACCTTCATTTACCATACAATTTGATCCATCAGTTTTGGTTATAATAAAATAACCATCTTGTGAAGCAGTAAATGAATAATTAGTGGTAGCTGTATTTACAAAAGTATCTGTTATATAATTAAAATCATTATCATATTGTGCAATTTTTCTCAAAGTGCTAACATGATAAGTTTTTCCTTTTTCCATTTTAATCGGCATCATAGTTTTATACGATGATGATCTAATATAAGTGTATGGGTAGGTTGTGTTATTTAAATAACCATCAACACTAACATACTCATTAGCAAGATTGTCATTTACTAAAGCATTGGATGATTTAGTATTTAATCTTTGGACAAGTGATATAGTAACACTAGATGAAACATCTGTGGGTTGAATTGTTCCGTCATCTGTTTTTCGGAATTTCATTCTTATATATCGTTGTTCATTCGTTGAAATAAAAGGGAAAAATGAAGCACCATCGTCTATACGGGCATTGGATTTATATACCATATTTTCGTTGAAATAATATGTGTCAATGCGGTAGTTATTTGTATTAGTTTTAACGGTAAGTGCATAACCAAATGGTACATAAATGAGGTTATTTGTCATTACTCTAATAGTGCTAGGACTGCCAACAGAGCCGTTATTGCCATTGTCATTATTTACTAGGTTATCGGTAAGATTCAATATTATTTCAGGTTCAAAAATGTCCCTTCCAATAGTGTTAGTCCTAGTGTTGATGTTGTAAATAACATCATTTCCTAACATTGTCAATTTAACACTACCATCACTAATACCACTGGATTGGTAAGTACCGCCAATTTGCCATGATGTTCCGTCATAATAATACCAATTGCCATCTGTTGTGTTGACATAAACTTTTGAAGTGTCAGTCATGCCTGCCGTAGATGATGCAGTTAGAGGTGAACCATTTGTAACACTACTAATAAGGTTAGTAAAACTTGCTAATTGACCGTTTACTGTACCTTCAAAAGTAGTAATATTAGTATTAAGCGAATCAATTCTAGTATTTTGAGCATCAATTCTTGGTTGGATGTAAGCACCAATCAATGCTTCAAGTGTTCCATCGGCAACTAATCCGTCCAATTTGTTGTTGATTTCCTCTTGCACGTCCAAATTATCAAAATAATGTTCAACATAGTCATGCAATGTTGTAAACGCTGCGTTCAGTTCTTCAACGTTGTCAACAACATCATTTTGACTTTGAATCACATTATTTAAATATTCAACGATTTTTGACATCAACGCATAATCTGTCAACGCATCAAAATCTTCCTCAATAAATGGAAAATTTTGAATTACAAATCGACGAAACTTTGGAATGTGTGTCATTTGTTTCATAATTTTTTCCTTTCTTTATTATACGATTTGATAGAATAAACTGTCCAAATCCTTAAATATCATTGTATAAATATTTTGTCGATTTCGCAAGAATTCCGTGTATAAATGCATTTTGTCGGTTGGCGTTCTAACAATATGTTCCGTTTGGTTTCCACCTTCAACCGAATTGTTGCTATTAGTTGCCGATGATGTCGTGTTCGATGTTCCGCCGTCTGTATCATAATTATATTCGGTGACATATTGGCCATCGCGAACATCCTGCAATGCATTTTGTGGAGTGTTGGAAAATCGCCTATCGGATGTTGTCGAACTTGTTGTGTTATTGGTTCCACTGCTTGTTCCGGTATTGTTGACTGTCCGACTGTCGGTCACTGTGCGATCCGTTATTTCACCATCAGTGAAAATATTCCAACCGTTGATGGATTCGAACAATTTATTATACATTGGCATGACTTCATTCAATTTGACATTGAGTGCCATTTTGAACGCCGTGACGGTTTCGTAACCGATGCGCCGCATCATAAAATGATTTAAAATCATGCATTCAAATTCGGATTTTGTCATGCCGGTTGCCAACGGGTAGTCAAAATCAAAAAACATGGCACGCCCTGCGTTTGCCAAGTCTTTAATTTTGGCCGGCGTATCATTGGCAAAATTGACATATGCATTCAACAATGAATAAATTGTTGGTGGTTCATCCTGACTAATCCCCAATTTGAGAATGTTCGGTACTAATGGGTAGAGTGGGAACATTGGAAACATCTTCTTCTCCTTCCTTTTCCGGTTCGGTGGTAGGTTCGCCATCATAATATTGAACTTGAATATTCGCACCAAACTTTTTATTTATTTTTTCGACTGCATTTTTTCGTGGTTCAAACCGTGAAAATCGTGATGCAATCGTACCGCCTTGCGATGCAATCATTTCATCAATAATCACCCGTTCGCGCTTTTGTTCCTGTAAATTTGCAACGCCAATCAACCGGAAAAATTCCGCCCATAATTCGCGCAAATGTAGATCTATTTTGTCCGAAACATACGGTGCCGGTGCTAACACGGCATTTAAATCTTCAATGTCCAATGAATCGTACGAAATAACATCTTCTTCCATCGCATCAATATTATTTACCAAATTTTTGACTGATAATAATTTGTCCTGCGATGTTTTCCAAATGCGCGGTGTTCTCTGATGAATCATATTGATGTCAATGGTACGAACACATAATGCGATGCGTTCGGCCATTTGGCAAATGTCCAAATATAACGGGTATCTGCCGTTGTTGTCATACATCAAAACATATTCATCGCGATCTAATTTCCGGTGGAATGAGTTTTCGCCATATACTTCGATTTTATTCGGTCGGCCGTAAACATCTAACGTTCCAATCACATTATATGGTAGTGCAATCAACCCCAAATCTTTTTCTTCGAAAAATGCAACAGAACCTTTGCGGAGTAGGTTTTTATTTAAAAATGAAACATCCACAAATTCGGGCAAATTCTTAAATTCGAACACATTTTCGGCTAATGTCAACATTTGACGAAAATACATATTGTAGGTTTTGAAATTCGATATTTGCGAATTGATCATTTTTTTCTTCATAAAAATCTCCATGGTATTATGGCGTGAAATATTTCATCACGCCATAATAATTATTTACTATTCGCCGTCGGAAACTGCTTCGGGAGTAGTTACCGTTGCGGTTCCGGTCTTGGTGGAATCATAAACCGATGTTGCCGTAACAGTAAATGACGCTTCGGCCGGAGTGTCGGCGGAAATCGTCAACACACCTGCTTCGGTGATGGTCGCATCTGCACCTTCGGTGGATGTCGCAACAGTCCATGTGACGGCCTTGTTTGCGAAACCAGTGGTGGCAACAGTTGCTGATAACTGCAACGATTGGCCTTGCGTTACAACCGCGGTAGATGGTGAAACCGTCACGCTTGACACGGCCGGCGTGACATCTTTGGTGAACACCACGGCTTGTTTGAATGGAGATGTCGAAACGACTTTCCACGTATGCAACCAGTGATTGTTCTTCAACGTTTCAGGATTGTAGAAATTGGTTGAACGGGTGCCGTTGGTCGCCATATCGACTGCGTTGTCCAATGAATAATTGTAATCTTGGAAGAATTCGCGATCGATAATCACGCATGGAATTGTCCCAAGCGCGGTCAATTCTGCATCCGTAAATGAGATATATGCGGAACCTAACAGTTCGGTCAAACGTGCGGTGTCATGGTTGCCGAAACCATCGATAAGTGCCAAATCAGTTTTGAATTTGGCCTGATCGATAAAGAATGAGGTTGCTAGTACATCGGTCGACAAATCTGCTTCGAAATCGGTGTTTAGAATCATGATTTGGTCGGCAAATGGAGTTGCAACGCGAACACCGGCCGGGTTGTAATTCGGACTTCGGAATGTCATTTTGTTCGAAATGTTTTTGATGAATGCAACACGTTGACGTGGTGTCAATGAGTTGTAACCATCGATTTCAACGGATGTGATTGTACCGTCAAGAATACGACGACATAACATGTATTTATTGACAATGTATTTGTCATATTTGTAACCTTCGTACAACGAACCGATGATTTTTTCGATAAGATCCATCAAACCACCTTCGGTATTGAATGCCATCGCCATTTGTTCGTCGGATGTAGTGGTCTTGTAAAACTTCTGATAGTTTACTTCGTGGATGTAATTGTACACATTTGGCACAACGTTTTGTAAGAAATGGGTTGGATTGTTGGCATATGTGTTGTAATCATAAACATCGGCAATGTCAACGATAAGTTCACGAACTGATTGGCCATAGTTTAGAGTACCGCGTTCGGTAAATCCTTCCCACGGATCTTCCCAATAGTTGCGATCAATAACAGTCAAACCAATAAGGTTGATGGTATTGATGAACGCATTTTTAAATCGTTCGTTCGACATTATAATTTTGCCGATTGGTGCAATCGATTCGCCCTGTACCGGCAAATCAATTTCGGTTGCTAACTCTGGCGTTACATTGATGATGTAACTTAAGAGTTCGCTATCATTTGCTGCTTTTAAAACTTTTGAAAGTGGCATGTTATATCTCCTTTACATCAATAACTTCTTTTTCTTCCGGTTCACCATCTTCATCTTTTTCCTCTGTCTTTTCTTCGACTTCGACTTCGGACGATAAGAACCGGTTCTTATACCGTTCTTTTAAATCGGCATAATCTGCGGCCAACTTTTCGTTGTCGGCCTTTAATTTGGTGATTTCTTCGGATTCTGTTTCGTTTTCCACAACAGAATCGGAAATATCTTCCATCAACTCAATCAGTACATCGTCATCTTCACTGATTTTTTTGTCGACAGTATATTTTTTGATAAATTCTTCGGCTGTCAATTTGGCCATAATTTTCTCCTTTCTTTAATTATAATATATCATATTTATTGAAATTGTCTATTTTCACGTAATTTTCGATCATATAATACCCACGGAAAATGATGCTTTTTGTGTTCGGTTGGTGGTGTTGGTGGTGTTGTTTCCCATGCTTTGTATCTGAATGCACCTCTAAATAATCGCGTATCATAACCATGTATATTTGCACAAGCACCACCCTGTGGATCTGGTGTTCCACCATTGTTTTCGCTTAAAATAGGAAATTCATAATTTCCCGGATTATTCACGTGCCATGTCGCATAATCTTCATCTGCAAATCCGACATGGCCGAATATATTGAATGAGGTATAAGTATAAACAATAATATCACCACGTTTTACATCTTCCAAATTATATACTAAATCAAAATATGTCACACCATTATAAGCAATATTTTGATCTCTTAAATCCCACATTGTATATGCTGATGAACTGGAAATTAACGGGTACCCTGTCGGAAATCCAATATTCCACCAAAATAACGATGCAAAATCCCAACATTGTGAACCGTATGAATAATCAACATCGTACCCATTACCGTTGGTCGCATTTCTCCATTCATCATATGTCGAATGTGGTACGCTTGTATAACCACGATATATTGCCATATTATAACCTATGTTCTATGTCATCGCCTGCGAATAATCCAACGCCCGATGGACTGTTCCAACCGTCATAAACAGATTGATTCGGACGGTAAATCAATGAATACCACGTTTTCGCATATTCATTCATAATTTCGCCGTATTTAATCACACCTTCACATTCCATCATTATTTTGGACATTGTATCACCGCGTTCAACATGCCATAATACACAACCTGAAATCGGAATCGGCTGTGGTGTTGGTTCCGGTTTAATATATGCCTTTGGTCGATAAAATCCAATCAAATTTTTTAATGAAATATTGATGATATTTGTGGCCGAACCGCCTACATTGGCACCGCAACTATGTCCGCCCTGATTTTCACCAAGTAGTGCAACATACCCATTATTATTTCCACCAAGTGCCATCCCGATGTGTCCATACATTCCGCCGTCGAACACTAACCAATCGCCGGCCTGAATTTTATCAATAGAATCACGCCAATATATTTCGAAATCATCGCCGGCATTTTCATCTGCGCAATTCATCATACCTTTGGCCATGCCGGTTCCACATGTCGAAACATCGCGGTCGGCATAACTCCACCAAAACACGCGCGCCAAACTAACGCATTGTGCGCCATAATAATTATTTGCGATGATGCATTTGCCCAATGTGTCATTTTTGAATGCTTCCGGTGACGAAACATCATATGTTTCCGACCATCCTTTGTCGCCTGCATCCGCATCGAAATCATCTTTGAATAATCCGCCGTCGACTTCTTCAACTGTTGGAATGTTATCGTCGACAATAATTTCGCCCTGATCATTTTCCATTTCGGCCGGCATTTGAACTTCTGAAAATTCAATATTATATGATGCATCAACCGTGATGCCATTTTCGGTTGGCCGGATTGCAACGTCGATGCCGGCACCAATCAAACCTGATAAAATGATGACAATAATATATAATATTTTCTTTTTCATTTTAAATCCTTCCTGATATATTCAATATCTTTTTTGATTCCTGCGATGTCTAATTTGATTTCACCAAATTTTTCGGCGTAATGATTGTGTTCGTCCAAACGTTTTTTGACTTCTTCCAACGCTTTAAATATTTGTGCAAATGAATCGCGTTGTTCCTGTTCGCGTTTGGCATCCTGCGTGGCCTGTTTTCTTGATTTTCCCATATAACCAAATATTGCGCCAACACATACGCCGGCAAATCCTATTATTGAAATCATAACATCACTATTCACAATTTTATTATATACAAAATGCCGTCACTTTTCAATGACGGCAATTCGTTGGTAATGCATATTTATTGTTTAATATACGCCATTATTTTACCACAGTTTTGTTGATTTCGTCCATTTGCTTTTGGAGTTCTAGACTTCGTTCGCGGAATTCTGATTGCAATGTCATCTGATTGTGCAAAATGTCCAATTTCTTTTTGACATTTTGGCCATCGATGGAATCATCTTCCGGTAGATGTTCCAATATATATTGTAAATCACTATCTGTCAACATTTTCAAACTCCTTTACATCTTCCGGATCCACATCAATTTTGTAATTCTTCATTGCACCGTTGGCCGTTTCAACCAATCCGGTGAATTTGAACCAAATGTGAGTTCCGATTTTAATCGAATCATCAATCTTCGAAACGATGTTTTTCTGTCCGACGACTTTGATGAGTGAACCATCTAATCGTTGAATCACATATATATACATGGTTCCATATTTGGTATCGAACGAATCACGATCGAACAAATACCCTTCTAGTTCGTCACCCTCTTTGATTTCGCCCTTTTTGTTCCAAGTATCGATGTCCGCATACTTGCCTGCCTTTGATTCTAATTCTTGTCGTGCCATAATTTCTCCTTTCGGCATTTATTTAATATTTTGGTTAGGACAGGATTTCGGTGGGCTTCCATCCCGTCCCACCCTTATCATACACCAAACCAATTATGAAGTCAATATATAAAATATACTTTTTTGGTGTAAGTTTTCCACAATTCCACAGAGTTTTTCCACAGGCCGGTATTTGGCCGGATCTGCGTGTTCGGTTTTTGTTCTGTTGTTCGGGTTT
>JAEIGA010009737.1_pt1 | contig 14557 bp, 17 predicted proteins | sample 9270691 | NCBI WGS metagenome assembly JAEIGA01 (sample SAMN17057246, study PRJNA624740) | gut metagenome | biome: biome; isolation source: fecal sample | host: Bos grunniens | place: China: Xizang | collected 2019 | reverse complement strand
TTCCGGAAGTATGATGTAGCAGATTCGGTTCGACTCGTTTTGGGCTATGTCAAGGTGATATGAATGATAGATTCTGGATGTACTCATAGTATAGCAAAGGTACTGAAATATTTCTATTTCTGAAACAGCGGTTAAACAACAATAGCATTACATGAGATGGTATAGATAATTGACTTGTAATACTTTGAGTGCTATGATGTAAATTGATTCTTTAATAAAGTAAATTTCAGGGGAGTTTTTCTCATGAATACATATGCCCTACAAGTGCATATAATGGCGATTTTTGAAGAAAAACAAATTTTTTCAAGTAAAAAGATACTAATGTATCGTAAAAAGAATATATTTGCAGTGAAACCTTAGTACTGGACAAGTAGCAAGATGGGCGTTTGTTAAACAAACAGCGGAGTTGCGCACCGAGTGGTGCGGGCGGGAAAGCTCCGAAGTCGCCTTCCTTTACAGTGCTGAAGCAAAAGAGAAATGGAAGGACAGAGAGAATACAGATCGCGTTTCGTCGGAATTAAATTCACCGAGAAAGAGTGGGAGATGGTGACCGCTCAGATGAAGAACTGTGACTACCTTTCCATATCCAGATACATAAGGGACAAGGTGCTTGATAAGCGCATCAAGATTGACCGCAGTGTAGTATTGACGGATCGAGTGTTCCGTAACCAGATCAACTCCTTGAGCGCCATTGTGGCAAGGATAGGAGTTGATTACAATCAGGCGACCAGACGCTTCAATTCATTGGTCAAGCAGAAGCGTGCGGACGGATCGCCGGTGATAAACGCCAGGGCTGCCAACTATTACCTCAAGCAGCTCAATTCGATGACCGTGGAGCTGAAGCAGGTCATGGATACCATCATCGAGATGGTGGAGACGTTGGAACTGAAGGAATCAGCTCCTGAGAAGGAGCCAGTTAATAACACTTAAAACCAAAGCAACAATGTTACAGAAAATCGATCTTATCGGCAATCTCGTCGCCGATGCGGAAATCAAGACAGGAAAGGACGGAAGCGAATTCATCGCATTCCGTGTAGCCGCAAGTGAAGCCTCCGGAGAGGAGAAGCGTACGACCTACTACGAGGTCAGCTGTCACAGGAGCGGCGTCATCGACTACCTCAAGAAAGGACAGCAGGTCTTCGTTTCCGGAAGGCTTTCCCTGAGTGCCAACTGCAAGGACGGCAAGGCCTATCTGAACGCCTACGTGTCCGCAAACCATGTAATCCTGTGCTCGTCACCGCGCAGCTGAGATTTCGAGGTGGACTTCTCATTCAAGAGACTCTGAGATGGTGCTGAAGATAATGCAGCCGTCAAGTTCTTCCTGCTTCTCATTGGAGTACAACGAGAAGAAGTGTGCCACCGGCGAAGCCTGCCTGATACATATCAACTGTATAGACGAAGCCGAGGGGATTACTGAGACGTTCAGGAAATATGAAAGAAGGAACCTCAGGACAGAGAACCTCTCCTTTCATATGTCCGTGAATCCGGCCCCCGGCGAACATCTGACGGATGATCAGGTGAAGGAGTTCGTCGGTGACATCATGAAGGGTCTTGGGTACGGGTCTCAGCCTTATGTCATTTACCGGCACACGGACATCGACAGGGAGCATTACCATGTGGTGTCCGTGAGGGTGAATGAGCAGGGGAGGAAGATACATGACTTCCAGGAGAACCGCAGATGCCTTCAGCTGCTCTCAGCAGTGGCTTCCAAGTACGGTCTGAGTGTAGGAAACGGGGACGGGGAACGATATGCCGCCATGGGAATCGACCCGAGGCGTTTCAATCCTACAGGAGGCAACATCATGGAACAGATACGGATCATCGCGCAGGAATGCTGCAAGTATCATATGACTTCGTTTGCGCAGTTCAAACTCATCATGAAGGCTCACGGACTGGATGTCTCGGATCGCGTGGGAGACACGTCACAAGTGGTCATCCGCGGACTGAACCAGGACGGCATCCCCTGTACCGCACCCGTTACTGAGGAGCAGCTGGGGAAGGCATTGTACGCCGAATATGAACGCAGGGCAATGGAATGCGTGGGGAAGAGCGGTCTTAAGCAGCGTGAGAGGGGCAGGATATGCGGGATATCCGCCTCCTGTCTCGAGCATTCGACTTCTGAGCGGCACTTCAGAAATATGCTCGCTAGATTCGATATCGACATCCATCTGCACAGGACGCGTGAAGGCAGGATATACGGGGCGACCTTCGTCGATCACTCGACAAGATGCGCCTTCAAGTCGTCGGAACTCGGAGCTTTCAGGCTTGACGACGTGATCACTGCAGACGAAGGAGGCCAGTGGCAGAAGCATTCAACCCGTCTTCAGGAACAGAATGAGGACAGTCTTGGATTGGTCGGTGCAGCTTTGGCTGGCATATCCAAGAGCAACTCCAAGTCTCAGGAGAAGGACATGAAAGATAAGAAACGTAAAAGAAGACTTAAACGATAAAAATATGCAGGCTCGATTATTAAGACTCAGAAAGGATGGTACACCTGCTTTGCCAGATGATACAGAGTATCAGTTATATTTCTATGTGTCCGGGGAGCAATGCTACATAGGGTATATGAAACTTTCGTTACATATATGCAGCACTCTGCTGGACCGTCCACTGCACCTTCAAGGAATATTTACCTATGTGAAGGAAACGGCTGATAATATCCCGCATATCTTCTCGTTAGGGGCGAAGTATGAGATGCTTATTGACAGGAAACGCTTGTTCGCTCTTATGCCTGACGAGTTCAGCATGACTGATGCGGAGAATATATTAAATGAGGAAGTTGCTGACATTCGTGATATAGCCGAGAGATTGGATGGTCTAAAAGGAAAACATGCGGAACGTATAGTATGCTGTCTGAAGATTATAGCTACTGGGATAGACTCTCTATTAGGGAAACGTGATGATTAAAAAGAAGACTATATGCGCCTGGAATGCGGCCTACTTCGGAGTGTCGGTCCAGTCAAGTAGTCGGCATTTTGTCGTGTCTGCCATGCCGAATATGATCGGTCGGCTGGATACGGCAGTGAAGTGCTGTGAGACCATGGGAAACTGGCATCTGCCTACCTATAAGGAAATGGAGGTTATTGCTGATGCAATCCCTAACATAAACGCTCTGATGGAAGAGAACGGCGGACACCGGATTGATCTCGAGAGTGTTCTTTGGCTTGACGGCGACTATGGTCACTCGAGTAGCCTGAAAGTGGGCGAAGGGCTGTGCTACATACTCCAGTACCGCCAGGATACCCTGTCGTGGTGGTGGAACAGGAGGGAATTCAGGCTGGTTATGCCTCTTGACTGAGACATCCGGCTTACAAAAGGTTAGTTAAAAAGTTAGTAGTTAGTGTATTTCAAATTCAGGGACAATGGCTTATCAAAGAAAGACCTCTTGGAACAGTATCTATAAAGGGGTCGAAATCGACTGTGATGATGTCCACATCATCGTTTCTTCATTGCCGACACGTTCGGCCAAGTTGGATGAGATCCTAAGGATTGAGGCATCCGGCAGCGGCTGGAGGCTTCCTACCGAAAAGGAGGCCCAGATGATCAGAAGATTCATTCTGCCCCTCAATAAGCTTATGGCTGCCAATGCAGGCGAAAAGATCAACTGCCGTGCTACTCTATGGCTTCATGGCAAGTATGGCATAGCAGACAAGCTGGGGGATGTGCAGGGCCGCATCTTCTCGATGCGTTTCGGCATATGCTGCTGGAACTGGTGGTGGATTGACAGGGACTTCCGTCTGGTGAGGACAGTCGAGTAATCCGTATGGCTCACAGAAGTGAGTACGACAAATATTACAGTGCGATGACTCTGGTGGGGTGCCTGCTGGTGCTCGTCAACCTGTACTATTATGTCCATCCTCTCCTGAGCCGTATAGGGCTCACTGCGGAGATTGCCGACCTGATCGTGCAGAAGCTGCGTTCAGGCGGTGTCTTCGCTGTGCCCTACCGTACCAAACTGCTGGGCATGGGGCTCATAGCGGCCGGATTGGTCACGCAGACGGGAAAGGGAACGGGAGTCAGCTGGCTCACCGTGGCCTGTTCGGCTGTCCTCGGGGCATGCCTGTACCTGTTTCCGTACATGGAGCCGGTCAGCTATTTCATCACGACGACTGCAGGAGCCGTGGTGCTTGGATGGGCCATCGCATCGGCAGGCAGAAAGTTCAGTGCTTTCAACGAGGCCATAAACGACAGGAACGAGACGTTCAGTCAGTGTACCACGCTGATGAAGACGGACGACTCGGTCAATATCCCGATGAAGTTCCAGTACAGGTACAGGATACGCAGGGGATGGATCAATGTAATCAACCCGTTCAGGGCTACCATGGTGCTGGGAACGCCCGGATCTGGAAAGTCCTTCTCCGTGTACGGCCCGTTCATCGAACAGATGATAGCCAAAGGCTACTCGATGTTCATATATGACTATAAGTTCCCGGACCTTACGGAGATAGTGTATAATGAGTTCCTGGCGAATATAGACAGATATGATGTCGTGCCTGAGTTCTGCGTCATCAACTTCAATGACCCTCGTACCTCTCTCCGGTGCAACCCCATAAATCCTGCGTATATCTTCGACCCTGCCGACACATCGGAGATCGCTGAACTAGTGATGCTCAATGTCAATAAGGCGGCCGTGGAGAAGGAAGACTTCTTCACTCAGTCGGCTAAGATATACCTGGACGCTCTGATCTGGTTCCTCAAGCTGTATGAAGGGGGACGCTACTGCACCTTCCCTCATGTCATAGAGCTGATGGCGCAGGATTACAAGAAGGTCTTCTCCATCCTCTCACGCTATCCTGAGCTCGAGGCTAAGATAAAGCCTTTCTCCAATGCTCTGGAAGGAGGCGCGCAGGATCAGCTTCAGGGCCAGATCGCCAGTGCACAGATACCTCTGAACAAGTTCGTGTCGCCCAGCCTTTACTGGGTCCTGACCGGTGATGACTTTACCCTGGACATTAATGATCCGGCTCATCCTAAGATCCTCTGTGTCGGCAATGATCCGGACAGACAGGCTATCTATGGAACCACACTGGCCCTGTTCACTTCCAGGATGTTCAAGCTCATCAATCATAAGCGTAAGCGTAAGTGCGGTGTGCTTCTGGATGAGCTTCCTACCATCTATCTTAAGGGGTTGGACAACCTTATAGCTACCGCGCGTTCAAACAAGGTGGCCATTGTTCTGGGTGCGCAGGACAAGAGCCAGCTCAAGAGGGACTATGGAGAGAAGGAGTCGGAGGTGATCTTCAATACTGTGGGAAACATCTTCTCCGGACAGGTGAACGGCAAGACTGCAGAGGAACTCAGCAAGTCCTTCGGAAAGGAGTTCCGTAAGCGTGAGAGCCAGACTAGAGGCATCGAGCAGGACTCCGTGAACATCTCTTTCCAGCACGAGGAGCTGCTGCCTCTCAGCACCATAGAGACACTTTCACAGGGAGTGTTCTTCGGCAAGGTGGCCGACAACAACGACATGAAGATCAAGGAGAAGTTCTTCTGCGGGGAAATTCAGAGGGACCTCGATGAACTGGCCGACAAGAGAAAGAGGTGGCAGGATATACCGAGGTTCACTGATTTCGGCGAGGAGGACATACGCTCATCGGTCATGGGCGATCCGGAAGGTGCACTGACGGAATACTTCACAGCGCAGATAAAGGCAGGCTTTGTCGTCTACCATGACGACGATATCCCTGACGAGGTCACAAGACGTATCTCTTTATTGTCGGCTGATGAAAGGAATGAACTCCTGGAACAGATTGTCACCGACCTTGTAAATGAGGCTGTCAAGAAGAGGATAGCCGAGAACTTCAAGCGCGTGCAGGCGGATGTCAAGGGGATAATTGCACGCGAATGCTGGCAGTCGCAGGAGATTCACCAGCCAGAAAATAATACCGTCGATCCGCGTATGGTGGATCCTCTGCACGATTTTTAGTCAGCGGAATGGTAATTGACACAAATTGTCAAATAATTGTTTTACCCGACATTAGTTTTCTTTGACATCACGATTATCTTGACTATATTTGCGAAGGTGTGGCGGAAGAACCGCGACACTGTAATTATGATGTGTAACATATGATGAGGGAAGACAATGCCGTGCAGCTTCCAAATGTGGGCTGGAACGGACTGCAGACTGTCGGAGAGGACAGTTGGAGGCTTCTTCTGGAGATGTTCCTGAACTCTCAGGACATCAGCAGCAAGAGCCGCCAGACATATTCCTGGGCGCTGATGCGTTACTTCGACTGGCTCGGTACGACCGGTCGCAGGCTCAGCGGTCTGACTCCTGCGGACATCGTCGGCTACAAGAGCTATCTCCTTGCCAGAAAGCTGTCTCCTCTGACCGTCAGTGCCTATCTGAGTGCGCTGAGGCAGTTCTACTGCTGGACGGAGGTCAGCCTCTTCTATCCCAACATCGCCCGTAGCGTCAAGGCTCCCCGTTCGAAGAAGGGCTTCACCAAGTCTCCTCTTTCAGCTGAACAGGTGAGCGAGATGCTGGAGTATCTGAAGGGAAAGTCGCTGAGGAACTATGCCATTGTGAATCTCATCGTAAGGACCGGATTGAGGACGATTGAAGTGTCCAGACTGGATGTCAAGGACGTAGTCTTCAAGCGAGGAAAGAGGGTGCTGCTGGTCTGGGGCAAGGGAATGACCTCCAAGGACAGCCTTGTCATACTCAGTGATAAGGCCTGGGAACCTATCAGGGAGTATCTTGCCACGAGGAAGTCGGTCAAGGGAACTGATCCGCTCTTTGTCACCGATGGCAAGGGACACCGTGGAGCCAGGCTCTCGACACGAAGCCTTCAGGATATCTGCAAGCAGGCTCTCAGGGCTATCGGACTTGACAGTCACGAGTACTCGGCACACAGCCTCAGGCATACGGTTGGGTGCTGGATTCTCAAGAGCGGAGGAGACATGAAGGCAGTCCAGAGGGTGCTGAGACATTCATCGCCGGTCACATCGCAGATCTATACGCAGACTGTAGAGGAGGAGGTCCGCCTCGACAGGAATCCGGAAGCTCTGCTTGATGAGGTGTTCTGATATAACCTCTGCCGGCCCTTGAAGCGGTTTCATGAGGTTATCGCGGGATTATTGGTAACCAAAACATACACATCATGAAACTGTATCTTACAAGAAACCAGGCTGCGGAGATTCTGGGAGTCCATCCGCAGACAATCAGTAATTATGTCGAATCAGGTCTGTTGGCCAAAAGTGCCACCAAAGACAGTAATTCAGGCGGAATCCGCATTCTGCGCAGTTCCTTGGAACGTCTTCAGTCTGAAGGGTATGATGTCATTGAGCAGTCCAGAGCATTGGACTGCCTTAGGGCGGACCTGAAGGAGACGACGAAATATTTCCGGGAAAAGTACAATGAGATGCAGGTAGCGCACAAGCTCCTGGCAATATGTGACGGATTCCACAGAAACATCCATGAGATATGCTCCCTCGTGTCCGCTTTTATGGTAGAGAATTCTATAATCAATGAGAGTGACTCTCGTATAGTGACGGAAATCCTCAAGGGAACCCATCTGGACCATATCGCAACTATATATGATATCTCTCTTCACCGAGTCAAGACGGCATATCTGAAGGCCTTGAGAGCTCTCCAGAATGTAAAGAGGTGCTCATACAGTGAACTGATGGAGGAGAATGCTGCCCTTAGGCGCGCGCTGGACTTGGAGAAGGCGAAGACCAGTGCCCTGGAGGCTGCTCATATTGAAAATGACAATCTGGCTAGAGGGGCTGTAAGGATTCCCAAGCAGTTGCTGGGATATGGATATTATGACATGAGTGTCAGGCTTCGGAATTTCCTGAAGGTAATGGATGTCGAGAATATATACGAATTGGCTCTGATTGAGCGAAAATCCGTTTATAAGGTCAGGAACTTTGGCAGGAAGACATGGAATGAGCTTGAGTTGCTGATGGAAAAATACGGTATTGAATTCGATAATATAGACTCCTTGAGAAATGATAGGATCCAGTCATTCTCCGGTCCGTTCATGGCTGTACCTATATATGTCTTGGAGCAGAAAAGCAATGAACTGAACCGTCGTTATAAGTGACATGAGAGTCAGATAACCTTCTGAGATTTCAATAGAGCTGTGCGTTTGCATAGCTCCTTTTTTTTATGCGATTGTAGCATTTCGCTTAATACGCAATAGGCGAAATGTAGTCTTGCAACTGTCTGATGATGAGGTGGATGTGCAGACCGGCGTAAAATACAGTCCGATGCAGTTCATTTGTCAGGTAGAAAGTCACGCTTTGCAGTCTCTATCCCACAAAGTCAAGAAAGGAGAGCGATTTATGGCAACATTAAGAAAAGGAACAAGGATAAACGATTACAAGGTTGAGAAATTTCTCAAGGTGTCCGGGCTGTATAATGTGGAAAGCTACATGATGGTCAGCGACAGTGGAGAGAGGGCTATCATGAAGCTCATCGTCGACGGCTGCGTCTGCCCGGAATTCAGTGAGGAAGTCTGTTCGGCAATGAACAAGAGTCAGGCCTTTCTGCCTGTTGACAGCGGTAAGACGACAGTCAAGAGCATCGAGTATGCGTATGTGATAAGGAAATACATTGAAGGGGAGAAGCTTTCGGATATTCTTGCGAGGGAGGGTCGCCTGAACTGGACGCAGGCCTCATTGATCCTTGTGGACGTCCTCAGGGCGCTGAGCCATCTTCATGGTCTGGAGCAAATGGTGGTTCACAATGACATCACGCCCAGGAACGTGATAGTCTCGGGAGATGATGCTTACCTTATCGGTATGGGACACCTCTCGCACTCTTCATTCGGGCGTCCCAGATTCGATCTTCGTGGACTCGATCCATGGTACATGGCTCCGGAGACCAGCCGTAAGAGGTTCAATGTGAAGACGGATATCTTCAGTGCGGGAGTGCTGTTCTATAAGATGCTTACCGGACTGGAACCATGGAGTTCGAATGAGAGAAATATAACGTCAGCTGCTGATCTCAGGGAGGCACGCCGTGAGCCATTGGGACAGATTTATGACATCTATACGGGAGTACCCCTCACTGAAGTACAGATGAACGTTGTAGCCAAGATGCTTGCTCCTGACTGCGACAAGCGTTATTGCGATGCTGCAGAAGTGATGCGTGACCTTCTGATGATCAGAGCAGCTGATAATGCTGCTGCCACTGTTGATACTCCCGGATTGTTAGTCCACGATATCAGCAAGCTTGGTGCGGTCACTTCGGTCAAGAGACGTACTACTTCAAAGAAGAAGTCGAAGGAAGGCGGATTCTCAGAAGTCGCAGGCCTCGAGAATGTGAAGCAGCTGCTTTCTGACGAGGTCCTCTTTGTTCTCAAGAATCCGGACAAGGCTGAGAAGTACCGGCTTAAGGCCCCGAATGGTATGCTTTTCTACGGCCCTCCGGGATGCGGCAAGACCTATGTCGCAGAGAAGTTCGCCCAGGAATCGAAGCTCAATTTTGTGATGGTCAAGGGTTCAGATCTTGGAAGCATCTATATACACGGTACGCAGGGAAAGATAAAGGAACTGTTCGACGCTGCCGAGAAGAAGGCCCCTACAGTCCTCTGCTTTGACGAGCTTGACGGCATGATTCCGGACAGGTCGAAGGTTTCCAGTGAGGCTTCAGCGGGGGAGGTCAACGAGTTCCTGACACAGCTTAATAACTGTGCCGACCGCGGGATATTCGTCATCGGCACGACCAACAGACCGAACATGATCGATCCTGCCGTGCTGCGAAGCGGTCGTATGGACCATCTGGTATATATCCCTATGCCGGATTTGGAGGCCAGGAAGGAACTCTTCAGGATTCACCTCAAGGGCCGTCCGCAGCTGGAGGATGTGGACATAGAGAAGCTTGCCTCTCAGACGGAAGGCTATGTCGCCAGCGATATTGAACTGATAGTCAACAGGGCTGCATTGATTGCCGCAAGGAAGGATGTCCCGCTCAGTCAGGAGCTCCTTGAGGAGAGGGTCGCCTCTGTAAGGAAGTCGGTGTCAGACTCGGATAATGCTTCCTACGAGTCCATGAGGCAGCAGCTGGAGTCCTCTGCCAAGACTCCGGAAAGAAGAAGGATAGGTTTCATAACAGGAAAATAACAGATAGACGATGAAGACAAGCAAGAAAGTATGGTTGGAGCTCAGGAAACTTGGACTCATGCCGGAAAAGCTGGGAGACAACATAAAGTTCACATACCAGATGGTGGACTGCATATATATACAGGACAAGGATGATGATGAGTTCTTCAGTCTGTATGTGCCGAACGTCTTCGAGGTGACCGAAGAGAATGAATATGAGGTGTTGAAGGTCATCAACGAATGCAATAACTCTCTGAAGGTCGCGAAATTGTGCGTCAATGACGGCCAGCTGTGGGTCGGTGCCGAGCTGTTTCTGCAGAAGGACGCGACTATGGAGGATCTGCTCCACAGGTCTATAAGGACGATGCTGGGAGCTCTTATGAAGTTTGAATATGAGATGAAAGGCCTATAGTGCCCGTTGGGCAATTGTGTAGTGTTTATTGGTCAGTCCGCTCTCTTCCTCAGGAGGAGGGCGGCTTTTGACATCAAATCAGTAGAAGTGCCGGATTCGTACGCTCGCTAGCTGTAAAAGCAAAGGAAATGCAGACCAGATTTGACATTAACGATTACTACATCCGCGAGCACATATGCGGTAACTGCGGATGCATATGCAGCAAGGATGCACAGGAGTGCCATGTGTGCGGATGCGATGAAATCAGGGAGGTGGTGGAGTCCCGCTCGTGCAATGAGTCCCACTATTGCATGAACAAGGACTGCGGCTACATTACGCACAAAGAGTTCAGATATTGCCCTCACTGCGGGACAAAGACCAAGGGATGCTATACTATGATACCGGAGGACCATTGGGGTATCCCGATCCCTTCGGAGAAGAACTGTGAGGGAGTGCTGAAGGACGATGACGAGGCATTTGAACGGAGTGTTTATCTTAAAGATATGATGGGAGAAAGACGATGAAGACAATTGAGGCAAAGAACGAAGAGGCTAGGTCTCTTGTGGAGATGAGTATTGAAAGCCCCTCGATGGTGCGTGACCTCATGTATGCTGTCGAGGGTGATCCTGACTTCAGGTTAAGGTCGCTTGTGGGATACCATCTGATGAGGGGGCTTCTGGATGACGGTACGTTCACTCCTGAAGAGGCTCTGGAGATGGAGAATGTCCAGAGACCGTTCTGCCCGTCATGCTGGCGGCTTCCGTATGCGGCGATGTTCCCGGCTTACAGCGTCTTTGTTTATACTTTCGCCGCCGAGGAGGGTGAGGAACTCGGTTCCGACGGGTTCATCATCAACCTCTGTGCGTTTGTCGAGAAGTCACCTGTCATAGGGTTCAGGTATGCGTGCAGGGAGACCTACGGGAATACCATGCTTGTAAAGGGGCTTGTGCCATACAACGATGAAGAGCTGCAGGCGAGGTATCAGGACTGGGAGTTCTATGAGGTGGACAGCGCCGCTACCGATGATATGACGGCCTTCCTTACAAGGAACTTCGGACATGTCTTCCGAGTGGAGATAGCGCATCTTGACAAGACTGACGGCAGACTGCACAGAATATATATGAGTAACGAGTAAACATCATAGTTATGGATGAATATGGATTCACAGATTCGCTGATGGCTGCTTCGACAGCATCATTATACGCTATGGAGCATAGCGATATCGTCAATGATAACTTCGACGAGCTCTTCTCGATGCTTGTTTCCTCATTTGAGGACGGGCAGTTCATCGAGAAGCTGCACTCGCTCGGCCCGAGGGGTACAGTGACAAAAAGTATACGGCTCAAGCCTGAACACGAGGCGCTGTGCTTCGCAGACAGGCTGTGGTTCAACGTGAAGAAGACCTCATCCTGGTATCATGAAGTCTACTATGTCGGAATCGGCCTGAGCATGAAGATGACTGACATGAACATCATTCCGTACAGGAAGCTGTGGATCGCCCGTGCTGCCGCCGGAACAATAGAGCGGATACGGGAGAAGCTTGCAGCTCCGGACATGAAGGAATGGATGAGGAAACGCCTCTCGGATCACGTCCATCAGTCATGTTATGATTCGCTCTATGAGCTGCTTGTAAAGCCGACAGTGGAAGAAGACTAATAACTATATATATGGGAACAAAGAAAGACTACATTGAACTCCAGGAAATATTGAGGGATGAGGTGCGCTCTCATCCTTTTCTTTCCCGTGAATGGAAGATAAGCGACAGGAGATACAAGTTAGCGGAGATTCTGAATGACCTGGGCTTCCTTCCGGAATATGACGACGAGTACGATGCCATTGCCGTCGAATACCGCAACCGCAGGTATTCCTGCGATGTCGTCAGGGTGGATGTCCTGTCCGTCTTTTCGGTCATCGGGCAGCTTGATAAGGATGAAATGAGTGAGTATGACGCTTCTGTCATTGCGGATGTCATCCATGAAGTCAATAGCAATGAAGTGATGGCCAAGATTTACGTTGTCGGAGGAGAGGTGTCTGTGATGGCTGAACAGTTCCTCGGAAAGAGGGACATCGAGGAGAATGAGGTGGCTTTCCTCATCAAATGCATGGACGAGGCGGCAAGAGAGTTCTGCCAGTCAGTCAAAGCTAATGACTTTATAAACGAATATGTAGTATGCAGATAATCATGGGATTCATCTATCAGACCTTGCTTGATATGGGATACAAGCCGGTCTGGAACAAGACGGAGACGGGGCTCAGTTTCCGCTTCAACATGGAACTGGCGATCTGCAGGATTGATCCTGAGACCCTTGTAGTCACCTTCATGGTACCGAATGTCTTCCCTGTGGAGAACAGCGAGTGCGAGTCCAATATCAGGCAGGTGAACGCAAGGAACCATATCGGTCGTCTGGCAAATATTGACGGAACCTCCGTGGCAGCCATCAGCGCGTTCTTTGCCGACAGCTATGACAATGTCTCACTTCGCACCAGAGCGGCAGTCAAGGATCTTACTAGTCTCATTCACGACTTCTTCGAGTCGATGTACTAGAAATCTCATCATACCTTATAAATTTAAAGCGGAGAGAATGCGTCCATTCCCTCCGCTGCTTTCTTATACACTATTAATCACCAGAAAGAAAGCTGAACTGCCGGCTTACGGTCCGGTCGGAAGACCACCTGCTCAAGCGCTCACGAAACGGCAAGAGTGTGTCATCCGAGGATACGGTTCCAGGGTTCGTGAACTCCCTTGGACTATTTTTTATTTTCTGCTTGTCTGGATGATACGTCCTTCAAGATCAATGAGCATTGATGTGCGGTCATGCAGATCCTCCACTTCGAAGAGCCTGTCTGAAACCATCCTGACGTTGTCATACTTCGCAGGGATGATGATCTTGCCTGTCTTGGCATGGATGACACCGAATGCCTTCTCTTCACCATAATCGATCCTGTAGCCGAGGTAATCGGACAGTGTGTTGGCTACTTCCTCGATGAGCTCAGGATCACCCCAGCGGTCTTCTCCCATCTGCGACTCAATGCGGACAGGGTATTTCAATGCCCATGTGTGGTCAACAACAAAGTCCTGGAGTATAGTTCCGTCAGGTGAAACCTTTCTCTTGATACCATCCTTGATCATATGATAGTTGCTATCTTTGAGCGTCGATATCCAGTCGTATTCAATCGGGAAGGCGAAGCCGAAGGCGCTGTCCATCAGACCGAACCTGCCATTGTCAGCAACGAGTCTGAAGCTGTTGTCGTCCGGTGCCCAGATGCAGTCGAACTGCGGGTCGAGTACCCAGTTTCCCTTGATGTCTATGAGACCGCAGGCACGGTTCTCGTCGCTCATGGTGCAGAGCCCGTCCTTGAAGACATAGCTCACTCCCTCGGCGTAATCGAACCTGAAAGGAAGAACAGTCTCGTTATTGGAATTGATGAAGCCTATCTTGCCGTCCTTCATTGCGGCTGCCACACCGTCGGAGAAGATCCATGCCTTCTCGTACTGTTCAGGTATGATGACCTTTCCGTCCAGAGCGTTGATATATCCTCTCTTGTCATTGCGGCTGAATACGGAGAAAGTGTCGGCAGGATCCGCACAGGTCACCCAGTCAATATCTCTTACTGTGTATTTCTCAGTTACTTCATTGTACACGCTGAATTTTCCGCTTCTATAGTAGAATCTGTGGACGGCAACATCCTCCGACAGCCTCTTCGCTGTGTAATGCTCGTGCCTTTCCTGATATCTGATAATGACGAAGATGATTCCTACCACCATGCAGCTGATGATGAAGAGAGCAAGGAGAGCCATAAAGATCTTCTTGATGATTTTGAGTGCTTTTTTCAATGTAGTATTCATATTTGCTTTACTTTTAGGTTGACACAAAAGTATTGCCCGAGAACGAAGTGGTTATTCGTTGTCTTCATTTTCAAAGAAGGTCTCGTTTTCCGCACATGCGTCAAAGAGGCCGTCCGCTATTCTTGAGAACATCCTGTCCCTGCTCTTTCTCAGTGAAAAAAGCATTCCTCTTGTGCCGTGGTCTGTCGCAGCGAAGTTCATGACGTTGGTCACTGAGATAGTGGCGGCAACCTTCTCCACGTCCTGGTTGGCACCGATGTAGGCGAATA
>JAEIGA010009736.1_pt1 | contig 14557 bp, 28 predicted proteins | sample 9270691 | NCBI WGS metagenome assembly JAEIGA01 (sample SAMN17057246, study PRJNA624740) | gut metagenome | biome: biome; isolation source: fecal sample | host: Bos grunniens | place: China: Xizang | collected 2019 | reverse complement strand
TCTGCATCGACATAAAAAATGCGGTACTGGCGGATATCATGTTCCGCATCATAGTACCGCTGACCCATTCGGGCGATCTGCTTTTTGATGCTTGCTGCATCGTTGTCGATGAACGTTTTGATTTCTTGTGCCGTCAGCATTTCAACCTTCCCCCCTGTAACATCCGTATAAGAACAGCCATGCCACAAACAGCACAGCAATCCATGCGAAAATAATGTGCATCTGCACGCCTTCCTTCCTTATGTTAGCCAACGCTTGTTCGCAATGTGCTTTTCAAGCGCGTACCGCATCGCATCCATCAGGTGATTGAAGTCATCAATCGGAACGTTCAGCTTGTTTCCGAACTTGTCCGTGTCCCATGTGTAATTGATGATTTCCGTCAAGAAGTTCACACAGCGCGGATGAATGATGATTTCAAGGTCTTGTATCCACTGGATACCGTTCTGCACGCTGTCCTTGCCCTTCAGCGCAGGCTTCACGCGCAGCCCTAGTCCTTTCAGTTCATCAATGGACTTCGGTTCTGCACTGTCTGCTGTGATCTGTTCCTTCCCGTATCCCATCGCCTGCACCTTTTCGGCAATGCGTTTGTTCGACAGGCCTTTTTCATACATTTCATCGAACACAAAAAGCTGCTTCGTGACCTTGTCGTAAAGGCCGCAAAACAGCGTGGAGGGATCGTTTGTATAACCAAAGTCCAGACCGAAAACAGATACCGCTGACGGATGCGCCTTGCGGAATTCATCGGATTGAGGGTCGAATGCTTCTTCCCTCCACCGTTCATATACAAGGCCGTCCACGATGCCCCAGCCGCCTAAACCTGCAACAGCATAGCGGCGTGGGTTGCTGTGCTTCATGTCCTCAAACATGGCAATATCAGAAGCATCCAGCCATTCGTTGCACATGTAATTCGTTGTCATGGCAAGGATGTTCGGATTCGGTGCAGCATCGAAAAACCGTTTCTTCAGCCAGTGGTGTTCGTTCCACGGGTTGAAGGTAATCGTCCATTGCTTGAACAGGCCAGCAGGCACTTCACCGCGGATGGATTCATCCAGCATACGGAAATCGTCTTCCCTTGTGATTTCATATGCTTCTTCAATCCAGCCCCAGCACAGACAGCCAACGTCAACCGTGATTGACGTAATCTTCAGCGGATCGTCAAGCCCTCGGAAATATATCTTCTGCCCTGTGGGCTTGTACGTTGCTTCCAACGGCGACAGTGTGAACTTCCACAGGTGGTCAACCTGCAAGCGGTGTACAGCCCATTTCAGTTCTGTGTAGCATGACGTTTTCAGCGTGCGTTCCGTCTTGCGGATGACAAGCAGGTTCGCCGCCGGATGCTTCATCATGTGGTATACATACCATAGCGCCGTCGTTTTACTTTTCTTGCTGGCACGACTGCCCTTGCAGACCCTGTACCTGCCTTTGAAGTTCCAGAAGGCTTTGTATCCTTTGCCGATATAATCAGGCAAGTATACACGGGATACCATCTCATTCTTCAAGTTCATCTTCCCCTTCAAAGAAAACAGGAAGATTCATCGTCATTTCCACGTTTTCACCGGGCTTCTGTCCAATGGTATCACGTACATATTCAGCGGCCTTTGTATCGCCCTTCATAGCCTTCTGCACCTGTGCAATCAGTATCGCTTCCTGCACGCTGATGTTCTTGCCCTTGATGGATGCAAAACTTCGGATGCTTTCCACATCGGCAGCTGCACCGTCTTTCATCGGCATCGACAGCAGGATATCCAGTGTTTCACGCATCGCTTTCTTTTCGCGTCGTGCCTTGCCGGATGCAATGCCGCCAGCGCGTCCTCGCCGTCTTGCTTCGCTCTTGCTTTCTACCGGGTGGAGGTTCTTTTCGTTTGCCACATTGCATCACCACCTTTCCCTTGAGTAAATACCAGCTGTGAATCAGTATCAATACGCCATTGAGAAACCACACACTGAATGCTTGAATCAGCAGGCCGTATACAACGAACACGGCTGCGCCAACAATGTTGATCATGCGGATGCGTTTTTCTTCTGTCACAATAAATGACAGCAGGACAATCACGCTGGCCAACGTTCCCAGAAGTTCAGCATTCATGCAGCATCACCATCATGCGTACCTGCTTCATACTTTCTTGCCATGTCCACACAACGCTTCGTCGCAGGCAGCAGCAGGAATTCCAGAAGCAGCTTTGTTCCAGCCTGTACGGAAATCATCGTCGCCATCTGCAAGACAGGCATCGTGCCGAGGAATGCAAGAGGAATAAAAATTACACTGTCCGCAAACTGTCCAACAAAAGACGAAACAATAGCACGCTGACCGAAACGCTTGTTTTCTGTATCGTTTGCCTTCATCCATCTGAAAACGCGGTCATTCAGATAGTCGCCCACCATATACGAAAGCAGGCTGGCAAAAAGAATTCGCGGCGTATTGCCTAATACCATTTCAAATGCTTCCTGACCTGTGAACCATGCGACACCGGGCAGCGCAATGGTCATCTGGAAGGCTGCAACCGCAAAAAGGTTCATGCCGAATGCTACCCACGCAGAACGTCGTGTCCATTTGTATCCGTATACTTCCGAAAACACATCGGACAGGATATACGTGATAGGGAATACGACCACAGCGCAGGGAAGGGCAAAGCCCAGCACTTCAAACTGCTTGCCTGCAATGATGTTCGCAATCAGCATTGCACCCGTGCTGATCGCCATCAGCAGCGGCAGGAGACTGAAACGGTTGTTGTGGTTTTTCATTGTGGTTTCCTCACTTTCGTTCACATGTTGTATTCTGCATATTCTTGGAATTTGAGCCAGCTTTGAAAGTTATGCTCGTCGATTTTTTTGTAGATGGCACGCTTGGATTTCTGCGTGACAGTTTTGATCGTTCCGTTCTGAAACAAGTGAAGCTGCCCGAAGCGGCCACCGCTTTTCCATGAAGTGCTATCTACACTGTCAAAATGATATTTGGGCAAGTCCGCAACGCTTGTGAACCCCAGACCGTGAATCTGTGCCCCTCTCTTGTGCGCTTCACTGATTAGCGCAGAAAAGATAGGATATTCAGTCTTAGCGATTTCCTTTGTAACGATGCCGCCCACGGCTACATACTTGTATTCCTCGCACATGCGCAGAAATTCATCTTTGCCGCGCGACTTGTGCCATACAGGGATGCACTGTTTGCCCGTTTCGCCTTCAAGCCTTTTCCTATACTCTTTGACACGTTCGTAACCAACGACGCTGTCGACATCAAGTTCGAAAAAGTATCGGACATCATGTTGCTTAATGAAAGCGATATATCGGCGGAGATAATCATCGAAATCCGTGCTGCCCGAACCGTTCATAAAAGTGAATGCTCCGCTATCCAGCAGGAACATCTTGCTGTGCTTGATAAAAGGTATCTGCCAATCTTGAAAATAGAAGAAACTTTCAAGAACATACTTAGTTTCAGTGATGTTAGGAATGAACCTTTTATCGCTGGTGGCGGCAAGAAAAACTTTCATTTTTCAAACCACTCCCCGCAATGCGGACACTGGATTTTCTTCGGTTCTTTTTCCTTCTGTTCTGCGTCCTCAAAGAAGTCACTGATATCGACATCTTCCTGTTCAGCAAAACCGAATGCTGCCATATCAAAATCAATCAGCTGCAGTTCTTCTTCCAGCAACGCAAAGTCCCAGCCTGCCATCTCGGCCACCTTGTTATCTGCCAGCCGGAACGCCTTGACCTGTTCCACTGTCAGATCGTTAGCAATGATGCAGGGGACGGTCTTTAGCCCCAGTTTCTTTGCGGCTTTCCAGCGCGTATGCCCTGCAATGATCACGCCGTCGTTATCAATAACGATCGGCACTTTGAATCCGAACTGCTTGATTGATTCTGCCACATACTGAACGGCATCATCATTCCGTCGCGGGTTCTTTTCGTAGGGACGCACGTCCTCCAGCTTGCGCTCCACAATATTCATTTATGTCACCCCGGTTTTTTATTTTTAACGCTTGCACATCTGAAGGTCGCCCTTCAGGTGGTGCTGTGCATAACGTTAAATGCAACTTTCCTCCAGCCCCCACCAGCCGGAGGTATAATCCCGCAGGCCACAACTGCAGGGTTCACCTGCCCCATGGCAAACGCCTTGCCTGCACTCCTGAACTGTGAACATAGAAAAAGCCCGGCAGGTTTCCCTGTCAGGCTTGTATGCTATTTCACGATACCAGTATACCACTTTCTTATATGAACTAATATGAACTTTTATGAACTAATATGTCCTGTTTTACAAAAAACCCGCCAATTTCGGCGGGTTATAGGCTTTATTCGTCTTCTTCGCATGTTACCGTGTCACCGTAGAACTCTTCTTCGTCACCTGCATCCATGCGTTCAATGTTGTACAGGATGTCGGCAAACAAGCCATCGCAGTAATCACTGTATCCGCATCGGTATGCGACTTCGTCAATCCTGCGCAGTGCAACAGACGGCGCATATTCCAGTCCGATGATTTCAACAGGCCGATAGCACTCGTCCAGCATTTCGTCATACACGTCTTCGGGAATGTTTTCCGCAATGCAGGTTGCAGCGTCTTCTGCAGTGTCGAACTCCATTGTTTTGAGTCCCCGCGTTACTATGTATTTCATTTCGTTACCCTCTTCCTATCGTTGACTTCCTGCCGCTTGCATGTTATAATCAGGGCGTTTGGAGAAGGTGAGCGGCGGCAGGTCTACCGCCCACCCTCTCCGGGGTTCAGGGTGTTACTGTTCGGCTTGCTCGGCTTCGGTAACGCCCTTTTCTAATACCCTCTGAATCCTTCGCATCAGTTCGATGCGTTCCGTGTCATCCTTGACCGTTTCCATGATTATGATTGCCATTTCCATGATCGCTTGATCGTCTCTATGGGGCATCTGATCATCCTTTCGCATTTGGTACACCTGCCTTTCTGTTCGGTGGGCTTTATTGCCCTCCTTACGACTATATTATAGTACATGTTGCCATGTATATCAATATCGGAAAATACCACAAGCTTTCCGGCAGTTTCTTGTGTAATATTACATGTTGCCATGTGGGTGCTTTTGTGGTATATTGATATCGGAGGTGAAACGAATGTCACAGCATTATCAGGAACGCAAGAAGGCTAATGAAAAATATCTTGCCACACAGGACAGAATCACTATCAGAGTATCAAAGGAATCCGGCTTGAAAGAGGCAATTCAAGCGCATGCTGATAGCCGCGGCGAATCTGTACAGGCATTCATTCTGCGTGCTATTCAAGAAACTATGTATAACGATACCCACAAGCATACATTCGACAGCAGCAAGAAAACAATGCAACGAATGATCGAACAGTATAACAAGGCGGAAGGCGATTGACCTTCCGCCTTTTCCTATTCCCCATATTCCCGCATCACCTTTGCAAAGTCCTGCAGCGCCCTGCCATGCAGCTTGCACACCCACCGCCACGAATAATTCATGTCCGATGCAATCCGTTCAAACGGCTGGTGCAGGAAATAACGCCTGTGGAGGATGGTCATATGCACAGGGTTCTTCATACTGTCCAGCATCTTCTGCGCAGCGGCCTTGCGGTCAATCAGCGCGTCAATATCCGCATTTATCTGCCGTTGCATGTCTACGATCCGCGCCATCGTTCCGGCCATCTTGTCCTGCGTACCACCTGCGCCGCCACCCTTATCAGGCGACAGCGTCGGCGTGATCTTCAGTAGCTTATCCTTCAGGTCATCCATTTCGGACACCCGTGCATCAATTTTTGCATCCAGCAGGGCGATGCTCAACAGGTATTCTTTTGCTTCGCTCATTTCGTCCTCCCTCCCATCAGAATTCCAGTACGCCGTTCATGCGCCAGTTTTTGCTCTTGTCAGGCTTCAGGTTCACGCAGTATCCGCCCGGTTTTGACCGTTCTGCGACACGGCCTGCAATGGCTTCATCGATGTTGTCCAGTTCCGTCAGCGTGCGTTCACTGCTGATGATTGTCACCAGTGCCGGGTTGTTGTACCTGTAATTGATGATTTCAAAGGCCAGCTTCACGTCGGCAGGCGTGGGCTGTTTGTATCGCCCGTTTTCGTCCTTGCCATCCTTGAACAGGTCGTCAATGTACAGCACATCGGTTTCCTTCAGTTCCTTCATCAGGGCGGTGTATCGGTCAGGTTCGTTCACCAGCGCCTTGATGTTCGGTGCTTCATCGCGCCATACCATGTATCGCACTTCCTGTCCCTGTCGGATCAGCTGAACCGCAATGGCTGTGCAGATGTGCGTTTTGCCTGCGCCGGACTGTCCACCAATAAAGAACCAGTTCCCTCCGCCTTCCTTTGTGAACCGCTGTGCCGCGTCCTTGATGGCCTGCTGCCATGCACCTTTTGCTTCATAGCGGTCAAAGGTCAGCTTCTTTACAGCGTCCTTCAGGCCTGAACGGTTCAGGCGACGGATTGCGTTGCGCGTTTTGCAGCACTTGCACGGTCTGACGTATTCGGCAGGAAAACCGAATGCATCGGGTTCGCCTACATAGGCAATCTGTCCCTTGTTCTTGCAGATATCGCAGTTCCAGCCGTCTTCCTGATCCAACGTACCAACTTCAGCATTGAAGCTGTCAACCTTGCGCTGCACACGTTCTTCCGGCGTTTCAGGCTCAAAAGACAAGCCCATAACGCCCGTCGGCAGCGTCATCGAAAGCGTCTTTCCTATCTGCTCCACGGTTCATTCCTCCCTTCTTGTCATCATAATTGCCGTCAATCACCTTCTGGAAGTTGTCCGGCTTGATGAACCAGTCAAACGTGACCGTCCAGCCTTTGTTGTTATGTCCCTGCAGGAAGCTGCTGTGCCGTATCTTTTCCACGCCTTCCACAATGGTATCCACACCGTAATCCTTCAGGCGTTTCCGCAGCATGGAGTATCGGGAAGTGTCGGGATTGATTGCCTTGACCTTGTTCAAGCCCAGACTGTTCCAGCTGTCAATGATACGTTGTACATCGGCAGGCTTTACAGCATCGGATGATGCTGTGCCGTGTAACTGTAACTCTGGCTTTATATCTGTCTTTAATTCTATCTCTATCTCTGGTGGAGAAATGTCCGGACATTTGTCCGCAATCAATGGGACATTTGTCCTTGCATCTTCAATCCGGGTTCTATATGCCCTTTTGCGGTCTGCTTCTGTGGAGGTTTTGCCCACATAGTTCTGCACATCAAGCATATATATAGCCCCGCTGTCAAGGATTTCGACAATGCCCAGCTGCCGGAACAGTTCCAGAGCCTTTTCGACCGTGCCGATCTGGTGTCGGGTGATGGTCGCAATCATCTGCGCATTGTACGGGATGCGTTCGTTGAACATCAGCAGCCCGTCACGCTTCAACGATTTCAAGTACAGCTTCAGCAGAATGTTGCTGTACAGATAGCCGTCTGGCATGGATTCCAGCACAATCTGTTCGTCCGTGTCGAAATAGTTTTCGTTTAGACGCATATAATAGTATTTCTTTGCATCGGCCATATATCATCACCCCTTTTCTTCTGTCATATGTACATCACTGCATATCTTCTTTTACTTCACGCAGTTCGCACGGTTCAGGCTCTTGCGCAGTACGGCGCAGGAAGGGCAGTTCCTTCTTCAGGTTGTACCATGCCCATTGCAGGTCAAGCCGTGCGCATTCAACTGATTCGTTTTCAAACATGCACCCCACGCATTCAGGACGTTGCGGTTTTCCGCTCATGCATCATCACCTGCCTTGATGCCGTGTCGCCGCATGGCCAGCTGCACCAGATTGCATGCAAGCGCCGCAACCGTCGTTTTGCCCACACCACCGGGAACAGGCGTGATCCGTGCGTTCTGATGGTATTCCATTGCCCACGGGTCTACATCGCCCACCAGCTTTCCGTCAACCTTGTTGATGCCCACGTCGATGACAACAGCGTCAGACTTGATCATGTGCGCTTCGATCAGTCCCGGCTTGCCAACAGCGGAAATCAGGATGTCTGCGTTGCGCGTATGATTTGCAAGGTTTTTCGTCTTGCTGTGACATACCGTGACCGTGCAGTTGCGTTCCAGCAACAGCTTTGCAAGCGGCTTGCCAACCAGATTCGACCTGCCCACGATGACCGCATGCTTGCCTTCCAGCGCAATGCCTTCCCGGTCAAGGATGTTCATGATGCCCAGCGGCGTGCAGGGGATTGTGGAGGAATTAGGGGACAGGCCGTCCACATCTTCCACAGGCCAGATGTGCATAATCGCCTTTTCTGCATCCAGATGCGCAGGCAGGGGAAGCTGAAGGATGATGCCGTCGGTCGTAAATTCAACGCCCATATGGGAACGGAAATCGTGCATCATGTTGATATGCTTTTCCAGTTCTTCCTGCGTGACATCTTCCGGCAGGCTGAAAGTGATGCAGCGGATACCCAGTTCAGAACAGGTCTTCACCTTGTTCCGCACATACGTTTCAGATGCAGGATCATTGCCCACCCGGATGATGCCCAGCGTGGGCGTGATGCCCTGCTTCTTCAGCAGGGCAATGCCTTCCTTTGCTTCTTCCAGCATCGCGTTCGCAATGCGTTCACAGTCAATCTTCATTCGTCTTTTCCTCCTTCACTCCGCGCCATTGAAAATGCTTCATACCATCACAACCTTCTGGACAGTTGATTTCATCAATTTCCATGTAATTGCCACCATGCTTGCACAGATCACATGCGAACACTCCGCTTGTGCGAGTGATGTTTCTTTCTCGGTACAGTTTGAAATCAGCCAACAGCGCATCACGTTCGCGTTCAAGCTGCTGGATGTAGGCAAGGGCGTTATCCCATAACGGCTTCAAGCTTGATGCTGCTTTGCATTCATCCCACATGGGGCAGCGTGAGCAGGGCTTTTTTGTACGGCATGTTTCCAGCCCCTTCTTGATCTCGTCAGGCGTTTTCATTACGCATACCACCTTTCCAATGAACGAATATACTCCACAGATTCGCCGTATCCTAAAGATGCCAGCAAATCTTCAACAGCCTCATCCAACCGTGAATGCATCACTTCTGAGTCGTGCGTATAGTCCCACGCAATTTGCTTGACTTCCTGCAAGAACTGTTCAGGCGTTTTCATTTTTTCATCCTCCTTGATGGCCAGTCCGATCAGCCAGTCCAGCACTTCCAGCTTGTTCTTCAGGTTGTCGATGTCCTGTTCCGGCGCTTTACGTTCAATCGCGTTCCACAAGGCATTTTTTGCCCGTTTCTGTTCCTTGTTCAGGTACACAAGGGAGCGATAGCTGATGCTTTTATCCATCGCATGCACCTCCATTGCAAAGCGTTTTGATTTTTTCAACGCATTTCGGGCAGACGTGAATCTTGCGGCGTTTCCAGCCGGGATAGATGACCGGGGAAAGGTCTTTCGTCAGACCCTGTGTGAACAATTTCAGTTCTTTCATGTGGAGCAATACTGCGCCATTGTCGATGAGCCAGCCGTTCCTAAAAATGCGTCCCCCGCACAAATCACAGACGATGATGGTATGTTTCATTCTTCCACACCTCCGTCCATCTTCGCGCATGACACTGTGTAGCCTTTACATTTACGATCCCTGCGTCTGCAAGAAGAAACAGAACACTTCTTCACGCCGAGATATTTACAAGCCGCAGATTCGCTGTCAAACACAAGTGTCACGTCATCTTTTTTGAGGTAATACACCGTTTTGTTCGATTCTTGCGCTGCTTTTATCGAATTTGTCCGTTTATTCGCTTCGCGGATGTTTTCTATGTACGGGACAAATGAGCATGCTGCAGGAGAGTATACCTTATTGCCGGGTACGCGAATATCTTTGTCAAGGCAATATCCGACTTTGGTTTTCCATTCGGAATATCCATCAAGACGCTGGATATCCTTTGCAAAAGTGGAAAGCCTGAACCACCTATCACACACATAGCAATCTGAATATGTTCTTCCTTGCCTGCGTTCCATTTGTTCGCGGTCATAGCATCGCCGGAGCATTTGATACCACAGTCCATACACTCGCTTGTCAACTTTGCAATCTGCATAGCCGCCATATTTATTCAGTTTCATCGTTACACCTCATCCTCGCGCCGCAGTTGTGGCAGTAGTTTGGCTTGTAAAGCAAAGTGCTTTGTCCGCAATAGCTACAAGGTGTAGCGTAAACAGGATGAATGCCGTCATACCCAATTATCTCTGCTTCGCCCCACCGCCCATGCCGCACGGGTTCTGCGTCGATGGTGGGAGCTTCTTCGATGGTTTTTGTGGGAATAGCCTTTTTTCTCACGCCGCACCCGGTTTCATCGTACTCCCACATCCACGCAACATCGAATGATTTCAACAGCTCATCCGCATCAATCAGTCTGGACATGGCCACCCTCCTTCATGTTTTCACGTTTCTTCGCCATTTCGGCAATCAACTCAGGCATACCGTCCACATAACAAAACATGATGGTGTGTGCAAAATCTTTGTCTGCCCTGATTTCGGGGCGAATAGCCCTCACTTCGCGATCCATAACATCCTCGTGATTACCGTTCCACACATTGCGGCACAGCAGCTTGTCATTGTAGGCGCTTCTCACTTCAACTCGCGCATGGGTGATAGACAGAAGCCCCAGAAAATCTCGTAGCGTCATCCTCATTCCTCTTTCTTCCAGTTCCGCAATACAATGATCCGTTGATTCCGGCTTCCCCTGAACGGCAGTTCCAGCGTGCGCTGTTCTTCCATGTACCGCCCATCCACCAGCACGTCAATGCTGTTCAGCAGTGCAAGTTCCTGCGGGCAAGCCCTTTGCACCAGCGCTTCCCACGTAAAGCCCGTATATGCCCACACGTTCAGGCCGCGTTCAGACGCTGCGTCTGCAATGACCTTGCACGCTTCCGGCTGGCAGAACGGTTCACCGCCTGACAGCGTAACGCCATCCAGCAGGGGATTCGCGTCCAGCATGGCAATGATTTCGGATGTGTCAATCATTCTGCCGCCGTTGAAATCGTGCGTTTCAGGGTTGTGACATCCCGGACAGGCATGCGGACATCCTTGCGTGAATACCGTCAGCCGGATGCCTTCACCGTCTACGATGGAATCCTGAACGATTCCGGCAATACGCATCAGCATTATTCATCCTCCATTTTTCATAGCCTTTTGCGCGGTTGGGTCTGCCTTCGACCTATTAGTACAGCTGGACTGGAAAGAACCGTATATGCGTTCAATCTCTTTCTGATCGCGGGCATCTGCTTGCGCTGCACGTTCTCGCGCTATCTTTTCCAACTCATGGAGTTTTTCTTCTGTAATCAAGCCATTCTGAAGCAGATAATACACAAGCACACCCTTCTCTTGATTAAGAATCCGGCTCTGCCTATCCATCTGTGATGTTAAGTGAATGATCTGCTTCATCATCTTGCTTACCTGAGAACTTTGCTGTGCATACAAATTTTTCATTCGACCGCGGTTATACTTCGCATCATTTTCGGCCAGTCGGTTCAATCTTTCGACCTCAGCCATCATGCACTCGACCATCGTGTCCTGAGTTGTAATCATAGTTCCGCATTTACGGCATCTGAGCAACTTCATAAATCATCCTCCGGCGTGAACAATTCATCCAACAGAATCAGCCCGAATTCCTTTTCGCACCATTCGATGGTTTCGTTGATATCGATCTCCGTCAGCAGATTTTGCTGAATAGCATCACATACACGTTGCATGCGCTTTGCACCAAATCCGTGCAGCTGGCGCAGTGCCTTGCAGGTGCAGGCGATGAATGCCTTGCTGCCGTATCGGTTCGCCTGCTGAAAACCTGCAGTGAAAGCACCTTCAGCGCCATCCGCCTTGCCGTTGTCATATCCAGCATCGTATGCGCGTCCGGCAATGACTGCGCTGTATGCGTTCAGACCGTGCGTCAGCGCCGACAGCGCATTGCGCTTGTCCGTCGTCTTCTTATCCATCCTGCTGTTCCTCCATGCTGTATCGCTTGACATGGCATGTTTCACCGTACCTGTTCTTGACAGCCTGCATCCGGCTGGTAATCGGATACCCTCGACGCTTTAGGTCAGAAATGCGGGAAGCAAGACGCATCACGCCGATTTCCGTCAGGGCTTCCAGCTGTGTGATTCCGCCGTGTGCTTCCATGTATGCCAGCACGCGCTGGTTCTGTGTAGGATTGCTGTGTTCGCTCAACTTGCATCCCCCTTTGACGTAATCAGATGGTCAGCATACGGCAGGTCTTCAACCCAACGGCAGAAGTCGTGCCATTCATCCAGTCGATGATTCTTCCGGGCGTGGTACATATTGCGCAGCACTTCATAATTCAGCATGACTGTTCGCTTCTGGTTGTAGCTTGCAGGCAACAGTTGGATCATCTGCCACCAGTACGTCTTGTCCTTTGTTTCAAGGTACGCGCCACGTGCAATGTTGAGAATGTCAACAATAGCCATCATCGAAATCCGCCAGCCCGTGGTCTTTCCGTCATTCGTGTCGTAATCAATCAGGTGTTCATGGCTGAAGTCATCCAGCGTGAATTCCTTTGCGTGAATCTTGTGCATCGTACTGCACGAATTCGCAACCGTGCCGACCTTATACGTGTCGAATTCCTTCCACCAATACAGCGGCGCGGTGATGTCAACAGATACCGTAATGAAGCGCAAGAACTTGCGGTGATCCGATCCGGCATTCACAAGGCGTTCCATCAGATTCATGTCACGCTTGCCGACTTCCGGCGTGCCTTCGCCGTTCCATACCGTGTCGGACATGTTCCAGCTGTTCAGCGGATTTCTCATTCCGCGCAACGCAGCGTCCCAACCGCTGACAACAGTTTTTTCAATCGTAATCATTACACGTCCCCGTCCTTTCTGTGCAGGCTGTTTTCAGCACTGAATCCCTCCGGATATCTGGCCTTCAGCTTGTCAATGTTCAGCTGTGCCACATCCGACAGCTTCCAGCCCAGTGCAGTGCAGTATTCGGCGATGAACCACAGCAGATCGCCCAGTTCCTTCTTCAGGTGTTCCATGTCGAACGGATGCCCCTGATATTCCTTCTGATACAGGCCGTGCAGTTCGCCGATCTCCGACACCATACCGTGCAGGGCGTGGCATTCCATGCCAATCAGGTCAATGTTCTTGCGGTCGATGGTTCGCGCCGCCAGCAGCTGATAATCATTCATTTGCATGTTTCAATTCCTCCGCTTCACGCTTTTTCATGTGGTAGTATTCACGGCTGTATTCTTTGACACGTTCCTGCCTTGCCGTCCTGTGCTTCGGTTTGCGCTTCCGTTCTTCACGTTCGACCAACAGGCGTTCCAGCAGGTATTCGCCGTCCATACCTGTCAAGTTCTCAAAGTACGCCGATTTCAGCAGCTTCACTGCATGCTTGTATTCCGTACTTCCAATCGGCTGTTTAAGGATATCCTTGCTGACCGACCGTGTGAACGCATAGATCAGATTCTGGATGCCTTGCGGATGGTATTCCGTCATTCGTCACACCTCCCTGATAGGGATGCCATGTACCTGAAGCATCAGCTTGCGCTTGATGATATAGTCCTTTGTGCGGAAGCCCTTTGTGTCTTCAACAACGGTTTCCCATTCGTTCCCGGTCTTTTCTTGATAGGTGAAGTCTGCAATATAGGTGCAGGCACGTTCAACCACTTTCCCGGCAATACGTTGCGACGGGATCAGTTCAAACTTCACCTGCCGCTGAAGTTCCCGGATTGCCCCCGCCCTTTCAAGCAGGAGCAATTCGGAGTATCGACGCGCTTCCTTGTGCGAATCAAAGGTGATACCGTCAACAACAACCTTCTTGTTGCTGTACTTAGAACGGCAACGAGTCATCGTCGTTCACCACCTGAAAGCCGGATGCCTGATCCAACGTCGGCGCGGCCTGTGCCTGCACAAACTGCGAATCGTCTGCATCGCCGCCGCCAGTGCTTGCATCGCTCTTGTTTCCGGCAAAATGCACGTTGTCGGCAATGATTTCATATGCCTTGCGCTTGTTGCCGTTCTTGTCCTCATAGGATCGCGTCTGCAGGCTACCGTTGACCGCAATCCAGCTGCCTTTATTGAAGTATCGGCTGACGAACTCCGCCGTCTTACGCCATGCAACCACGTCGAAGAAATCGGTCTGACGGTTGCCGTCCTGTCCAGCCATGCTGCGCTCCACAGCCACGGTGAAGGTCGTAACCGGGACACCGTTCGGGGTCGTCTTTGCAACAGGTTCGTGCGCCAGTCTGCCCATAATACAAATCACATTCAACATCTTTTATTCCTCCTGTTCAGTTCTTCTGCGTCCACACAAAGCATCGCTTGCCGCTTTTCACGTTTTTGATTGCAATGCCTGTGATGCGCTTGTTTTCAATCTTGATTTTTTCAACCTCAAAGTTGTCAAAGCACTTCCATTTTCCGCTGCCATCCTGCAGCAAGGACGTGCAATCTTCCGCTTTGATCCAGATGAACGGCGCGGTGTACAGTTCGCGCCCGATGCCCCAGTTGAAACAAGCACGCTTGAAGCTGTCGGAAGCAAGGCCTTTTTCCTTTTCGGTATTGCTTTCAGTGCCTGTGTCTTCCTTGCCGATCCACTGCTGCTTGTTTTCATCCCAGATGCTAACAATGCAGTTAGCGTTGTCACGCGTATGCTGGCGTTGC
>JAEIGA010009735.1_pt1 | contig 14560 bp, 16 predicted proteins | sample 9270691 | NCBI WGS metagenome assembly JAEIGA01 (sample SAMN17057246, study PRJNA624740) | gut metagenome | biome: biome; isolation source: fecal sample | host: Bos grunniens | place: China: Xizang | collected 2019 | reverse complement strand
CTTTATATAGTTGTACCAGTTTCTCTATTTTTTCTGGCATCTCCATTGTATATGTATTATAAATCGTATATAATGAATCAAGCAACTCATAGCTGTTTGATTCAGTAGCTAGTTTATAAAAGTAACCGTTTAGTAATGCTGCATACTCTCGATTACTTAGCATATTAAATCCATCTTGTTGAATTTTACTATATATTTCTTTAAGTTCGTCACCAGTAGGCACTAATGCGTATTCTTTTATTTCTTCTACAAATGTGTCTAGTCTTCTTCTTTCTTCTGCATTAAAATCCATTGTTCTTTGCACCCCTTCTGATATATATCATTTATTTGCCTTAATGCTCTAATTAATGCTGGAATATTATTTTCACGACATTTATTAATATCAATTAAGATGTCTTCATCGAAAAGAATATCTAGTACACTATCTGTAATTTCTTCATACTTTTCAAGTGGTGCATCATTGAGTATTTTACCAACCCAAACTCTTAATAAGAAAGTCAAATCATACTCGTCAAGATTTTCAAGACCACCTACCTCAACAGCACTCCTGTATATCTTTGGTAAGAACTTTTCACACTCTTTATAAAAAGCAATTACTTTACTATTCTTTTTTTTATTTTCAACTTCAGCTAAGTCTTTCATATCCGAAATATGCATCATCTAACCTCTTTATATACCTTAAAGATTTCTTTAAGGACACTTAATAAATCTTCTTTATTGTTATTCTCGTGGTCAAATATAGAAACATCATATGTACGACCACCAATATCTTCTATTATCTTACTTGCTTTTTTCTCACCAATCATTAAACATATCTTACCTATAAAAGCAAACAGTATAAATTCAAGTTCAGTTATTGTCAATGAATTTATATCTCCATTAGCTTTTGCAAGATACCTTTCAAGTTGTTCTTCTGCGCTACTTTTTCTGGCATATTCTTCTGTCATATGCAAGTAATGTATTATCGACTCATCATTAAAATATATCATTTATATATAAACCCCTTTGTATAAATTTATAATATCCTTTACAGCTTGGATAGGGTCATCCCAAAATTCTGTGAATATTTCTTTAGCTGCAAGTATATCCTCAACAGTAGCTAGTTCTGTATCAAGGATTTCAATTACATACCCACTGACAAGTAGCTCACAATCATCATCGTGTAAGCTATCAATACCGTGTTTTTTAATAGTCTCATATACTGTTTGAAGCTCTGAATCAGAAGGCACCTCTACCTTTTTCCAAACGTAATCTTTGAACTCTTGGGCTTCTTTTACACCGTTTATAGACCTTTTTTGTCCATTTATTGTTACATATCTTTTTGCATCTTCAGGAGTCATTAATAATACCTCATTAAAAAAGGCTAGCACAAATCATCATAGGTTCGTGTTAGCCTTAATTATCTACTAGCAAACAGAATCTCTCAATGTGCCTATTATCATATTAAAAAATCAATTAGTTATCTTTACTTATCATTCATCTATTAGTTATTTTATATTGAGATTTTCCACTTATGTATTTTTCTTTTACTTATAATTTAGCAATTAGTCATTCTTGTTTTAATATACTATATTTCTAATTCTACTTCATCGTCTTCATCTGTAAAAGTTTTGTTTGGTTTCTTAAACCAATTCTTTTCACGTGCCCACTTATTAGCCTTATCTAATGTGTTAGGTACTACTTTACCCTCTTTGTTTATCTGTAATCCTGCATCAATTAAAATATCTTTTGTAGTATCAGTGATTTCACCAAATTCATCTATGTCAGCATCTACAAGTTCTTGATACTCACTAAATCTAATATCTAAATCTCTATCATCGTCTTCAATATCTAATTGAGTATCATCATCAGGTTCATAAGGCTTCTGATAGATAGCAGGATAAATATACTTCTCATATAACCGTGGGTCGTGTTCTTCCATATAAGTTACATAATTGTATATTACCGAACTTACTTTAATCAACCAAGAACTATCGGATAAAGCTAATGTTACGTGTTTACAAGCAGGCCCCTTTGTATCATTAGGATTAGTTATGTCAGACGGTCTAATCTCTGGAGCACCTACTAATAAATTATTCTTGGTTGCATAATATTTATGTCTATATCTAAAGTCAGCACAAGTGCAATTAAAATAAACTTCTCCACTATTAAATGCCCTAGTAAGGGCTTTAACAACAATCTTTCTATCAAACACGTTGCCATTGTTATTCAAGAAATTATGAAGTTCATCTAAGAACCCAGCAAAGGAAACTCTTACAACATAAATATCAGTTTCCCCCTTAACATCTATATCAACATCAAGTATATCATCTTTGAATAACTTGTTCATATCAATAGAATTAAAGTTCTTTACCGAAGAAGCTAATCTTGAATATAATCTTCTCTGGTATCTATTCTTTCCCCTAAACTGGTTCCACTTAGCATACTCATCACCAGTTTTGGCTCTAGATAATAATTGACTTCTTTTATCTTCTAATAGTATTTGTTTCACTATATTAAAACCTTAAGGGGTAGGCGTAAAGTACCTACCCCTTCTTAAATTAACAAAGCATTAGTCGTAAACTGCTCTAGCTCTATCATATTCGATAGTAACAGAAATTCTTCTACTTCCATCGCTGTCTACACTAAAATCTTCTTCACTAATGTTACTGATCCAACATCCATCAAGTACCCAAGTTCTTACAATACCATTGTAATCTGGTGGATATTCAATCAATGTAGCTGTGTACTTGTAGTCGGCCTGAAGACCAACTGTTTGTTCGTATGGGTCACCAGACTTGGCTTGCCAAGCCATTAAAATGTCTTTAGTTCTTGCACCGATGAAGTCATAGCATTGTAAAGAACCAGACGGGAATGACATTGTTCCAGCATACTTAACAGCAGTATTACCTCTTTTAACTTCAATTACATTTTGTGAGAAGTGAGGAACAGAACTTGCTGCTACTGAAAGTCTAATCATTTCCACAGGATTGTTTAAGTTATCAGTTTCCGAACCGTATGCCGTTAAGTTATTGAGTTTAGCATCAATAACAAACTCAAAGTTATTACCTCTTTGAATTTCAAAGGTTTCTTTGTTAGCAGCAAAATGGTAAGAACCAATATTTGTAGCTTTCTTTGTGTTTGGCATTATTTATCTTCCTCTCTTATTCAACTTCTGCAACAGCAATTTCACTATTTTCAAGTGTTACTGTTAAGTTAAATACTTCTACTGAATTAATTGGTCTAATTTCAATATTAGCTAAAATCATATACGCTGGTACTGGTTCACCAGTTTCAGGGTCTACATTATATTTAACTAATCTATAGTCACTTAAGATGTAATTGGATACCATTGTGTCAAGCAACGGTGTGATAAGGTGCTTGAAGTTAATCCAAAGTACGTCTGTATTCTGTTCAAACATCAACTGCTGTGAAGCTTCATACAATGTCTTCTTAATATCAGAAACAAGGTTTCTAATGTTCAAGAACGAAGCAGCCTTTGTACCAGACTTATTATTTCTTAATGTTCTATTACCCCAAATACAGAAACCATACTGTCTAATGTATGTAATAGGGTTAATAGAAATGAGTGAATCGCTTTGTACACTTGTATATGCGTTTGGTACAGACTGATAAGAATCTGCAACATTGTTTGTAATCGGCTGATTTGTATGAAGTGAACCAAAGTAAGGAATCTTACCTCTAGTAACACCAGATACTGCTAACCACGGATTGTAATTTCTTAACTGTGTTGCTAACGCACTCAAGAAGGCTAATGAAGCTGGCATATAAGTTGCCTGGTCGCTATAACCTGCACCACTAGGTCCTTGAATTACTGCGTGTGTACAAGAGTACCAAGGAGTAAACATAGCACCGAAACTTGCTACTGTAGGGTCAATGTTCTGGAACTTGTCTCTCACACTTGCAATTACTGAAGAAGCTTCAGTTTCATATACGCTTCTTTCTGGATTGTTTGTGTGGTCAATAAGTGCTAATGAATCACCTCTTACACTTGATAACTGAATCATAGCTTCAGCTAATCCGCTTACTACTTCATTGTTATCGTCAGTAATACCATATTCAAATGTAGGATAACCACCACTTGTAATATACTTAATACTGTAATCACCCATACTATCAAAACTATAGTCAGGTGTTTCAGGGTCTTGCATAAATCTATTTTCAAGTCCCTTATACATACTTTCTAAACTAATATCTGCACCAATGTAGTATGTATTATCTACATCTTCTTCATTTACAAATCTTAATGGCTCATTAGGATTTGCATCTTTATATCTTACTAATACACCTTGCGTATTTCTAATAAACCATTCGTTTTCTGCTGGGCTGATATAAGTAACACCTTCAGCATCAACACGACCATACTTCATTAAGCAGGTTTTCCAATCTTCGTGTAAATCAACCTCATCAAAGTCTGTACCAGTATTCATCTGTTCAAAGTATACTGGAATACCTAATGACAGCAAGTAAAGTGCATATCTATATCCTGGATCAGGGTCATTTGCAGCGAACATTGCAGTCTGTTCCTGAGTAACTCGATAATAACTTTTGAAACCATCAACCGTTGTTGCATCAACACCAATTTGAATATCAGCAGTTTCTACATAGCCACCAGTTGTCATTTCATACCAACCATAAGCAGCTGGAGAAATACGAGAAGAATATACATTATCAGTACCTTCTGCTCCATACTTTGACACATATGTTTCACCAGCTTCAAGTGGTAAAGTAGAATAGTCAACTTCCCAAGCACCATCAACTCCAGTTAACAGGAAGTAATTTCTTCCTTCTTCTGGAATCCAATCTTCTTCACCGGCTGCCGCAACAATATCTTCGTGAACGAAATAAGTTTGTACTAATTCAATCTCATCATAGGAGTGGAGATTCATTCTTTCGTCACTAATGATTAATTTCTTATAGTTAGGAATCGCATACGCAGGAAATCCCTTTTTAGTCCCACTAGCTTCTGGGTAAACCTGAGCGGCAGGAAATCTTGGTACTTTATCACCAAACGTCTGTGTAAACTGGTATCTTGAAGTAACCAAAACAGGATTTCTAAAGTTTACGTTATTAGCTGTTTCTGTATTTACAAAACCAGGAACATACACAACATCATAGGAAGATAATGCTTCAACATTCGATGTGTTATCAATTTCCGTAATCTTAATTCTTTCCATTAAATTTTAATCTCCTATTTACTTTAGCTAAAATGTAAACTTAATTACATTTCATATTGGTCATCTATTCTTATTTCAATTTCCGCATCGCGGTGTTGTCTTACATCCCACAAGTATGCATCTGTTATATTAATTACAACAGACAATACTGTCATATTACCTTCAATAAACCTCTCTGCCATATTACTATTATCAGTAATTGATGGACTTGCTATAGCAATTCTTGCTGTATGCTCCATCTCGGCATCAGGAATATTTACTGTCATTGCAGGATAATTGATAATATTGAATATTAAATTTCTCATAATGATGTCAGCTTCTTCAGCCATACGAGCATACACATCTATTTGATATGTAATACCAATTGGTATAGCATTTATTATTTTAGAAGTTTTCTGTTCTTCACTATGAGAACGTGTAGGCCCATCGTATGATAATGGTCTACGTGTTGTCCCAGAGTTTATTATTTCATACCCTCTATCTCTAGTGATAGTTATAAGCGGTAATTTAATTTCCGAGTCAGTAGTCTCATCTGCAATTACTTCAAACATTCTTCTTGTTTCACTAGGTCCGTAGACTTGTGTTTTAGAAGTTGAAGTCCATTTCTTAAATTTTTCTACTAATGCTTTGTCATATAAATATGTTGACATTTATTAATCTCCACTTAGTGCTAAACCTGCTTCAAGTTCTTCAATTACTTGATCCGTCATTGGTCTAATAGTCTCATCACCAAGTATGTTAAGCTTCTCTGAGTCTATTAACTCCTCAACATCTTTACCACCGCTCATATCTTCAAAGTTATCTGTATACTCTGGAACTATTTCACAAGTCATTGATGATGGATAAACTATTTCATTTACCATTTTAACAACTCTAAATAATCTACCTTTACCGTCATCAAGTCCACTTGGAATTATAAACAATGCCCCTTGTTGTAATCCTGGCAAATCATAATCAACGTGAATAAAAGATGAGTTTTCACCTAATTCACTTACCCAACCCATTTTCTTCAATGTTTGTTGTGTTGGGTGTTCGTCAAATATACAACCAGTTAAAATAGGTGGCTCATAATTAGCTTCTATTTCTCTATACGTTGTATACTTCTTATCTACCTTTGGGGCTCTGTATAAAACTCTTATACCTAAGAGTTTACACATTTCTCTAAAATACTGTCGGTTTATTCTTATATCAGGAGTTAATAATGTTCCATATTTCTGATTGTCTATCATTAATTACTCCTTTATAACTTTCTATTCTGTAAACGTATCTACAAAGTCACTTACAAACGTCATAATTAGTGGATCTATATCCCCCCACCCAACATCTGTTTCATAAGTATCAAAGACAGACTGAATTGCCTCTCTTAAAGTTGCTTCAACGTCCTCTGTAAATTCATATACATTTTCGCTGGTTATAGGTTCTTTCCCCTCTGTTAAGTGCTTAGTTCTTAAACTTACTTTACCCTCATTGAGATTGAAGTGCATTAAAAAGTCATCATATAATAAATCGTGGTCAGCTATCCAATTAATAAGGTCGAAATACTTAACATTCAATAAGCCATTAGGGTCTGTGTTGAAATAATTACAGGCATCTTCAAATGCTGTTTCGTGGTCGAACAACCAATCAACTACACTATCCATTGGTAATGTTTTTAACTTGTCGAAAAAACCTTCTTTTAATGATTCATTCATTGATACCCAAATACCAAAATCATCGCAAAGGTCAAAGAAGTTGCTAAGTTCATAATCGGTATTTTCGATGTAGTCTTCTTCATCCCAGAAAGCAAATTCTTCAATACCATCAATGCCGTTTTCATAATCCCAATCATCAATAATACCATTATCTAATAATTCTTGATAACAGTTTCTTAATGCTTCTAATGTACCTTCTACATCTTCGTTGTCAATCGCCTGCCTTAAAGCTACGCCTGATTTAAGCTTGTACTTCCATCTATCTTCAGTAAGTTTTGATTCAGTAAGTTTCATTGTAGATGACTTACTTGCAGATGAAGTATAGATATTTTCTAATGCTTCTGTAAATTCATTTAGCTTCATTATTTCTTCCTCTTAACTGTCCCGTATACTCTTACAGATTCGTTAAGGTCGTTCTTACCCTTATAGTTATAGTTCAAAGATTCACAAACAAGTTTCTTATCGTCTGTAGAACAATTTAACTTAAATGTTTTCTTACCCTTACTAATCTGATTATTGTAACCTTCCAGCTTTACTCTTCCATTTTCATTTGACTTGGTAGAAAATACAAACTGTGTATTCTTCTTATTACCGCTATCAAACTCAATAACACCTTCAATAAGATACTCATTCTTAGGAGTTGCTGAAATGTTAGTCATCTTAAAAGAATTTACATTTTCATAACATCTCTTAAGATAAGATTCACCTAAGCCACTAAAAGATTCTTCATCAAACTCATCAAAATCAATATCAGCTAATTCATCTTCGCCGATTTCTTCTTCGCCTTCAAGGTCAAGTGGTTCTTCACCAAGTTCTTCTTCAGCTTCTTCAGCATTAGCAGTAATGCCATCATCAATAGCCGCTTCAGTTTCAGGCTCAATAGGAGCAATCATTTCTTCGCCAGCAAGAACTTCTTCTTCACCAAACTCTTCTTTAGGAGAAGTTTCAACTACAACGCCGCCATCTTCTTTTGTGGTCATTGTAATGTTTTCGTCTTCAGTATTAATAGAAACATCTTCAATGCCTTCAACTAATTCAGCATCTCCACCACATTCCTGAAGTTCTTCTTTTTCTTCTTCACAGCCTTCATTAAGTTCAGTATACTTCGGACCACGAATATCATCATCACCCTCAAGTTTGTCTACTGCATCCATAGGCCCGTCAGCACCATTGATTTCTTCTTCACCACGAAGTTCTTTTATTTCATCAGCTTTAAGGCCTTCTTCAATGAGTTCTTCTTCCTCTTCTTCAACAGGCTCTTCTTCAATTACATCTTCTACTTCTTCGATAGGTTCTTCAACAACCTCATCTTCAATAACTTCTTCTTCAGCAGGCTCTTCTGGAAGTTCACCATAAGGCTTAACTTCACCAATTACTGTATAACCCTCATTAGACATACAATATGGACACTCAAGTTCTACACACCAAAGCCCGTCTTCATTTTCTGTTATATCTGCTGGGTCTGCAAAAATGTTACTGTGACATACATTGCAATCAAGAATTACTTTACCAATATAAGATTGCTTTAAGTCCTCTTCTGCTTCTGCTTCCAGGTCATAAACATCTGAAATCATCTCAGCATCTGGGTCTTCTTCAGGTTCTACCATATCAAGAAACCCCTCAACATCAACCGGACCAGAACCAGTAAGAGTGAAGTCTTCAGCATCTTCAGTTAAATAAACTTGTCTGAATGCCTCTTCAATAAAACTTTTGTTCATTAAATTAATTCTCCCTCTCTTAGTCTATAGGATATGTAAGCTCAGAATTTTGTAATAACATTTCCCTTAGACTATTAAGTTCTTCTTTACCTTCGTTTAATATCGTATCCCCATCGCCTTGCCATAAGGCATTGCTTTGAGTATACCTTGTTCTTATTCTCCCTACTGTTACTTTTGTTAATGCAACTGCTAGTCTCATTAACATATCAACCCAATAAGGAGATTTAATCTCTTCTATATCGTGTATTATAGGAACATACTCAACGGTAATATTTGTTGGTGTTCCACTTGGTACATTGATATATAATTTACTTGAATCTTTATCAAACCTAAATGCTAAGTCAGTAGATGTGGTATTTCTTATTTGTTGTAAAGTTGTCCATGCTCCGTAGTTATAAACAGCATCTTGGAAATACATTAAGTTTCCCATACCGCTTAATAACTGCCACTGAGCTACTTGCATTGGATCTGTACTTGTACCACTACCAGTAGTCGTACCAGCTAAATCTTCAGTTCGGTATACCATCACTACTGAATTAACATCTATTTGTTCATTATTAGTATCTTCCTTCTTTGATAAATCAATACAAGGTTTATATGGTATTGTAATTAACTTTGTATGATTGATATATCTTTGAAGTTCTCTTAATGCACTATTGATGATTTTATCATAGGTGTCATCATCTAATTCTGATTCAAGTATATCACCAGTTAATTTTAATTTTATCTCATCTCTGAAATCATCAAGTTGCATTATTTTATTCCTTTATTAATTAAGCATCTTTCCATAAAACATAGAATGTGCAATCTGAATCAAGAACCATATGACTTATCTTTGTAGATTCATCATCCTTAACTGTGGTTACACCATTCCAAGCTTTTCCTTCTGGTATAGTCCAGGTACTATGGTTTTGTGAATACCATAAATCAGGCACCCAATCTAAACCTTTCTGAACTTCGTCTACACAAATAGATTCTCCCCCAGCAGTTCCTCCATTCATATCAACTGTTCTAGTAATAGTTGGAATAGCTTCAACCGTGATTGCAAACTCATCAGTTAATTCAAAGTATGAAACAACAACCTTGGTATTTGATGTCGTTAATGTTGCTCCATCAGCAGGTGAAGCAGAACAATCTTCGGTAATATCTACTGTTTCTCCATTGCTGAGATTTCCGACAACAGTTATTCCAGTAAGGTCTAATGTATCACCTTCAACATAAGAAGTCTTAGTCGGAGGAGTTACTGTAATGCTTATCATCTGCGCAGGAGGAATATCACCACCAATGATTTGTGTTTCCCCAATAAATACGTTAATAGCTTCACCATCAGATTTTCTAATAATACCACCGTGTCCATCGTCGAGATAAGTATCAGATAATTCAGGCTCAATAACAGTACCATCAGTATCTTTATAAGTTAACTGTACATCGTTCTCACTTGGAACCGTACCTTCAACAGTACCGAAAAGGTGTCTTTCACCTTCTACTTTCTTTTCATATACTAACATTAAATATATTCTCCTTTATATTCTAATAAGGTAATCTTATTAAAGCAGATCTTTTATTTCATCATAAATAGATTCGGTAATAGGATCTTCACAACAATCGCCTTCATTTAATTTAGCATTTACTTTGTCAAGAAGTGCCCCACCGGCTGCACGAACCACAGCTCCGAGAACTGGATTCTCATTCAACTGAGCCTCATTAAGAGATTCATACTGAGGATGTCTTGCTTTAGCTCTTGCTTTAGCATCATCTATTATCTGCTGATACTCTTGAGATTCTTTATTATTATAAGCAGAATTACTTTTAGCTGAGTCTCTCAATCTTATAAGCCTATCTTTATATTCTTGAACTTTAGATTCAATCTCTTCATCAGACATCACATCAGCTGAGTACTCACCAGCTACTCTATCGTGAAAATCTTTATTATCTTTTGCCCTTTTATAGTCATCAGAATATGGTCTAAGACTCTTATTGATTTCTTGCTCTCTTTCCCATTCAGTACTACGGGCTGGCTTATCTAAATAATTTTTAAGGTCTACTTCATCAAACTTATCAGCATTTCTAGCAGAGAATCCACGACCATTTTTTCTAAGATTCCAATATGTTGTTGTTCTATCACCATTTCTGTTAGGTCCAAAAGGAGAATCGTGTTTATTATATTTATAAACAGTTTGAGATGGCCCATAAACTCTACCAAGCCCCTTCTGAAGAAGTCTACCATTAGGACCTCTCATATCACCATCCGGATATACGGTAATACCAGCATCAGTAAGAGCTTGCATATCTTTTTTAGAAATATTTTTCTTACCTAAATTTTTTCTAATGAGTGCATTAATCTCATCATTCTCAGAATTACGTGCCTCGGTTAATTCAAGACCTTCATCTAAGTCGTACTCATCTTCAAGTTCATATACTCTCATAATATATTCAGCTAAATCTAAGGCTGTGTCATCATCCATAGCCCTTACTACAGCATCAAGAGCAGCAGTATCATCCATCATACGTTCACGCATAGTATCCATAGCTACTGCACCAGGATGCGGTGGTAAAGTTTCATTCATTTCTACAGATTCTTCAAACTTTCCGTCACCGTACTCTACACTATAGAAGTATCCGTCATCCATAGCCCGTTCGATATTTTCTTTCTGCCCTTCAAATCTATAAAGAGTTTCATCACCGTTGCTTTCTATTTCCTCAACAGCTAAATCATAGTCGTTACCAACTTCATACGGATCATCATCCGTTTGTCCCCACCATTCTTCTACTGCTGATTCTTTAAGATTATATTTATTATTCAAACTTTCTGTTAAATTTCTTGTAATATTCATTTAAGCATCACCACCTTTTATATCCAATCAATTTCACCAGATAATCTTTCATCCATAATAGTCTCTAACTCAGCTACACTCTCACGTAACTCAGAATAGTAATAATCATCATTTATAAAGTCAATAAGCAATTCTTTCTGTCGTTCTGGCGTATACTTACTATTTGTATAGTTTTCAATAGAATACATACATCTTCTATAACAATTAGCGGCATCGTTTAAGTAATTAAGCATACTTTTTAACGTATCAACGAAAGACTCTTGGCCAGGATCCATAATATCTAGTGTTTGCATCTCAGCTTGTAATGTAGCGTTGGCATTATTTATGCGGTTAGCATAATCATCCATAATATCGCCAATCTTCTTAACCTTCAACTCACCAAGAACATCCTTATACTTTTCAGCCATAGGTGTTACAACATAGCCAGATCTGTCCACATTTAACCAACCACCACTGTTTGGTAGCCCCTTGTGATGAACCCACATATGTCTAGTAGTACCACGACCCATTGCACTTTGATGTTGTTTGGTCATCAGAGGAGTTCTAAGATTACCTGCTTTTAGTTGACTAATATCATCAGCAGTATTAGCAGCTCTATCGGCCTGTCTTTGCTTAACAGTAAAATTACTATCATCATTACCATCAATATAAGCAAAAGCTACAAGATGATCCCCTAATAAATCTTTCATAGGTACGTGTAAAAATCTTTTCTTCTTTGGGTCTAGTTCAAACTCTTCTTGGTCATTAATGCCTTTTGCATATACTTGGTTGTTATCAAACAAGAAGATAGGAATGTTAGGTTCTTTTAATCTTGGGTCAGTTCTTTTCTCTGGCTTCGGACCCTCAATAACATTAACTTTATCTAAGTCAATACCAGCAGCTAACATCCTACCAAACAAAGATTGTGATTCTCTTTTATCAACATCTCTTGGATTAGCATAAGAAGGACGAGGACCAAAGTCTGGGTCTTTTTCGCTTCTCGTTCTTGATGAGCCAGTCTTAATTCCCATATCTTCAGGATTACTTCTTGCATAATAGCCTTGTCTTCTAGTATACTTTGTGGTGAGCATACGTTTTTTCAACCAATCAGGCATATGGTCACTTAACTTTTCATTAAGTGTTATCCCCTCATTAAGCTGTTTTGGCTCATCTAGCCCATATTTCTTCTCAATACTTTCTATAACTGTTCTAGTTAAATTCATTTTATCTTCCTATATCCAATCAATTTCACCAGACAAATTATTGTCTATAAATTCCTCTACTGGCTTAACATAATTGTTTTCAACGCCCTTTATACTAGATAGCACATTCTTACAAAGATTATCAAACCAATCTTCATCACTATCTGCAAACTCTTTTGTGTAATTTTCAAGGTTATCTTTATGATAGTTATACTGCTCTATGCCGGATTTTATTGTATAAAGGTTATCACGGCATCTATCTATCATTCTTAACTCATCTTTATCCATAGGGCTGAAATTATTCAATTCATCTACAAGGATTCTATAGCAATTAGTCAACCGTTCAGCTATATCGTCAAGTTTAGCTACACATTTCTTTTGAAAAGTACCTCTTAACTTTTCCCTATATCTATCTTCTAACTTCTTAGCAACATAACCAGATTTATCTGTTTGAAGATGGTTTTTAGTTTCATCCTTGCCATAGTAGTTACCATCCCATTGTCTCTCAACATCGCTTAATCTTTCAACACCAGCTCTTTGCCTAGAAATCATATCAGATCTATTTGCCTCTCTATCAGGCTTTTTATTAGCTGGCATAAAGTTATTATCGTCATTGCCGTCGATGTAGGCAAACTTAATACACTCATCAAGTAATCTCTTCATAGGCAAATGACCAAGCTGTTTACCAGTTGCGTGATATATCTCAGAGTCGTTAATTCCCTTAACATATACTTGACCATCATCAAATAAGAATACTGGTAAATTAGGCTCTTTCAATCTTGGGTCAGAACCTTTTGTCGGTATTTCGCCCTCAATAACTGTTAACTTATCTAAATTGATATTTGCATCTAACAGCTTTTGGAATAATGATTGGTCGCTATATTTGTCATCGCCCCTAACATTAGCATACTTTACATTGCCCCCAACCTGAGGATTCTTTTCTAGTGGATCATCAACATTATGAAGACCAAAAGTATCCCTCATTTTCGACCAATGAACTGTTTTATGTTCACCTCTATACCACAGATACTTTGTAGTCAACACCCTATCTTTGAACCACTTAGGTACATTATCACCAAAAGCTTCATTTAATGTTTTACTTTCTGTTAAGCTATATCTCTTTTCTAAACTTTCGTTTATATTTTTAAGCCATACTGTCATCTTCTTCTTCTTTCTCTGGAGCTAAGAATAAATGTTCCTTGTACCAAGATTTTTCATTATTAGGACATCTAAGTCTTTGTCCAGGCTTTCTTTTATTAGCATATAATACTAACTGGTCGGAACATCCTGTAAATACATTCTTACCAAATGTTCTTACTGTATCTGGTATAGTTACTACTTGTAAATTCTTACAATCTCCGAAGGCTTCGTTAAGTATTACATTTATACCTTCATTAAGTTGAATTTGTTTTGCCTTACAACCATAAAAAGCTGACGGACCAATCTTATTAATATGGTCAGGAATAACTATCGTTTCCATTTCACTCCCAGAGAACATCCAGGAAGGCACCTCGGAAAGATAGTCAAATAAAGCAATACCATTACTAAGTAACATATCAGTTATTATGCCAAGTTCCTCTGGGCACTTTGATGCAAGTTCATTATAAAAACTTTTTACATTGTTGTTTTTAAGATACTTTTCAGCTGCTTGCTTAAAGTATTCTTTTGCTCTATCGGATAATTCTGCCACTATATTATCTCCTTACTATTTATATTGCACCACGTATATTAAACTTCAATGTTTGCTGTCTACCGTGTAGTTTCTTTTGTAATACTACTGATTCTTCTTTGAAGAGGAACCAGACTGCTCCTGGAACAATTGTACTCGGACCATCACTTGTTGGTCCGGTAGACCCACTTTGATAATCAACATCATCATCTGTCATAATGATAATATTATCAGGTCTTGTTTCATTTATATGTTCTAACAATTCTTTACCTGCGTGTGTTCCACCTTCT
>JAEIGA010009734.1_pt1 | contig 14560 bp, 14 predicted proteins | sample 9270691 | NCBI WGS metagenome assembly JAEIGA01 (sample SAMN17057246, study PRJNA624740) | gut metagenome | biome: biome; isolation source: fecal sample | host: Bos grunniens | place: China: Xizang | collected 2019 | reverse complement strand
GGCAGAGGCAAGACGCGATGAGCGTTTAGCTGAATTGGAGCGAGAAAACTCAATCCATAAATTTACAGAGAGTTTTCTTGATCTTGGCTATGACAAAGAATCTGCTATCGCAGCAGCAACCGCACAGGTTGATAACGATGTCGAAACACTTTTCAAACTTCAGAAAAAGATTATAGACGAAAAGATATTAGCCAAAGAGCAGGAGCTTATAAAAGACATCCCAAGAGCCAAAACAGGCACTTACGCATCTATGACTAAGGAACAGATTTTAGCGATTTCGGATAGAGAGGAAAGGCGTAGGGCTATGGCAGAAAATTGGGATTTATTTGATTAAAAAACAATATAGGAGGAAATAAAAATGTCTAATGTAACAACTAGCGCTGAGACAAGACTATCAAAGTCTGCTAATTTCGCAAGAGTGCGCGAAAGAGAATTTGTTGAGATTTTCAATGGCGATATTAGAAAACTTATTGAAGCACTTGGCGTAACAAGAAAGATACAGAAAGAGTCAGGATCAGTCCTTAAGGTACAGAAGGTTACAGGAACACTTCAGAGTGGTTCAGTTCCTGAAGGCGAGATCATTCCACTTAGCGAGTTCGCTACAACTTGGGAGGCAATCGGTGAGATTACTCTTAAGAAGTGGAGAAAGTCAACATCTATCGAAGCTATCAACGATAAGGGATATGACCAGGCTGTAACAATGACAACTGACAAGATGATTAAACTCATCCAGAAGGAAATCAGAAGTGACTTCTTCACATTCCTTGCAACAGGAACAAGAACAGCTACAGGTGATGGATTCCAGGATACTATCGCAAATGCTTGGGGACAGCTTCAGGTTATTTTTGAAGATACAGATGTACAGCCTGTATTCTTCCTTAACCCACTTGATGTTGCTGCATACCTTGGTAGCGCAAACATTTCACTTCAGACACTCTTTGGTATGACATACCTTAAGAACTTCCTTGGTCTTGGTGATGTATTCCTTAACAGTGATGTTCCAAAGGGCAAGATCTATGCAACAGTTAAGGACAATATCGTTCTTTACTATGTAAACGCTGGAACAGCTGATATTACTGAGGGATTCCAGTTCACAACAGACCAGACAGGGCTTATCGGTATTCATGAGTATGCAGATTACGACAGAGATTGTGTAAATGATTCTGTAGTATCTGGTATCAAGCTGTTTGCTGAGAACCTTTATGGTGTAGTTGTAGGTACAATCGGCGATACACCTTCAGCTTAAGATAACTAAGTGAGGACATAATATGGGTGAAGAAACATTCAATCAAATTTTAGAGTCTTTAAAAATCACATTGGGTGTTACGGAGGTTAGAGATATAGCCATATTAACAGAAATCCTCAACGATGCGATTACTGAGATTAAAGAGGCAAGGCATTATCCTAGTGAAATGTCTGCCTCTGATATCGAAAGTGATATGCAGAAATTCATATCTAATATAAAGAAACTGTCTAAATACGACTACAACCAAGTAGGTGCTGAGTTCCAAAACTCACATAACGAAAACGGCGTATCTCGTTCATATGTAGATCGTAGAAAATGCTTTGATGGAGTAGTTCCATATTGCAGACAGTTTTAAGTAGATGTGCGTGTTGAGGGTGTTGTGCCTTCGTGACATCCCTTAATGCAAGGGTGTGTGTAATATTTTGGTGGTGGGCGACACACTTAATATAAGGAGCAATCAATATGACAATCGAAATTTCTTTATTAATCGGTATCGTATCGGTTGCTTTCGCTGTGTATTTTGGTTTGAAAAGCAATCGTAGAAACGATGTCAAAGACATAGAAGAAAAAGCTACGCGCGATGCAACAATGCTTGTTAAATTGGATTCGATTTCTGATGATGTAAAAACCATTAAGAATGATATGTCTAATATTAACAAAAAGGTTGAAACAATATCGGAACGCGTAACAATAGTTGAGCAATCAGCGAAATCTGCGCATAAGCGTTTAGATTCATTAACAGGAAAGGATGACAAGAAAGATGCTGAATGATTTAAAGAATAAGGACTTTTGGAGAGCGACAGCAATTAGGGCAATCAAAACGATATGTCAAACAGCTATCGCAACCATAGGTACTGCAAGTCTTTTGTCAGAAGTCAATTGGTTGGTTGTGGCAAGTGCAAGTCTTTTAGCTGGTATCTTGTCTGTACTGACCTCAATAGTAGTAGGATTGCCAGAGGTAGATTAATGCGTCAGTTAAAGAAAAACAAACAGAAAATGTTTTATTCAACGCCAAAGGACAATAGGATATATGATTCTAAAGGTAATGCTTTGGTTAACCATGATGGTGACTATATAGTATATAGAAGCCCTAATGCGCCCGAAGATACTGAGGACATATACGCCAAGGATGAAGATGGCAATATTATTTATACAAATGTTGATGGTGAATTATTCCCTGTTCTGAGTGAGACAAAGAACAATTATGAACCACCAACTATTTTTTATGCCAATATCTCATTTAATTCCGGCGAAACTGTCATGGCTGAGTATGGGCTTAATGTTAGTAATTATGACGCGATAATAAGTGCTGAAAAAGGTAAGTTGCCATTTGATGAAAGAACCTTAATTTGGCATACATCATTGCCTGAGATTGACGATTATGGTCAGGTAATCCCGGAAACAGCAGATTATAGAGTGGTGGCTATTAAGACATCGCTCAATGAAGAGAGGTTTATCCTCAAAAAGCGAGTTGATGATGAATGAGTAAAGTTATCAAGGTTAAAATAGATGTCGATTCAATAGACAAAGCAATAGATGAGCTTAAGGCTTATCGTGATGAATTGTCAGATAAGCTGGAAAGTTTTATGGATACATTGCTTAGTGTTGGTTTTACAGAAGCAAGTGCAAGGGCATCATCCTTTATGGGTGACAGCGAACCAGCGAGTGTTACAAAAGAATATATTGTTAAGTCGAAAGACAAGATAGTAGCAACTATAGCACTTGTTGGTAAGGATGCAATATTCATAGAGTTTGGAGCCGGTATCGTATTCAATCCTGTAGATCATCCGTATGCCGGACAACTTGGTTATGGACCTGGTACTTATCCAGGCCAAACTCATGTTCCAATGCCAGGCTATTGGTACTATGGGAGTGGAAAGTTATCTGTTGGTACTGAAGCAAAGATGCCTATTTACTTTGCTAGTGAAGCGATAAGAAACAATGCAGTTCAAAAGGCGATGGAGGTATTTAAGAGTTAGCTATGGATTTATTACAAATAGAAAACATTGTTACAACACAACTGAAAGTAAGAGTTCCAAGGCTTACGGATAATAAATATCCTCATATGTCTTTTACGAATGAGATAAGTGAGAAACAGCCTAATTTTCCAAATGTCTATATTCATGAATTGGAACCTAGTGAAGTTGGTAACACTATACCGAATAATCAAATACACGCTATAAGAAGTACGATACAAATTGAAGTGTCAACAAATGTTAGCAAGACAGAAGCACACATAGTTGCTAATGCTTGCATCAATGCTATGAAGGCTTTGAGGTATAGTTTGGTCGTAGGACCTACCGAAACCAAAGTCAATAACATACATAGATACATTATACGAATGCGCCGAGTAATTGGTGCAGGAGATGAGTTTTAAATCAAACACCTTTTTGGTGTTTTTTTAATGCAAAAAACCTTATAAGGAGGAAATGAAATGGGAGCAGCAATTGATCTTTCAACAGCAGGAATCCGTTTAGGAATTGCCTATGAGTCAACTTCAGGCACAAGACCTACAACAGGATATATAAATATTCCTGAACCAAAGAGTATTCCTAGTTTAGATGATGCACCAAATCTGCTTGATGCAACTTCACTTAATGAAACCGAATATCACAAGTATATTAAAGGACTTCGTGATCTTAACGGTGGCGATATCGCTATCACATTTAACTATACTCAGTATTGGTGTGATTTCTGGGATAATATGTACGATACAAACGAAACTAATAAGGCTACATCAAAGAGAGCGTGGCTTACATTCTATATTCCAGGAATTGACGACGCTTTATTTATTCCTGTAGATATTGTCAAGAGAGGACAGCCAGGAGCAGAAGTTGACGGAGTTCTTGAAACAACAGGACACTTTGTTCCTATTGCTAACGGAAGTGAAGCAGACTTCTACACAGCTGTTAATCCTACAGATTGGGTTAGCGCTTAAGGTATTAAAGTTAATACCAAATTATAAAACGGAATAACCACAACATAGAGGGTGCAATAGTTCTGCCATAGGATTGTTGCACCCTTTTTTTATTAATTTTTTATAAAACGGAGGACAAAAAAATGGCAAAGGAAACAATCACAATTAATGGAAAAGTATACAAGGCAAAAGAAGTATCTTTCAACTTTACTTGTCAGCTTGGATTAAAAGGTTTAGCGATTCTTGATTATGGTAGTCCAGCAAAGACATTTCCAATCGTAAGAGAATACATCGCTTTTTGTATGGGAGCTGATGCAGAATATGCCGGAATGGAAATTGATAAACACTGTAATGCCGGTGGAAATTTCAACGAACTTATCGATATTGTCAGTGAGAAGATGAGCGAATCAGGTTTTTTTCGGAGCCTCAACCAGGGCAACGAGGAGGAAACAGCAGAGACTCCAGCGACGAATACAGAAGAGGAACAGACAGAAGTGAAAAAGACAAAGAAAAAAGCGGAAGTTACAGAGTAAGAGTTTTTGAGACATGGTTTCCTACTTGTTATCTGTATGGGATGACAGAAGAACAGTTTTGGGAGAGTAATCCTCGAATCATACAAGTTTGGGCTAAAGCGTGGAAAGGGAGAGAAAACAGAAACAACGAAGTCATCTATGCACAAGTGGGAAATTATGTACTATCAGCATTGTATACAGCCATTGATGGAGTGTTAAACGGTAAAAAAGCGAAAGCAAAGTATGTGAAGGAGCCAATTCAGTTATTTCCTCTGACAGAAGAAGAAAAGAAGGAGAAAGAGGAAGAGAAAAGGCAAAAGGCAATAGATGCATTTATGAATTGGGCTAAAGCACAGAAAAAGAAATCTAATAAGGAAGGAGGTTAAGGCAAAATGGCAGAAACCATTGATAAGGTTCAAGTCGAAGTCGAGGCAACCGCCAAAGGGGTGAGTTCGACATTTGCACAGTTGGAAAGTCAACTAAAATCGATTAAATCTGCTCTTGAGGGAATAGATGTCAGCAAATTAAGTAAAGCTCAAAAAACTATCAAAAACACCACTTCAACTGTGACAAGCCCTAAAGTCGATACATCAGGTATTACCAAGGCACAATCACAGATTGAATCATCAATGAATAAGATTAGAGATAGCATTATAAGAGCAAACTCCCTTGCGCAGGCTGCTTTCAATGGCGATTCTTCCAGCGCGACCTCATACGAAAGAAAAGCGATTGCTATCCAAGGCGAAATCGATGTGCTGCGTAACAAGTTTCAGGAGTTAAGTAATGTCAAAATTAACACTGATGCTTTTAACAAAATAGATAGTGAGATAGAGCAGACCAGAACTGAATTACAAGGGCTTATTGAAAAACAAGCACAGTTTGTTGCTGCCGGTGGTAGTCAGAAGTCTAGCGAGTTTACACAGATGCAGACAGATATAGATAATACTAGTGATAAACTTGATGGCTTGATTGATAAGCAACAGGAAATGCTTAATAATGGTACGGCTCAATATAATCCATTTTCTAGCATGGAAAGTAACCTAGATAAATTGCAAAGTGTACTATCATCTACGCGTGACCAGGTTGCGAATATAAACAGTCAAAGCATAAGCCCTAATGTTGATACAACCGCTGTGTCGAGTTTGAAATCAAAACTTGAAAGTGTATGGGCGACGGTTAGCAATTTAGGTTCTAGCTTTGGTAGTCTTGCAAGTAGGGCTGTAAGCACAGGACTTGAAACAGCCGGAAATATGGCAAGTCGTGCTAGAAATTCATTTCAAAGTTTAAGTAGTACAGCAAGTCAGCTGAGTAAAAATCTTAGTAGTGGATTCATGAAGATACTACGATACGGATTTGGAATTAGATCCTTGTATGTACTGTTTAGGCGATTAAAAGAAGCTATAAAAGATAGTTTTACACAACTTCAATATAGTGGTGCTGAGTTTGAAACTACTAGAGCAAACATAGAAGCACTGAAGAATAGTTTACTTACACTTAAATATCAATTTGGTGCAGCGTTTGAACCAATATTCAATACAATAGCACCAGCTTTACAAACATTTATCAATTACCTTGTGGCTGCAATGAATACATTGTCAGCCTTTTTTGCTAAATTGACAGGTCGTAGTACATACAGCAAGGTTGCTAGTGCAACTGCAAAGGTAGCTAGTAGCGCTGGTAGTGCATCTAAGGCTGTCAGTGACTTAAATAAGCAATTACAAGGATTTGATGAACTGAATAACCTTGATTTAGACAAAGGTTCATCCGGTGGTGGCGGTGGAGGCGGTTCATCGAGCGGTGATAGTGTCATGTATGAAGAGGCTAGTGTTGAATCTGCATTAGGAGATTTTGCAAGCAACCTGGCTGACCTTATAAAGGCTGGCGATTGGCAAGGTGTTGGAAGTGCAATAAGTGACAAGATTACAGATACACTTAACGGAATTAATTGGGCATCAATTAAGCAGAAGGCATCTAATTTTGGAACTAATGTTGCAAACTTCTTTAACGGATTTATTAATACTGATATGTTCAGTTCCATTGGAACTACATTGGCTGAATCACTAAACACTGCATTTATAACAGCTAATTCATTTGCGAAAACATTTGATTGGGTAAACCTTGGTACATCAATAGGAACAGGTATAACATCGTTCTTCACAACAGCCGACTTCGGTATGTGGGGAGAAACAATACATGATTGGATTGGTGGTATTCTCGATGCTGGAATTGCTTTACTACAAAATACTGACTTTGAAGAGATTGGAACGAAGTTAGGTGATTTTCTTGAGGGAATACAGGTTAGTGATCTGATGAGCAAGGTTAAGACGCTTTGTTCAAATATCATTACGGCAATCGGTGATACAATAACCGGCTTTAAGACAAATACCGACGAGAAAACTAAACTTGAAACCGCGATAGGTGGACTTCTTGGTGTACTTGTTATTACTAGAAGTGTTCCTGTGACCTTGACGGTAGCTGCTGTCTTAGGCGGAATACAGTTAGGTGAAAATCTCTATACAGGTGCCACTGGTGAGAAAGTAAATCAATCCTTCATCAGTGAAATTCAAGATATATGGAATGGTTTATTTGGTAAAGATAAAATCAAATTTGACCTTAAAGATTGCATAGAATTTACTATTGGAACTATTGATTGGTCAACATGGCAAGGAAAACTATATGGCTCTATATGGAGTTCAATAAGTCCGGCTGCAATACTTATGAGCCAAGGTTCAGACAAGATGGTTTGGAGTTTTGGGGATTTTGTTACATGGGACACAAAGGATTGGGCATCTATAAGAGAATTTTGTACAGCTTTAGGTTCTTATATTGGCCAGCAATTATCTAGTATTTGGAATGGACAAACATTTTCTGAAGCGATGGTTGGTGCTAATGGAATGGCCAGTGAAGCTGCTCAAAATACTAAATACTCAAGTGGACTTAAAGAAAAGGCGCAACAGATAGGCAAGAATATTCATGATGGTATTAAGAATGGTTTCGAGTTGGCAGCAACAGTAGCAAGTTGGGCGAATCCAATACTTCTGCTATGGAACGCTATTGTAGGCAATATTGAAGATAAATTTGAAACAGGTTCACCAGCAAAAGCTATGTATAAATATGGTGAGTACATATTCCAAGGCATAGTTGAAGGCTTTAAGAATGCCATGACAAACTATGGTTGGTTTGGACTTCTTGGTGACTTGTATGATTACTTCAATGGCAACAAGACAACCACTACAAAGACAGGCTATTCAGCTAAAGAGAACTTCAACAATAGTGACTTTAGGAACAAGATAAATGTCAACATCAATACCAAGATGACAGGACAGGCGAAGTCAAAGCAGGATGTAGACAACCTTAAGACTTCATTTAAAGAACTGAATACAGAGGCATCTAAGGGTGCTAATGCTACTTACAATGCGAATGTTGGTGGAAAGATAGCTGAGATAGCTGACCTCGATACATGGAAACAGAAATTTACAAGCCTTTACGAAAAGTGGCAGAGCAAGTCGGCTACAATGCGTACTTATGTAGGCGGTCAGATGGAATCAATTGATGATACTTACACATGGATTGATAAGATTACTAACCTTGCTACAAAGTGGACAAATTCAAAGTCATCTACTTCAATGAATGTTACTTCTGATGTAAGCAAACTGGATGGTTCTGGTGGCTATCTCGAAAGATTAACTAAAGCAGCGAATACATGGAAAAATACTGCCCCTACAGCTACATTTACAACAAACTTAGCAGGAACATTAAATACAGCTAGTTCTATTACTTCGGTTGCTACAGCCTTTTCAACGCTTAAGTCGAACTTTCCTAGTGGTGGCCATTCTTCTTCATGGAGTACAACATTAGGCGGTGCAAGCGCAAGTGAAATCAATACATACGCAAGTGCAGCAAAAAGTTTGTATGACAGTTTTTACACTGGTTCGCATACAGCCACATGGACTATGACCGTTCAGGGCGATACATCTAATTTAGACAATTTTGTTAATGCTATTGTAAATAAACTTAATGATAAGCTAAGTAAATATAGAGTTACTGTGGCAAATGCTCTAGGTGGAATTATTGGTGCTAATGGAAAGGTAACAAGAATACCACAGTATGCTGATGGAACGCTTAATGCTGGTTCAGTATTTATTGCCGGTGAACATGGTCCTGAAGTAATGGGACACATTAATGGTCGAACTGAGATTCTGAATAGGTCGCAAATGGCATCTATTATGAGTTCTTCGTACATTAGAGCGATGAGTCAGTTTGGTAATAGGATGCTGGCTACACCTGAATCGGTAACTTACGATGGAGCAGCATACAGTAGCTATAATTCAGCACCAAACAGTAATAAAGACGGAGTATTGTTAGCAGAACAAAATGAATTACTTAGAGAACAGAATAACTTACTTGCACAACTTCTTGAGAAACCTACAGGAATAACTAGCAGAGATGTATTTAATGCAACAAGAAGTGAAGCGAATAATTATTACAGACGCACTGGCAACGGTGCGTTTTTAAGTTAGGAGGTATGTAATGGCTTTTAATGGCGAATGGCTTATTAAATGTGGCGATTACATCATTCCCCTGGATATTATAAAGCGTGGGAGCTACAAATCGGCTCCTGCGCAAAGACAGGATAATGGAGCCTATGTAGATGCTGATGGTAATTTACATAGGGCGGTAATGCCGCACAATAGATCAAAAGTAGAATTTGAACTTATATATTTATCAGTAAGAGATATGGAAGGTTTTTGGGATAACATAACCCGAAACTATATAAATGGTCCAGAGAAGAAGGTTCACCTCACATATTATGAAGAAGAATATCATAACTATGTTGAAGGTGATTTTTATTTGGCAGCTACACAAGAGTTTACGATGCTTAACAAAGAGTATTACGACAATGTGCGCGTTGCCTTTATTGAGTATTAGGAAGGAGGGTGAGAATGTCAGTATTAAGCGGTTATAATGACTTTTTTTCTAAACCTAGAATTAAACAAGTTATCATTGATGTTTATACAAGCCCTCCTATTAGTTTACTAGCAAACAGCTATTTGGTTCAGGAATCAATAACCTTAGAAGAGTCATTATATAGTGACGAAAATATAAGGTTTGGAGCCTGTGAATCTAGTTGTTTGACTTTGAGAATTAGTAAGGAACTAAATATTGATTTTAAAGACGAATGGATTGAGGTTAGTTTTTCGTGCGAAGGTGATGCTGGAATCCTTATTGATGCAGATGGAAACGCCATAGTAGACAGTGATGGAGATACCATAGTTTATCAGGATGGTTCATCAACTACCGATGTTACATTAGGCAGATTTAAAGTGGTTTCAGTTAAGCCTACAAAGGATAGGATGTATCAAGACCTTACTTGCTATGACAAAATGTACGACATAATTAATGCAAATGTAGTGGACTGGTATAACAGTTTAACCTTTCCTATGTCCTTAAAGAACTTCCGTGATAGTTTCTTTACGGAACTTGGTGTGACACAGGTTACGGCAACACTGGTTAATGACAATTTCATGATACAAGGCGGCTTTGCTGTCGAGGATGAAATATCAGGCAAGACGATCATTGAAGCAATATGTGAACTGAATGGTGTGTTTGGGCATATCACGAAGGATAACAAGTTTGAGTATGTATCAATACCAGGAAGTGAAACAGTACCACTTGCGTACTATCAAAACGGCACTTGTGTTTATGAAGATTATGTTACGGATGCATTCACAGGTGTTATCGCTTATTCAGAGGATGGAAATGTAGGCGATTCAGTTGGTACAGACACGAACCCATATTTGATACAGAACAACTATCTGCTGTGGGGAAGTGAGGGAACACAGGATATCGAGGAAGCACTAGATAATCTGTTGACAAAGATATCAACCATACAGTTTAGACCTTTTACAGTTAGAACTTATGGAAATCCTATGTTGCCTTTAGGAACACCTATAACAATGACATCGCAAAATGGTTCGATTAGTAGTGTCGTAATGCGTAAGTATATGTCGGGCATACAGAACTTGCGTGATGAACTTTCAGCTGTGGGTGATAAGCATTATCCAAATGACATTAACAGCACAAAAAAGGAAATCATGCGTAGTAAAGGCACTAGAACAATGGTTGAGAAAGTCAACGGCAGAGTTTGCGTAAAGATAGACAGCAATGGAAACCTAGGACTTGCTGAAGTCGGTGCAGATCCCGATGATGGCTTAACCTATGTAACAATCAGCGCACAGTATATAGATATAGAAAGTGATACAGTTAAATTTGACAACAATGGTTATCAAGTAAAAGGTGATGTTTATACAACTAAAATCACTCCAGATAACAACGAGATATTCTGTAATTATAGTGAAATAGACCATGATGATTTTCCAGCTGTTGATTTTGAAAATGATACAAAGGCTTCAACTAATATAAACAGTTATATATATGGTGAAGTTGTGTCTGCCCAAACTGGCACACTTTTAGAAACGCTTTTAAAGTCATTTAACTTACATTTACAGCAAAACAATCAGTTTATAAAAGACTCTTCAAGCACTATGTTTATAGGACAAGTCATTGTTACTGGAACGCACTTTGTTGTGACAGCTTCACAGTGGTCACAGTATATTTCAGATGGCGGTGGAATTGACGCTGATGGAAACCTAACTCAGCCGTATTACATATTTAATTACTTAACAGATGAACCTATGGAAGTATCTGTTTTACAAATGGTTCCACGAGCAAACCCGATAATCGCATATATGGAGGCAACAGAAGCGATAGATTTGTTTATAGACCCGACACTTCCTACTTATTACATTGATAATCCTAAAGGAAGAATGCCAATTGTTATAGCTCCAAACATTTCAATATCGCAAGAAAATATATACGATTGGAATAATAAATGGGGTTCAAGTGGAAGTAAGTCTAGTTATGGATTAGCAAATGTTGCCGGAACTATGTGGAACAAAACTATGAATGAACCAGAAACAAGGTCTGGAACAATAGTAAAGACAGTAACAGCTAGTAATCCACAGAAGATATTTACTTCTGCTGATTTGGCTACAATCTTTGGAATGACTGCTATGTCGGGCACAATTACAGCATATTTAATGAACGGAGATCATGCGGCACAAGGAGCCGACATTATAGCAACTTACATACAGTCTGGTGAGGTATACGCAAGATTTAGCACAACACCAACAGCTGGAAATTATAGATTTAATTATACAATTTCAAGATATTAAGGAGGTATAAAACAATGGCTGAAAAGCGTGTAATAGAGCAAACAGCGAGTAGCGAAATCTACAATGATGATTGGTTCCTCAAGGATTCCGTATTAGAGGGAACAAGTAAAATCTCAAAAGTTAATCTTATAAATGAAATAGGCGCATCCAAGATAAATGCGATTGCAGAAGATTATGACAGCACATCAACATACAACAAGGATGACTTTGCGTTTTATGAGAATAAACTGTATAGATGCCTTGCTAACAATACTACAGGAACATGGGATGCTGAAAAATGGGAAGAGTTTGACTTGCCAACAGCATTAATTACAACAGCGCATAATATTGAAACGGCAGAGTTTACAATAGGAACATATTATAGCGCAGACGACCTTGTACTTAAAGACGGCAAACTGTATCAGTGCGTTGTCGGACATAATGCAACTGAATGGAAATCTCAGTTTTGGCGTGCTGTGACTATAGATGAAATGCTTGGTTATTTATCCAGCAGTTTAGCACCAGAACATAATCCAAGCACCGTTTACGCAGTTGGTGATTTGGTAACACATAACAAAGCACTGTGGCGTTGTACACAAGCAGGCGCTGGTTCGTTTGTAAATGCAAATTGGGAAGAAGTGACGGTTTCTGCCCTTATCGCAGAAATAAGTGACAATCTTACCGCAGACGGCATCAGTTACGACAACACAACAAGTGGACTTGAAGCAGATGATGTGCAGGAAGCGATTGATGAAGTAGTTACAGATATAGAGAGCGTAGAAACAGCACTTGAAACAAAGGCTGATGTTGATGGCTTTTATGAAGAACTGTATGCAGGAAATCTGTTAAGTGACAACACAGAGACAGACAATGCCCCATACCTATACCGACCATCGCCAAGTGGAAAGAGCTATGTTGATTTGAGCGTAGTTGGTGGAACTGTTGCTTGGAATCAGCTTGCCGACCAAAGTTCAGCTTTAACTAAAACATGGAGCGCAGAAGGTGCTTATTATGGTACTTTGGGAAGTCTTGATAAATCAATCACAACATATGAAAACCATGTTTATTTTTGTGGTATGTATTTAACAAGACAAATAAGTGACAATAATGCAGTAGGTATCAATTTATTGTCCTCTAGTTCAAATTTACTTATCAATTATGATAATGGTGAGGCGAATGGTTATAAAAGTATTATTGTAAAATGTAATGGTAATTATAATTCATCTAATGTTAGATATTCTAATTATAGTGGTAAACAAGGATTTAGTATTGGAGATTCTTTAAGTGTAGATAAAATACAGCTTATCGACCTTACCCAAGCCTTCGGTTCAACCATAGCCGACTACATTTACTCACTTGAGCAAGCAGAAGCAGGAAGTGGAATCGCATGGCTGAAGAGTTACGGATTTCTCACAAAGAACTACTACGCATATCAGAGTGGTAAGCTGGAGAGCGTGAATGTGGCGAGTAGGAAAGTTGTGGGATTTAATCAATGGGATGAAGAGTGGATTACTGGCTATTATAGAAATGGCATATTTGTGTATGGTACAGATTCGATTTGTTGTAAGAATAAAATTAGAGTAATGCCTAATACAACTTATTATTTGTACAAGGCATCTTCAGCAAATTTCTTTTACACATTTTACGATGCTAATGGTCTGTTTTTAAGTCTTAGTGGTTATGATTCTCAAGGTAGGTATCAAATGGTATCAAGTGGGGCGATTAGTGTTCCGAACGATGCTTATTATATGACATTCAACATGGGTTCAGCTTACGGTTCAACCTACAACAACGACATCTGCATCAACATTTCCGATGCGTCAAAGAACGGCACTTACGAACCATACATCAAGCACACCTACCCACTCGACAGCTCACTCACTCTGAGAGGTATACTCAAAAAAGATGCGAACAACAATCTTTACTATGACGGTGATACTTATGAGAGTGATGGTAGTGTGACTAGGAGATATGGTGTTGTGGATTTGGGTACGCTGAATTGGACTTATTCAAATAATAACGGTGCGTGGCCGAATTATTTATTTTTTGCTAATCTGTCAACTTTAAAAAATAACAGCAAAGAAGTAAAATGCATAAATTATGTTACATTTGATGGCAACATATCAACAAGTTTGTTTGGGGATAAATGTATAGGAACATCATCAAACTATATTTATGTCCACGATTCATCTTACACAGATGCACCAACATTCAAATCAGCAATGAGCGGTGTCTACTTAGTTTACGAACTTGCAACACCAACCTCAGAAACAGCAGATTCTTACGAAAATCCTCAGCTTGTAGGCTCAACAGAAGAGTTTGTGGACGCTGGCACTTCCGCATCTACTCCGACTAGGGATGTAGCAATTCCTGCGGGGCAGGATAGCAAGTACCATACAGACCTTAAGGCTAAGTTGGAGGAACTTGCGAAGATTCCTGATGTACCTAGCACGAATGGAACTTACACTCTTAAGGCTACAAGGAGTGCAAGTGGAGTCGCTTACAACTGGATAAGCGGTTAGGTAAGATAAATATGGGCATAATTTTAGGGCTACGGCTCTTTTTTTATGCCCTCTTTACGGAGGTGAAGCTTATGTCAAAAGAAGAAATAATAGAAGGCTTAAAAAATATAAGAGATGCTCTATATAGTGAATATCCTGAAAATTACATG
>JAEIGA010009733.1_pt1 | contig 14561 bp, 11 predicted proteins | sample 9270691 | NCBI WGS metagenome assembly JAEIGA01 (sample SAMN17057246, study PRJNA624740) | gut metagenome | biome: biome; isolation source: fecal sample | host: Bos grunniens | place: China: Xizang | collected 2019 | reverse complement strand
TATCCTGTCGGCCGGGAAGAATCTCTCCATGTTCTCATAAGCCACGCATATGCTTCCGGCCTTCTTTCCCACGATTTTGTTGGTCAGTCCTGCATATCCGTTCTGTTCCTGTATCAGGGTAGGGATGCCGAGTCTTCCTGCAGACCAGAGAAGGGGAGCACTCGCATAACCTCCCACTCCGATGGCTATGTCCGGGCGGAATTCCTTCAGTATCCTTTTTGCCATGCTGATGCTTTTGCATACCTTGAAAGGTAGGGCAAGATTGGATAGGGTCAGCTTCCTCTGGAGCCCTGCCATAGGCAGCCCGACTATTTTGTAGCCGGCAGCAGGCACTTTCTCCATCTCCATTCTTCCTTCTGCTCCCACAAAGAGAATTTCTGTTCCAGGGTTCAATTCCCTCAGCTTTTCAGCGATAGAAAGGGCAGGGAAGATATGCCCTCCCGTGCCCCCTCCGCTTATGATAACTCTAAGTTTTCTGTATTCCATAAACAGCTTCTTATAAATCATCTATCTGTTCCAGCACATCCATCGTGACCTGAATGTCGTCCCTGTCGCTTTCGTACAGCGGTGCAGCGGCTTCCTCCTCTTCGCGTATCTTGTTTCTTGCCATCCGGCTTATCGAAAGTATGATTCCAAAAGCGAAGCAGAACACCAGGAAGGCAAAGCTTCCGTCGCTTATCAGAGGCAGGGTCTGTCCTGTCATCGGACCTATTCCCACATTCACGAACATGTGCATGAAGGCCTGTCCGGTGATGAGTATCGAAAGTCCTCCCACTGCAATCTTTGCGAATTCGTTGGTGCAGAGCCGGGCTATCATTGATCCTCGGGCAAGCAGGCTCACATAAAGCAATATCACCAATATTCCTCCTATAAGTCCATATTCCTCTACAAGGAAACTGAACATGTAGTCAGAATAGATATGCGTCACCACATATTTCTGAGTGCTGTTGCCGCTGCCCTTGCCCAGCAGCCCTCCTTCGTGGATGGCTATTCTTGCAGTGTATGGCTGCTTGATGGCGTCCCGCACCTTATACCATTCCTTACTTTTGGCGGGAAGTTCCTTCAGCTGTTCCGGACTGTAGTCCGCCTGAATACGGCTTACGAATGTTTCAAGACGCGGAAATATCTTGCCATCGCTGAGCGTATGAAGCCCGAATCCTATGCCCAGGATGACAACAGCACCTGCCATTGCTATGCCGATCTCCTTGAACGGAATGCCGCCGATAAGCAGCGTTGCAAGCATGATTCCTCCTATGAATATCGCGCTGGAATTACTTCCCCTCATCACAAGCACGCAGACAATGATCATCGGGATATACATGTAGAATGTCCTTTTCCAGAAAGGCTTTCCCATGAATGCGAAGAGTGCTGTGCCCCCCAGTTTGTTAGCCATTTTGAATGTTCTGCTTTTCTTTCTTTTTGACAGGTCTTCCTGATCCTGCTTATATGCATGCAGGGCCCAGGCGAGATACATCACCATCGCCACCTTGGTCACTTCGAATACATGCAGCTGAAATCCGAACACACTGAGCGTGCGCCATGCTCCGTTGATATATTGGGCTTTGATGAATCCGAAATCATGTCTTGAGGCCAGAAGTGCCAGAAGCACAAGCGACACTGCGAAGCCTAACTTCGAGAGAATCCTGAACCATCCTATGCTTTTTATCCTGTAGAGGGCAAAAATTATGATGTAACCTATCAATATGAAAAGACTGTGTTCCCTTATCAGGTCTATACGGTCGGATTTGGCGTCGGTCAGCAGGGATGTGGATGAAAATATAGCTAGCGCGGAAATCATGGTCAGCATGAATACGATGATCCACACGACCTTATCTCCCTCGATCCTGTCGATGAAGTTCCAGAAACCGCCTTTGCCGGCCTGATTGTTTTTTCCGCTTCCGCTCATGGCTCCTCTATAGATTTCTTACCGCTTCCTTGAATTGTCTTCCTCTATCCTCGTAGTTCTTGAACAGGTCGAAACTTGCGCAGCATGGCGACAGGAGCACTACGTCTCCTGATGAAGCCAGGCGGCTTGCAAGCTGCACTGCCCCCTGGGCTGATGTCACGTCATGCATCTGGGGAACTATGTCTCCGAATGAGTCGTGGATCTTCTTGTTATCAAGTCCCATGCAGATGATTGCCTTTACCTTTTCCTGTGCCAGAGGTCTCAGACTGCTGTAGTCGTTGCCCTTGTCCGTACCCCCTACAATCCACACTACAGGCCTTGTCTGACACTCCAGTGCGTACCATGCGGCGTCCACGTTTGTGGCTTTGGAGTCGTTTATGTAGAGTACGTCCTTGATGCTGAGAACCTTCTCCAGTCTGTGCTCTACAGCCTGGAATGTTGCGAGTCCCTCGCGTATTGCAGCATTATCGATGTCCATTGCCTTGGCTGCAATTGCTGCGGCCATGGAGTTGTATATATTATGACGTCCTCCCAATGCAAGCTCCTGGAGGTACATGTCGCACTCCTGGTCCTTGTAGCGGACAATCATCCTGTCGTTCTTTACGAATGCTCCCTGCTCCACTTCTTCCTTCTGGGTGAACGGGAGCTTCTGTGCCTTCACCACTATCTGGTTGAGGTGGTTGATTGTGATCTCGTCGTCTGAGCAGAAGATGAAACAGTCGTCGCTCGACATATTCCTTGTAATGCGGAACTTTGCCTTTACATAGTTCTCCATATTGTGGTCGTACCTGTCCAGATGGTCCGGCGTAATATTGGTGATGATTGCTATGTCGGCCTTGAAGTCGTACACGTTGTCAAGCTGGAAGCTGCTGAGCTCCAGTACGTAGATGTCGTGGCTTTCTGTTGCTACCTGATAGGCGTAGCTCTTTCCGATGTTCCCGCCAAGTCCCACGTTGAGTCCTGCCTGCTGAAGCAGGTGGAATATGAGTGAAGTTGTGGTGGTCTTGCCGTTGCTTCCCGTGATGCACACTTTCTTCGCAGAATCATATCTGCCGGCGAACTCTATCTCGGAGATGATATTGATGCCTTTCTCCTCGATCTTACGTACCATAGGTGCGGTGGATGGTATGCCCGGGCTCTTGATTACCTCATCTGCATTGAGGATGAGAGCTTCGGAGTGACCACCCTGCTCGAACGGGATTTCCCATTCTTCGAGCATTGTCTTATAGCTCTCAGAGATGTTACCCATGTCTGAGAGAAAGACGTCAAACCCTTTTACCTTTGCGAGCACTGCAGAGCCTACTCCGCTCTCGCCACCACCTAAAACTACTATTCTGGACATTTATATATGTATTATCTAACCTTTAATAATGCTATTGTAATTACGCCGAGGATCATTCCCACAATCCAGAACCTCGACACTATCTTAGCTTCCGGAAGGGCCTTTGACGGGCTTTCTATCATAGCTGGAATGCCTTCCTTCTGGAAATGATGATGCAGCGGAGCCATCTTGAAGATCCTTCTTCCCTCACCGTATTTCTTCTTTGTATATCTGAACCATCCTCTCTGAAGAAGCACTGACACGCTTTCGGCGAAGAACACTCCGCACAGCACAGGGATGAGAAGTTCCTTTCTGATGAGTACGGCTGTCACGCCGATTATTCCTCCGAGCATCAGGCTTCCGGTATCACCCATGAAAACCTGTGCTGGATATGTGTTATACCATAGGAATCCGATAAGCGCACCTACGAGAGCAGACATGAACACAGCAATTTCTCCACTGCCGGGGATGTACATTATGTTGAGGTATTCGGCATTGACGATGTTGCCTCCAAGCCATGCAAAAATACCAAGCACCACACCCACAATTGCTGATGTGCCTGCTGCAAGTCCGTCCATTCCGTCTGTGAGATTTACACCATTGGAACATGCAGTGATGACTATGATGATCATCAGTACATATATTATCCATTTGCAGTACCTGCCCCATGAACCCTTGAAAGGAGAGAGCCATTTGTAGTCGAATTCGTGGTTCTTTACGAACGGAATAGTGGTCTTTGTACTCTTGATGACGTCATGCCTTTCTACCTGCTCCATTATCGCAGTGGCTGAGATAACATCCTCTCCATCTTCATATGCTGCAGCCGTGCTCTCTGCTACAGTGATATTTTCTCTCACCACGATATCGCTGCTGAAGCATACTGCAATACCGATTGCCAATGCCATCAGTCCCTGCGCTGCAAGCTTACCTTTCTCGCTCATGCCTTCCTTGTTCTTCTTGAACACCTTGATATAATCATCCGTAAATCCTATTAGGAAGAACCATACGGTGCTTATGAGCAGGAGAATATTATAGATATTGGTGAGATCACCTAACAGTATCATTGGTATTATGAGCGCGATAAAGATAATGATGCCACCCATTGTAGGTGTGCCTTTCTTCTGCATCTGGCCTTCGAGTCCAAGGTCACGGATAGTCTCTCCGATCTGTTTCTTCTGGAGCCATCCGATGATCCTCTTTCCTGCGAAGATAGAGATCATAAGGGCTATTGTGAATGCGGCAATCGCTCTGAACGAAAGATATCCGAACAGACCGGATCCCGGGATGTCTATTCCCGCCGCCTTGAAGTATTCTGCAAGATGATACAGCATTTCTATTCTTTAATTTAATGTGCTGAATACTTCAGCAACTATTTCCTTTTCATCAAAATGTCTTTTCTCGGTGCCTGTGATCTGATAGGTTTCGTGTCCTTTGCCTGCGAGGAGCACCGTAGCTCCCTGTCCGGCAATCATCAGTGCAGTCCTTATTGCTTCTTCGCGATCCTCGATGAACAGCGAACGCGCTCTTCCGCTCAAGTCCAAGCCTTCCTTTATATCAGCCATGATGTCCGAAGTCTTTTCCGTGCGGCTGTTGTCTGCCGTGACTATGATCCTGTCGGCATATTTCTGCGCGATAGCTGCCATTTCAGGCCTTTTGGTCCTGTCTCTGTCGCCTCCGCATCCGAACAGGCAGATCAGCTCTCTGTCCGGCGCGATTGCCTTGAGTGTCTTAAGCACGTTCTCCAGAGCATCCGGTGTGTGCGCATAGTCTATCACTACCGATATATCCTTAGGGCCTCTGATGTTCTCAAGTCTTCCCGGTGCAGGCCTCAATGTACTGAGTGCCACAAGCACTTCCTCCGGCTTTGCACCGAGCACTACAGCTGTAGTATAGATTGCAAGCAGGTTATATGCGTTGTGCTGACCGATAAGAGGACTCCAGCTTTCAGTTCCGTCTATCTTCAGAAGCATTCCCTCGAAACTCTGCTCCATCACCCTGCATGTGTGGTCGGCTATGCTTCTGCATGAATAGGTCACCACCTGAGCTTTTGTATTCTGCATCATCACCAATCCGTTGCGGTCGTCTATATTAGTGATTGCATAAGCATCTTTTGGCAGATTGTCGAAGAACATTTTTTTACATCTGAGATACTCCGCAAATGTCTTATGGTAGTCCAGGTGGTCGTGTGTGAGGTTTGAGAAGATTCCGGCCTTGAACTCAAGTCCGGAGATTCTTTCCTGTTCCACTCCTATCGAGCTTACTTCCATGAAGCAATATTCGCATCCTGCATCCACCATCTGGCTCATCAGACAGTTGATTGTCAGGGGATCTGATGTGGTATTCACAGCTTCAGTGCCCTTGGTCCCCACGTAATTGGCTATAGTGGAAAGCAGTCCGCAACTGTAGCCCATTGCGGTGAACATCCTGTGGAGGAGGGTCACTGTGGTGGTCTTGCCGTTGGTACCGGTGATACCGACCAGGGTGAGCTTACGCGAAGGGTTGTCGTAGAAGTTTGCTGCCATTATCGCCAGACTGTGTCTTGATGAGGCAGCCTTAATCAGGGTAATGCCCTCAGTGTCGAGCGACTGGAGTTGTTTCTCTGCAGCTTCCACGTCTTCATATACGATGACTCTGGCTCCCTTGCCTATGGCGGCTGAAATATAGTCATGTCCGTCGCTGGCATAGCCCTTTACAGCAATGAACATGCTTCCGAAGCTCACCTTTCTCGAGTCGCAGCATAGTGCGCTGACCTCGATGGATGTGCTTCCGCATGTCACTTCTGCTCCGCTGTCACGTATGATTCTGTCGAGTCTCATTCAAGTACAAGTCTTATGGTTTCACCCTTGCTGTATTTCTGTCCCGGCTTGTGGCTCTGGCTTACCACATGTCCGATGCCTTCATATTTACATTTGTATCCGTTGTTCTCAAGTGCGTATATTGCGTCCTTAAGTCCCATTCCTGTCACATCCGGCAGGGGAGCCGTTCCTTTGCGTGTACCGATGTACTGTGCCTTCATGTCAGGCACGTCTGACCTCTTGCCTAACTTCTTTCCCCAGTTTGTATCCAATGCCCAGATGTCATCCACGATTTCCTTGAAGGTCATTGCCGGAAGGCTTCCTCCTCCGATGCTCGTGCTGCGGAGTTTTGTGTAGATGCACACGATGGCTGTATAGAGGGGCTGTTCTGCAGGGAAGAACCCCACGAAAGTTGCCTGATACTTCCTTTTGCCGTCCTTGGTTTCGTATCCACCGATGTCTTCCAGATACACTCGGGCTGTTCCTGTCTTTCCTGCCACTACGCACTTGGCATTCTTCAGCTTTGCTCCAGTTCCTTCAAGGGTCACCATCGTGAGGGCCTTTGTGAGCGAATCGGCAGTTGCCTTCGAACATATGGATCCGTTGAGGATTACAGGCTCGAACTTCCTTGTGACCACTCCGTTATTCTCGTACGTATCTATAAGATAAGGCTTCATCATCTTGCCTCCGTTCGCAATCGCATTATAGAATGCGACAATGTTCAGCGGAGTCTCCTTCACATTATATCCTATGGCACTTACCAGCAGATCATATTTGCCCATCTTCCTGTCCGCCTTCGGGAGTTCTGGCATCGTTCCTCCCTTCTCCTTGAGGTCGAACTTGTATGCATTATGCAAGTTGTACTCGTAAAGTCTGCTTACGAATCTGTCCGGACAATCCTGATAATGGTCGGCCACAAGCCTCTGGAATACATAATTCGATGATACCCTCAGTCCGTCGCCTACAGTTATGGTCTTCTTGCCTGTATTTCTTTCGTATCTGAGTGTCTCCTGGCAGGGCTTTATCTTTGGAAAATCATTCAGTTTTCCGCCGTTAGTCGGCATCGTGTGCCGTAGTGTGGTCTTTCCGTCCTCAAGAAGTGTCATCAAGGTTGCCGTCTTGAATACGGAACCAGGCTCTCCGGAGCGTCCTATCGCCATATTGAAATTTTCTTCCAGTTTTCCCCTGCTGTCTCTCTGCAGGTTTACCATGGCCCTTACAGCTCCTGTCTTTACGTCCAGCACCACAACGCAACCGCCTTCAATCTCCTCGTCCGGCTCTATCATTTTTCTCAGCGACCTGTCCGCAATATCCTGAATGTCTATGTCGAGAGTCGTCCTGATGTCCGATCCATGTTCCACTCTCACTACAGTACTGTCCGGATCAAGTACAGTACCCTTGTCGGTCTCCTTCATCCACTGCTCTCCTTCCTTGCCGTGCAAGATGTAGTCGTATTCCCCTTCTATACCGATGAATCTGTTCCTCTTATAGTCCGTAGGGTCAATCCTTATGTCGCCGATCACCCTTTCCGCAAGGCCTTCGTATGGGTATTTCCTTGCATTGACCTTGCTTTCCTTCATTCCGCTGATGTTTTTACCTTCACGGAAGAGAGGTAGCTGGCTAAGCTTTTCCAGCGTGCTGTGGTCTATGTCTTTTGCCAGCAGCATGTTCCTTCTGCCTTTCTTCTTGCGTGAATCTCTGTTCACGATGATGGAGTCATAATATGAATCGGCGCTTCTTCCTTCGTTAAGGATTGCCGGAAGTTCCAGGCACATCTGACGTGCCATCTTCCTCCAGTCTGCTTCCCCGAGAGAATCCTTTCTGTTCCAGATCTTTATCTTTCCCCCTGTTATGTCCGTTTTCAGTATCTGACAGTCCATGTGGATGGTGTAAAGGGGAGTAGAAGTTGCGAGCAACTTGCCGTTGCGGTCGGTAATGGTGCCTCTCTCAGGCTTCACCAGACTCTTATAGTTATTCGGGAGGAACTCGCTGATCGTACTGCTGTCCGGCTCCCAAAAATACTGCAGATATACAATTTTCCCGATGATGGCTACTGAAGCAAGCAGGAATATACAATACAGAAACCACAGAATCTTGCTGATCCTGTGCTTGTCTTCTGTCTGTATGTCTTTCCTTACTGCCATTGTTATTTTATTATGTCTGCCGGCTTGTCCGGTGCCTTCACCTCGGAGCCTGCTTCAAGAAGCATCTTCTCCACTGTACTTATCCTCGTAAGTCCCACTATTTCACAGGTCTTCTTGGCATTATCAATCTTCAGGTTTTCTATTATCTGCTTGTTAATCTCCACTCTGTACATCGTCTGGTCGGCCTTGTAGCTGAGCCATATACTGGTCAGTGCCAGTGCGAATGTGTAAAGAATGAACGGGAACAACTTGTCTACGCGCATTCTCAGCAGGATGTCGCCACGTCCGATTGACCTCATGGTCTCGATTACGGCGTTTCCTACGGCTTTCCAGTCTATTTCCTTCCACTTTACCATGTCGTGTTTTGCCCGGCCTCCTATGCCTTTTCTGCTATTCTGAGTTTAGCGCTTCTTGCACGTGTGTTTGTTGATATTTCATCTTCCTGAGGAAGTATCGGTTTCCTGTTGACAGCCTTCAATGGTGCTGTAGTGTTACCGAAGAAGTCCTTCTCCACTTTGCCGTCTATGTTTCCTGTCTTTATGAAGTTCTTCACCATCCGGTCTTCGAGGGAGTGGTATGTGATCACCACCAGTCTTCCGCCGCTTTTGAGCGATTTAGCCGCTCCGCTGAGGAATTTTTCCAAAGACTTCATCTCCTGATTCACCTCTATCCTCAGTGCTTGGTATACTTTAGCAAGGAACTTGTGCTCTGCGAATTTTGGAAGTGCACTTTCAATGGCTTTTCCAAGCTCTCCGGTTGTCTCTATTTGAGCCGCCTCCCTTGCCTTGCATATCAGCTGCGCAATCCTTCTGCTGTTGTCCACTTCTCCGTAGATTCTCAGGATTCTTTCAATCTCCTCCTGCTCATAGCCGTTTATGATATCCTTTGCTGTAAGTTGAGCCTCCTGATTCATCCTCATGTCGAGCGGAGCCTCATATCTGAATGAAAAGCCTCTTTCTGCGGTATCGAACTGATGGGAAGATACTCCAAGGTCTGCCAGGACTCCGTCGATGCCTTCTGTATATCCCTGATGGATTATGTGGTTGTGGATCCATCTGAAGTCGCTCCTTATGAGGGTGATCCTGTCGTCGTCCGGCTTGTTGGCGATAGCATCGCTGTCACGGTCGAACGAAATGAGTCTTCCTTCTGGGGATAGCCTTCTGAGAATCTCGCTGGAATGCCCTCCTCCTCCAAAGGTGGCATCTGCATATATTCCTGAAAGTGAGTTGATTAAAGCGGAAACGCTTTCGTCAAGCAAAACGGGGATATGGTATTCGGACATTTTTAGACCTCCTATGTTATTCGCGTCCTGAGATCTTCCTGCCCAACTTGCGGAATTCGTCTGCAGATAGACGTCCGCCTTCGATTTCTTCTTTAGCCCAGATCTCTACCTTGTAGTCCACACCGAGGAATACGACTTCCTTTCCGATGCCGGCCTTGTCAAGGATTTCTCTTGGGATAGTGATTCTTCCGAGCTTTGTGTCAGGGACAACAGTCACCGTATCGCTCATGTATGTTCTCCAATACCTGATGTGATCCTCGTCGAATGCGAGGTCGAGCTTTGACCTTACGGCTTGCGACATGTTCGCCCACTCCTGCCATGTGTACATCTCCAGGCAGTTTGAGTACATGTCCTTTCTGATGACGAACTGCATCTGGTCAGCAGGTACGACACACTTGATGGCAGAGGGAATCACAAGTCTTCCCTTGTCATCTATTTTCGCCGTATGCTTACCAAAAAATCCGGTCATCTCAGTTCAGTTTTTAGAGTGTTGCAAAAGTAAGAACTTTTTTCCACTTTCTTCCATAATTTTCCATATTTTTCCACAAATTTTTCAACATATGGGGTATACCCTGTGCATAGAAGAGGCGGTTGTGATATTTTGTGTATATTTGCCGCAGAAGTATGAAGATGAAGAAGCTATATATATTGATTGCCGTCTTTTGTGCGGCAGCAGCATGCGGAAGCCCGCAGCAGGAAGTGAAGACGGAAGTTGAAGCCGTCTGTGAAGAATTGTCTTGCCCGCTGGGATTCTGCCCGGATTCCCTCGAGTCGGTAGCCGGAAAGGTAAAGAAGGGGCAGTTTTTTGCCAATCTTCTTTCGGAGCTGGGTATGAGTGCAAAGGAGGCGTATGACCTGACCCAGGCATGCAGCGATATCTTTGACGTGAAGTCCCTTAGAGTCGGCAATGCCTACACAGCATATTACGGATCTTCTCCACTTCATTGCGAGGGGGACGGTGCCCCACGTGGCAATCTCCTCTACCTGGTGTACGAACGTGACCGTTCCAGCAGCATAGTCTTTGATTGTACGGCCCCATATGGTGCCTGCATATATGAAAAGCCCGTGACTGTGAAAAGCCGTTATGCGGACGTGACCATCACCGCTTCTCTGTGGAACGATATGCTTGCTCAGGGTGTTTCCCCGCTTCTTATTCTCAGTCTGTCAGATATTTACGCATGGACAATAGATTTCTTTGGACTTCAGAAGGGAGACCGTTTCCAGGTGCTTTATGACGAAAAGATATGCGATGGGGAAGTGGTGGCAATCGAGAATGTGGAATATGCTGTCTTTACTCATGCAGGTCAGAGGTTGCCGATGGTGATGTTCGACCAGGGCGATGGTGGGAATGTGTGGTGGAATGAAAAGGGAGAAAGCATGAGAAAGGCCTTCCTAAAGGCGCCTTTGAAATATTCCCGCATCAGTTCCGGATTCTCATACTCGAGGAGACATCCGGTGACACGACGTGTTCAGCCGCATACAGGAGTGGATTATGCGGCTCCGACAGGCACGCCTGTAATGACCATTGGAGATGGTGTCGTCACTAGTGTGAAGCATGAGGGTGCGGGTGGCAAGACCATCAGAATCAGACACAATTCCGTATACTCGACAGCATACCTGCATCTTTCAAAGTATGCGAAGGGGCTTAAGACAGGTCAACGTGTCCGTCAGGGAGAGGTCATCGGTTATGTAGGATCTACTGGACGCTCGACAGGGCCGCATCTTGATTTCCGTGTATGGAAGAACGGCTCGCCTATCAATCCGCTTAAAATGGATTCTCCTCCTGCAGAGCCGCTGAAGGAGGAGAATCGTGAAGCATTTGATGATGCCCATATGACTTATCGTGCCAGAATTGACACTATTGCTGCTGTAAATGTCGCAGAATCTGTGTTTAAGGCTCTTTAGTCCTATCGTCTCGCTTAAAATTCTGCAGTATCTTCGTCGACCCTCTTGCAGATAAGGGTTGCTGATGTGACTGACTCCACTTCTACAAAGCAGTAGTCTCCGGCCTTCTCTCCCCGTGATGGGAAGACACACATCTTATTGTTGCTTGCTCTGCCGCAAAGTTGGTCGGGATTCTTCTTTGAAGGTCCTTCTACCAGTACTTTAAGTATCTTTCCTATTTCTCTCTCGTTACTCTTCAGACTCATGCGCCCCTGAAGGGCGATGATTTCGTTAAGCCTCTCCGTCTTTAGTTCGTAGCTGATATCGTCAGGGTATTTCTTTGATGCAAGTGTGCCGGGTCTTTCAGAATATGCAAACATGAAGGCAGAGTCGAATACGACCTTCTCCATGAGTGAGAGTGTATCCTTATGATCCTGCTCGGTCTCGCCGCTGAAGCCTGCAATCACATCGGTGGTAATGCCGCAGTCAGGAATGACACTTCGTATCTTTGCAACCCTTTCCAGATACCATTCCCTGTTGTATTTTCTTCTCATCTTCTCCAGCATTATGCTGCTTCCTGACTGCACAGGGAGGTGGATATGCTTGCAGATATTCTCATACATCGCCATGGTGTAGATTACCTCGTCGCTGATGTCCTTTGGGTGAGAGGTCGAGAATCTCACGCGTAGTTCCGGGCTGATCTTCGCCACCATTTCGAGCAGCTGAGCGAAATTTACGTTGTTATCCACCTTGTCCTCATCTTCCCAAAGGTAAGAGTCCACGTTCTGTCCCAAGAGAGTGACTTCCTTATAACCGTTGTCGAAAAGCTCCTGAGCCTCAGCCACAATGGTCTGAGGGTCGCGGCTCCTCTCTGCGCCTCTTGTATAAGGAACCACGCAATATGAACATACGTTGTTGCAGCCCCTCATTATGGAGATGAATGCGGATACCCCGTTTCTGTCCAGTCTGACAGGTGCGATGTCTGCATATGTCTCTTCGTGCGACAGCAGGACGTTGATCTGGGGACTGTCGGGCCTTACTGCCTCAATCATCTCCGGGAGAGTCCTGTAGGAGTCCGGTCCGGCCACAAGGTCTACTTTCTCCAGCAGCTTGTCCTTGAGCCTCTCAGCCATGCATCCCACGATGCCTATCACCACTGCGTCGCGTTTTCTCTTCTGAAGTCTGAACTGGTCGATCCTGCCCCATATCCTCTGCTCGGCATTGTCCCTGATGGAACATGTGTTGGCCAGGATAATTGAAGCCTCATCCATGTCCTCGGTAAGTACATACCCTGCATCCTGAAGAATAGAGAGGATCACTTCGCTATCATTCACATTCATCTGGCAGCCATAGGTTTCGATATATACCTTTGGCTTGTCGGGATCTTGTATAGGTCTTATATTGCGCATCGTCTTGTCGGTTCTATAAGTACGTCATTATTTAATCTTCATCTTCTTCCATTTCGTCAATCTGCGAGACACTCGCGCATGGCAACATGCAAAATCAGACTGCAAAGATAGGATTTTTCATTGAAAATCCGGAAAAAACACTAAAATTGCCTATCTTCTATTGCAGTTTTAAAAACTTTACGTATCTTTGCAGTCCTTAAAACCAACATGGTGCCCATAGTTCAGTTGGTTAGAGCGTCAGATTGTGGTTCTGAATGTCGTGGGTTCGAATCCCACTGGGCACCCTAAAAGGAAGTCGAAAGGCTTCCTTTTTTTACTTAAAGGTAATGATGCAATTTTCAGTTGGTGAGATTGCATCTTTTTTTGATATATAGGTAAATACTGAATAAATATGAAGAAACTGATTCTTTCCTTTGTTGTCGTGGCGTTGGCAACAACTGCATTAGCTGAGAATAAGCCTGAGATGATGTCGTGGGACGATGCATACGCCAAGGCTACAGAGGTATTAAAGACTCTCTCCCTCAACGAGAAGATAGAAATGACTCGTCTTTCGCTTGAGAATGGTAGCGCACCTGTTGCAATACCGGATTTTACAAGAGGTGGTTGGAACAAGGTCCAGGGCTATCGCCATGCATTTATAGATTAGCACTGAAACATATCAAATGACTTTCGAGGGCATCTTCAGCCAAGGTTTTTGTCTGGAGGTGCCCTCAATTCTTAAATGATTTCTCCGTTCCAAAGAGCCTTGAAGAAGTCAGTGGCGTAGTAGATGTCTATGTTCTCGTGCCTTCTTGTTATTTTGTCTCTTGACACGAGTATTAATTTCGCATTGGGGTGTTCTTCGGAAAAGTCTTTCAGCCCGCTCAGATGCTTTCGCTGGACATTGTCGGTTGACTTCATCTCAATGGCTATCTTTGCATCTCCGATGACAGCGTCGACTTCTTCTCCTGTATATGCGTGCCAGTATGATAATTGGTCAAGCTCTCCTTTGTATCCTAAGTAGGCTATGATTTCCTGCATTACAAGGTGTTCAAATGCGTGTCCGTACTCCGGGGTTCCTGGCTCTAACTTATATCGGCGCATAAGATAGTTGGCTACCCCTACGTCAAAATAATAAAATTTAGGGGCTTGGGTAAGTTTTCTCTTTATGACCTTTCTATATGCGGGTATTTCGTATCCAATTAATGAGTCGTACAGTATCTTGAAGTAGGATTTTACTGTATTTGCAGAAACGCCGCAATCTGTTGCGATGTTTTCATAGTTAATGATTTCTCCATCGGAAATAGCGGCAACTTCCATGAATCTTTCGAAGTTGTCCACGTTCCTGACTGCAGCCTCCTCTTTGATCTCCTCCTTGAGGTATAAATCAATATATGCCTTTATACGGTTCTTTGCATTTGTGACAGCGTAGTGCCTTGGAATCGTACCATTTTGAATGGCTTTACTTAGATCATAATCTGTTATCTCTGCACTTACGAGCGGATAGAGCGTTTCCGGGATGGCTCTGCCTCCTAGTTGATTAGCTCCGCTGTTCTTGATTTTTCTCGCACTGGATCCGCTCAGGATGAAGTATAGTCCGTGGTCAACCATTAAAGAGTGGACTTCGTCAAGAAGTTCAGGAACTTTTTGAATCTCGTCGACAATGACTAAGGTCTCGGCAGGGTATTTTACGAGCATTTCTTTGAACAGCCCAGTATTCTGCTTGAAACGCTTTCTTAGATCGGAATTAAGAAGATCTATGTAAATTGCGTTTGGAAAGCGGTTTTTAAGCAGTGTGGATTTGCCAACCTGGCGGGCTCCAAACAGGAACATGCCTTCGT
>JAEIGA010009732.1_pt1 | contig 14561 bp, 13 predicted proteins | sample 9270691 | NCBI WGS metagenome assembly JAEIGA01 (sample SAMN17057246, study PRJNA624740) | gut metagenome | biome: biome; isolation source: fecal sample | host: Bos grunniens | place: China: Xizang | collected 2019 | reverse complement strand
GACTGGTCTCTATATCTGGAGTGTAAAACAAATACATTGTCGTTTTTCCTTTATATTTTCCTTGTCAATTACGCACTATTCACGCACAATACACGGACAATAGACGCACAATACACGCACTATTCCGATACCTTGCGTGGTAGATCAGTGGCGAATCTACTATAGTTCGCTTTCTTTCATACGTTCTGCATTCTCCGCCACTTGCAGCGCATCAATCACACCTTGTATCTCGCCGTCCATAAAGGCAGTCAGGTTGTAGATCGTATAACCGATACGATGATCCGTAATACGTCCTTGAGGGTAGTTGTAAGTACGAATCTTCGCCGAGCGGTCACCCGTACTAACCATCGTCTTACGGCGAGCAGCAATATCATCAATATATTTTTGATGTTCCTTATCGTATATCTGCGTGCGCAAACGCGAGAGCGCGCGTTCCTTGTTTTTAGGTTGGTCGCGAGTCTCAGTACACTCAATGAGTATCTCTTGTATCTCACCTGTATTAGGGTTCTTCCAATTATAACGCAAGCGTACACCAGACTCCACCTTGTTGACATTCTGACCACCTGCACCACCCGAGCGGAAAGTTTCCCATTTGATCTCACCTTCATTGATATGTACTTCAAACTCGTCCGCTTCTGGCAACACGGCTACTGTGGCAGCAGATGTATGTACTCGACCTTGCGTCTCGGTAACAGGTACACGCTGTACACGATGCACGCCTGATTCGTATTTCAATGTGCCATACACATTATCACCCGACACATTGAAGATGATCTCTTTGAATCCACCTACAGCACCTTCAGAGAAGCTACTTACTGTATGCTTCATACCATGTGTTTCAAAGTATTTAGTATACATACGATACAAATCTCCTGCAAAGATAGAAGCTTCATCGCCGCCTGTTCCGGCACGAATCTCCATCACCACATTCTTACCATCTTCAGGGTCTTGTGGCAAAAGCATCAATTTAACTTCTTCTTCCAATCCCGGTATTTGTGGCTCTAATTCATCAATCACTTCGCGAGCCATCTCACGAAGGTCAGTATCTGTTTCGTTATGGAACAAGTATTTGGCTTCTTCCAAATCAGTAACAGCCTTCTTGTACTTCTCTGCAGACGCTAAGACGCGCTCCAAATCGCGATACTCGCGATTCAAACGCACATAACGTGCTTGATCAGCAATCACCGAAGGGTCGGTGATCAATAAGCTAACTTCATGGAATTTAGCTTCTAGACCTTCGATTCTATCCAATATATTCATATATAATCCGCTATCATTTTGCAGCTTTCTTGGCTGCTTTTTTAGATTTTTCTTGTTCTTTCAAAAGGCGATCTTGTTCTGCCCACCATGCATCAGATGGTATAAAACCTTGTGCCGTTAACTTGATATTATTCACAAAACGTTCGAAACGCCAATCCACGGTATCGCTATACACACGTCTTGTAATGAAAATACGGAAGAACCATCCAAAACGCACATGCGCATCTAACAGCATACGAGCGGTGTTTTCGCCCGTTGGTATAATGTGTATGGTACCATATGCTTCTTTGAATAATGTACCGGAATAATAGACATCCAAACGCACATCACGACCTTCACTAGTAAGCGTATCCGTGATTAAACATTCAACTGCCACATCCTTCAAATAAGGCTTCTCTTCCACTAGGACATCAAGCATGATCTTGCTATAGCGTGTTACAGGGTCATAACTAGTTTCTTTCCAACCCAGGTAGAAAGCATTTTTATTCTTATCATCTTGTTTACCTAAACCTGCAAAATACTGATTGGACAGTTTTTGAGGATTAGTTTGTAGATAATATATCATTGTATCAAGCGCCTGATAGCACTCTTGTTTAGAGGCATCAACCGTTGTCTCGTATGTGGTATGATACATACCATCAGACAAGGTAGTAACAATGCTTAAAAGAATAGCACAAAGAAAATTCATCTCTTAAATATTTTTATTGTTAATCTATTGATTTTAATACACGCTCCATATTTTGCTCACGGTGAATAAGTTGCACCTCAACTCCATACTTCTTATTGATATGTTCAGCCATTTTCTCTGCTGCATAGACAGATCGATGCTGACCACCTGTACAACCAAAAGACACCATCAAATTTTGGAATCCACGATCCATATAGCGCTTCACCGAGAAGTCAACCATTTGATAAGCCTCTTCCAAGAATGGCAAGATCTCACCATCTTCTTCTAGGAAATCGATAACTGGCTGATCCATACCGGTGAAGAATTGATAACGCTCGTACTTACCCGGATTATTGATTGCACGACAGTCAAACACAAATCCACCACCATTACCCGATCCATCGGCTGGTATACCCTTTTTGTAGGAGAAACTATAGACACGCACAACCAGCGGCTTACGCATGCCAACCTCTTTGAATTGCTTCATCTCCGTCATATCCTTGAGCACTTCAATAAGGTATGGATAATCTTCGCTAGCATACTTTAGCAGATGACGCAAATTATCAATAGCAAATGGGATAGACTGCAAGAAATGAGGTTTTTTCTCAAAGTATCCTCTAAAACCATAAGCTCCTAACACTTGCATGGTACGGAATAACACAAAATGCTTGAGTGTCTCATAGAACTCTTCCCTATCTACAGGCATGTAACGCTGCAATTCATCGATATACTCTCCGATAAGTTCTTCGCGCAAATCTGGATGGAAATTAGCTTTTGCTTGCCATAAGAAAGATGCTACATCATAAAACACAGGACCTTTTCTGCCGCCTTGGAAATCAATAAAATATGGCACTAGCTGTTTCTCATCGCCATCTTGCTGCTCCACTACCATAACATTGCGTGATTGAAAATCACGATACATGAAGGCACTCATCTTACTTTGCAACAAGATGTATGCAAGGCGCTCAAATTCATTTTCCAACTTGTCTTCTTGGAACTCAAGTCCAGTAGCTTTGAGAAAACAATATTTAAAATAATTCAAATCCCAAAGGATTGAACGCAAATTAAATTCAGGCTGTGGATAACATTGGTTGAAGTCAAACTGCTCGGCAGCAGTCACTTGTAAGCGAGCTAGACCACGCATAGTCTTGCGCAGCATTTCTTTCTCTGGAGCAGAGAACACGCCAGTTTTACGGCCTTCCGCAATATAATCAAAGAGCAAGACATTACCCAAATCCTGCTGTACATAGTTCATTTCATCATCGCTAACAGCAAGCACTTTAGGAACATTTAGCCCCTTTTTCAAGAAATGCTCTGCCATGTACAAAAAAGCATGGTTCTCATCACGCGATGTGCCTTGCACACCTATGAGAGAAGCTGTTTTATCTTCGCTGATGATGCGATAATATCGACGATTGCTACCAGATGCGGTCAAAGCCACTTGCTCCTCCGCTTTCTTACCTGTAGCCTCAAAAAATAATTGACTTAATGATTGCGCCATAGTTATCCAAAGTAATTAACGTGCAAAGATACGACTTTTTTATGAAATAAACAAAAAAAAGCGTTTTTTTTCAAAAATATTTGGTCATATAAAAAAAAAGCAGTACCTTTGCACCCGGTTTTAAAAAAAAGCCATGTCTTCCTAGCTCAGTTGGTAGAGCAACTGACTCTTAATCAGTGGGTCCAGGGTTCGAGTCCCTGGGAGGACACAAAGGGATACCCAAAAGGGTATCCTTTTTTTGTATCCATTATGGTAGATCAGCTTTCGAAATTAAATATTTGTGTGAGAGAGAGAAGTTTACTATGACATTTCTCCGCTATTATTGTGATGCTTGGCTTGAAATTTAGCTCGTAATACAGTAAATGTATTTATCAGCCAAACCACAATTGAAAATACGAGACTTCCAATAAAAGCGAGGATAGCAACATCTTCTGTTAGTATATCACTAATAAATCCTGGCGACAAAATATATACCGCATAAAGGATTAACAATAGTGATAGATTGATTAATATTGGAGCTAGGGCATTCAGAACGCGTTGCCATTTCTTTATTCCCTTATCTAGCAACATCGCAATCACGCTACTTATCCACAACATATGTATGCAGCTACCACAAAGCACGAAATAGTAGCGTTGAAATTGAAGATGCTCAAACCAATCAAATCCAACTCCTAGAATGGCCACAAATCCAAATATCACAAAAACACTAACAGAAATCCAAGCAATAGTTATATTCGCTTTGGAATATATAGCGCGTTTTTCTTGTTGTTTATCCCCATTCAAGCCGATGACATAAGCCAGCAGCGATGCCACTAAAGCGGTTGGACGCAACCAACTTAACCAAGTTGTTACACGAAAACCTGCAACACTACCTAATGCTAATACTCGTACGAAAGATACCAACATTAGTACCAATAAAAATGCTGATACCAAGGCCAAAAGTATGGCAATACCCCCGAGTGGCTTGTTGCTAACACTCATTTCCTCCTTCGCATAAGCATATTGCCAAAGCCATGCCGATACCCAAAGTATCATTGCAATATGCAGACAAGAAGATTGCCAGTAGAAATAATATAAGCCATTGACTAGCAAAGCCCCCATACTAGAACCATTATACAATGCCATGCATAGCGTTAAGGAGACTATGGCTATGGCTTGCCATCGAAGTGAAGTAGAGAGTTTGGGCAGGTGTTCCTTGTGTAGGAACAATCCCACTCCCATTACGACCATACCTATCAACATTGCCACATGAGGCAAGTATGGGATATATGTCAGGTCAAGCATTAATTGTTTGACTGCTGGTATTTGCCATGTAATCATGAACAAAGCATACAGCGATGTGCATACTGCCATCGTAATGGAAGAGTGTTTGATTGTAAGTTTCATAGTTGTGTTTGTTTAATATCTCTATTGCTCGTTTTGCATCGATTGCAGTTTCCCCATCAAAAACAAGGAAAATAATTTTTATCGTTCTGAAGTACTAATTCCTTATCAAAAAACTAAAGTTATCGGTATTTTCCAACGCAATGCAGGTACCTTTAGCAACGGAATGCAATGGATCTTCTGCCACATGGAACTCAATATGGAACTTTTCGCTTAATCGTTTAGCTAGTCCGTGTAGCAATGCTCCACCGCCAGTAAGATATACGCCACGCTCCACGATATCAGCATATAACTCGGATGGCGTCTGTCCGAGTGCTTGACGAATGGCTGTTTCGATTTGTTGGATATTCTTGTCCAAGCAAAATGCTATCTCTTGATAACTGACTGGTACATGCAATGGGAGATCCGTTGTACGGTTAGGTCCCACCACCATCATATCTTCCGGTGCTTCTTCTAATTCGGGCAAAGCAGAACCTACATTCTTTTTGATTCGTTCGGCAGTCGGTGCACTGATGCGCATATTATGCACCTTGTCCATATGGTGAATAATATCTCGGTTGAATGCATCACCAGCAACAGCAATCGACTGATTTACCACCAAGCTGCCCAAAGCCATTACGGCAATTTCAGTAGTTCCGCCACCTATATCCACCACCATGCACCCCTCTGGACCTTCGATATCCATCCCTATGCCAAGGGCTGCTGCCATTGGTTCGTAGATGAGATATAGTTCGCGTGCACCTGCGTGCTCGCAACTATCACGCACAGTGCGAATTTCAGCATCTGTACTACCCGACGGGATAGCTACTACCATCTTGATATTGGGCGTGAACATTCGGTTTTTCTTGGGCATCATCTTGATGAGACCACGAATCATTTTTTCGCAGGCTTTATAGTCAGAGATAACCCCATCTTTCAGCGGACGAATAGCTCGAATACGATCCACAGGTCGGTCTACCATCGCGTTGGCTTTCGTGCCTACGGCAAGTGTAGCGTCATCTGCTACACGAATAGCTACTACTGATGGCTCATCCACGACCACCTGATTGTCTTGCATAATTACAGTGTTGGCTGTTCCTAAATCCATAGCAATGGACCGGGTAAAAGAAAAAAACTTTGACATTGTCTGTTAAGGTTTGGTAAATATTAATTGTTTAGGTTGTTTTGTCAACGATTTCACTCCACGCGTAAAATCTGCTGCAAAGGTACAACAAAAAAGGCATATATGCAAGGAAAGCAACGCTTATTTTTCAAAAAAAATGAAGCCCTCTATAATGGAGGGTGTAAATACCAATTGCAATACAGCACAAAAAGACAAAGAACGCAATAATTTTCAATTTCATAGTTTCATGTTAAATGTAGGGTTTTAATGGCAACAATGGTGTTTCATTGTGTAAATCTGCCACAAAGGTAGAACTTTTATTCTGACCTTGCAAATATTTGCGTATTTTTTACACAATTAAGCTGTTTTTGCTAAATCTGATTTTACAAAATGCATGTATTTGTACGATTTTGGCTAGTTTCTAGAGATAGTTTCAATATATAAAATAGAATTAAGTAGAGAGGTCAAACTTTGATGATAGCATTCTGGATAAGATAAATTCAGACATGTAGATTGTGAAGAAGTATAAACATTTCATACATAAAAGCGAGCATTTCATACATTCTTATGTAAGACATTTGCATAATTGGTAAAAAAGCTGTACTTTTGCAGAGAAATTAATCCGCATGCGTACACATTTAATCATATCCACCTCTAACGAGCTGCTGCGCGTAGCAGCATCACACATTATATATATATCATCAGATGGCAACTACAGCAATCTGTTGATGTCCGGTGGAGAGATAAAAATGGTCACATACCAATTGGGGCAAATCGCAGAAATGATCGACAAACAATTGCCCGAGATGCAAGATACCTTCATACGAATAGGTAGAAGTTTGATTATCAACCTAAACCATGTATATCAAATAAACATTTCACGTCAACAACTAATACTACAAGACCGAGATAGTAGTTACACACTATCAGCGTCTAAAGAAGCGTTAAAAGCACTTAAAGAATTTATAGAACAAAGTATATGAAACCTAACAACTACGATATTTTAGATACCGAGATTCGTATCATCGGCAAGAACGAGCCAACTCCCAAAAAATCAAAGCGTTGGGTATGGATTACACTTGCGATATTGCTAGTAAGTATGGCAATTGGAATCCTATTGTTGGTCGTTGCAAACAAAGGCGATGAAAGCGAGAACACTATATTTGAGAAGGAACATAAAACCATCCCCCACCCTTTAAGAGGTTGGATATCATCCTTGGATAGTATAGAAGAAATTTGCGTAGCAACAAAAGACACCACCATCAACGATATTCCGCTCCGAATATATGTACCATTAAACTGCATTCCGAGACTCGAAGTAGGATATAAATGCATTGATGACACAACCCAAAATATACTTGTATTCCAAGCTGCAGACATACGTGCGGACAACTTAAAAATAGTAGGCGCATTTGTATTAAGAGGAAAACCTTTGAGTTGGGGATTAAGTAAAAAAGGATATTGCGGTATAATAGAAAATCAAGTAAGCATAGGCGTAGCTGATAACTCACCATTATTTGAACTTGCAACAGAAAAAGAGGGATACTTTTTCCGCCAATACCCTCTGGTGTCCAATGGAGAAATAGTAGAAAACGAACTAAAGAACAAGGCCACTCGTCGTGGTATATGCGAATTAGAAGGCAAAGTAGTAGTGGCAGAAACATTTAGTTCAGAGTCGTTGCATGACTTCTCACAAGCTTTAGTTGACCTAGGTACAGATAATGCTATTTACCTAGTAGGCGGAAGTGCAATAGGATGGCACAGAGCAATGGATGGTACGGGGCATGCATCGGGTCAATGGCAACCTCGCGAATATAAAAATGTAAGTTTTATTGTATGGTCTAAACCATAATATTCACCACCTATACTTTACCAAATGGCGTGCATGAAACAAATTCATACACGCCATTTCTTATTTCATACATTAGGTGGGAATATGCTTGGATAGAGTAAAAATATTGTGTACCTTTGCAGAAGAAAACGAACAACATCGTTGTCATTAAACCACCTATAAACTAAATCACTATTCACAAACTAAACATTATTTCTATGAAATTTAACATCTCTAAACCTTTCAAATGGTTCTTATCACTTAATTGGAAAGTGAAAATTTTTATCACCACCGGGGTGATTGTACTATGTGCTATTATCTACTCTTTGACAGGGCTAATCGGCTCAAAATCAAAAAAAGTAACCGATCATCTGTATGGTGTAGAAATAGGGAACAACCAATTGAGGTACAAACATCGCGAACAAATTTACAATCCCAAAACAGGAGAAGTGTTGGTGGATAGCATTGAGTGGTTGCACATCAATCATAACGACACAATAGGTATTCTTGCCAAAAACAATCGTCGTGCCTATATCAACCTTAATACAGCAGAACTAATCACCCCTTTGACCTATGAAAAGGCATGGGCATTCTCATGCGATCGTGGTATTATGGTAAAGAATGATTCTATATACATTTTTCGCAGAGATGGTTCGGTGGTAAACCCAGTAGGTTTCAAGTATAAAAGACAATACGAAATGCAATTTCACAACGACAAGCTAATCGTAAATTGTGATGATCACGTAGGTCTAATAGATACATCAGCACAATGGATATTGGAGCCTAAATACGACTTTATTGAAAATGAATATCAACATAAACTATATAATACACGTATAGGTGAAAAGTGTATTGTGTATACTCACCAGTTGGACACGGCACTCATTGGTTCGTACAAACGTATTGATGTAGACTGGTCTGAAGGTCTAATTGCTACAGAACACAACGGCATACAACACCTATTCTCATACGAAGGAGAACTGATATATGAGGTGGTGTACAAAGCTATACGAGATCTGTCATACAACACAGGAAGAAAAGATTCGCATGGCAATGAGATTTGGGAAGAAACCAACTGCTATATTTATGTAGACTATAACGATAAGGTAGGATTGATGGATAAACGTTACAATGTATTAACCCCTCCATTATTCCACGATATTACTGCACAAACCAAACACACATTTTTTGCAACGTTTGGAGAATGGTCAAACCGCTTTGGAACATTAATTGACGAACATGGAAAAGCTATCAAATAGATGCGTAAAAATATGTAGTTTTTTGCGTAATACAATACGTGTACTATTTCTAATATTGGGTGGTCTGTTTGTTGGCAGTGTAGCAATAGTTTTACTATATCGCTTCATTCCAATACCTTTTACACCACACATGATACAGAGAAAAATAGAAGCCAGAAATGAAGGACGCATATTAGAGATTCAACACCAATGGGTGAAGCTAGAGGATATGTCGCCACATTTATTGGCAGCTGTGATTAATGCAGAGGATTCACATTTCTATGAGCATAAAGGTTTTGATCTTGAAGCGATTCGATATGCTAGACAACTTAATATGGAGCATGGTTTTATTGTTAGCGGAGGAAGCACAATATCTCAACAGACTGCTAAAAATATCTTTTGTACACACTCACGTACGTATGTACGAAAGGCTATTGAAGCCTATTTCACCGTATTAATAGAATTCTTGTGGGGAAAAGACCGCATATTAGAAGTATACCTTAATATGATAGAAATGGGTGATGGCGTATTTGGAGCGGAAGCCGCAGCACGACGTTATTATCACTGTTCCGCAGCACAATTATCTCCATACGAGTCAGAGAGTATAGCCTACTCCTTACCCGACCCTCGAGCATGGAGACAATGGTGGTAAAAGAAAGGTTAAATTTGCATATTTCAGAAATTTGTTGTACCTTTGTGCAAAAATAACAACATCATTTCTGGTTTATGAACAAAATAGCATTTATCACGGGAGCATCCTCAGGCATAGGAGCAGCATGTGCTCGTAAATTCGCAGAGCAAGGTTATAAGTTGATTATCAATGCACGCAGTATTGACAAGCTCAATGATTTACAGAAAGAGTTGCAGGATCAATACAATATAGCTGTACATGTTCTACCATTTGACGTACGCGATCGACAAGCCGCTCAACAAGCCATCAATGAGCTTCCTGACGCTTTTAAAGAGATAGATGTGTTAGTCAATAATGCAGGTTTAGCCCTAGGTATTGACAAAGAATACGAAGGGAGTGAAGAGAACTACGACACCATGATTGACACCAATATCACGGCATTACTCATGATCACAAGAATGGTAGTGCCGGATATGGTCAAACGTGGACGTGGACACATCATCAACATAGGTTCGGTGGCCGGTGATGCTGCCTATCCTGGCGGAAGTGTATACTGTGCCACAAAAGCAGCCGTCAAAGTATTGAGCGATGGACTTCGTATGGATTTAATGCATACTCCGTTGCGCGTCACCAACGTTAAACCGGGATTGGTAGAGACCAACTTTAGTGTAACTCGTTTTGCTGGCGACAAAGAACGTGCAGACAAAGTTTATCAAGGCATTAAGCCTCTCACAGGAGAAGACATAGCAGATGTAGTATATTATGCAGCGAGCGCACCAACACATGTGCAAATAGCCGAAGTATTGGTATTAGCTACCCATCAAGCAAGTGGATCATTGGTACATAGAAACTAAAGCGATCAACATAAAAGTAAGCGGCTATGAAGAAAAGCATCATTATCACTCTTTTGGCTACCCTATTGATGGCATGTCAACAACAAGAAACTAAACCAATGATTAGCGAATCTAGTATTCAAGAAGCGATTAGTACCATTGCAAAAGCCACTCCAGGCATCCAGCTTGATTTGGTAGAAAAAGGCGTTAGACAAGTGGCAGCACTTTGGCAAGAGACAGATGGACAAGAGGCTGATTTTATAGAGCTAGTTACCACAAACTACGCTAGCACAGCAGATGACAAGAAATTGCTATATGATAGATTGTCATTTATTTTAGAGCAATGTGGACAGAGTGCAGACTTGCTCAATAATACTCTCCAAGAGCCTAGCGTGCTTGTGGGTAAGGGGGAACCTACCAATGTGGATTGGATTATTAGCGGCTATAGTCCAATGTCTCATTTTACGGAAGACATGTTCGCTAATAAAATAGCACATATTTGTGTGTTGAATTTTCCGTATTTCACATTAGAAGAGAAAAACCAATTGGGGCAAGAATGGACTCGATTAGAGTGGGCATACGCACGCATGGGAGAGGTATTCAACACACGTATCCCTGGTAGTGTATACGCAGAAAGTGCACAAGTAATGAGCGAGGTAGAGAATTACATTGCAGGATACAACATCATGATGCATTGCTTGCGCACAGAAAACAACGAAGCGCTATGGACAGAGCCCATGGCACTGCTATCACATTGGAATCTGCGTGATGAATTAAAATCTAACTATGCTGATATGCCTAATGCTCATGCGAAACAAGAGATAATCTATCAAGTGATGCTTCGCATTATTCAACAAGATATACCAGATTGCGTGGTCAATAGCGAAGCATATCTATGGAAACCTATGAGCAACGAAATTGCCACTAACAATGCATTAGCAGTTTCATCTTATAAGCAAGTTACAGAACAAAGCTATGTGCGCTATCAAAAAATACTGGATATTTTCCATGCAATGCAGAAAATAGATGCATATCGTCCAGATGCTCCTAGTCATATCACGCGCACGTTCAATGAGGATATAGAAATAGAGAAAGAAGAGATTGAAAAACTATTTATTGAACTATTAGAATCGGATGAGATAAAAGCCGTAGCAGAAATCATACGCGAACGCCTAGGACGTGAATTGCGTCCATACGACATTTGGTACGATGGATTTAAGAGTCGTAGTGCAACTCCCGAAGATGTACTTACGGCACAAACGTCTAAACGTTATCCTAGCGCCAAAGCCTTTGAAGATAATATCGCAAAGATGCTAGTTGATTTGGGATTTGAGCGCAATAAAGCAGCAGAAATCCAATCTCATATTGTGGTGGAAGCAGCACGTGGTTCTGGCCATGCACGTCCATGCGTAGGCAGAAACCAGCCAGCACGTTTGCGCACACGAATCGGCAATAATGGTATGGACTACAAGGGGTACAATATTGCCGTACACGAATTAGGGCACAATGTAGAAGAAGTGATATCACTATATGACATAGATTATTATACACTAGCAGGAATACCTAACACTGGTTTTACAGAAGCTAGCGCCTTTCTTTTTCAACACCGTGACATGCAATTGTTAGGTTACGGCAACGAGCAGATGACACGCGAAGCAACCTTTGACATGATATGGAGCATGTATGAGATCATGGGTGTTAGTCTCGTTGATATAGGCATGTGGGAATGGCTGTATGCTAACCCTGAAGCAAATGCAGAAGAGCTTAAAGATGCTGTAATAACTATTGCTGGAGATATCTGGAATAAGTACTATGCACCGATATTAGGAGAAGAAAATAGCCCATTATTAGGCATCTACTCACACATGGTAGGCTATGCACTATACCTGCCGGGCTACCCAATAGGTCAATTGGTACAATATCAACTAGAAGAACACCTATCTCAATGTGATACACCAGCAGAATTTGCACAAGAATACACTCGTATCTACCAACAAGGCAAGCTAACTCCTAACGCATGGATGCGTAGTGCAGTGGGAGAACCAATGCGTGTAGAACCAATATTAAACGCTGTAAGAAAACATTTATAATTAGCTATATAGACTAATATGAAAGCCATGATTTTTGCTGCTGGTTTAGGCACACGTCTTAAGCCGCTAACAGATACACTCCCTAAAGCACTCGTGCCTCTAGGAGGTAAAACATTGCTACAATGGCAGATTGAGAAACTTAAAGAAGCTGGCATAACAGATATAGTGGTCAACGTACACCACTTTCCAGATATGATCATCAACTACCTAAAAGAGCATGATAATTTTGGATGCAATATCATAGTAAGTGATGAACGCGAAAAGTTATTAGAAACAGGCGGTGGACTACGAAAGGCACAAGAGGCAATTAGCCGTTTAGGAGATAACACAAAAGACGAAGTTATACTAATATGCAATGTAGATATTCTATCTAATATAGATATTCCAACTCTTCTTCAAGCCTATAATCCACAAGAAATGGGAGTAGTAGTTGTGAGCGAACGGAACACACAAAGATATCTGCTTTTTGACGAAGAGAATCGACTAAAAGGATGGAAAAACATTGTTACTGGAGAAGTTAAGGGTTATGAAGCTAATAGAAAATTAGCTTTCTCTGGCATGCAAGTGCTCAATCCAAAGATATTTGAATACATGGATGAGGTTGCAGAAACAAAGGGAGAAAAATTTTCACTAATTGATTTATATCTTTCTATTATACATAAAGAAGTTCTTCGTGCTTATATACCAGAGAACTATCGTATGATGGATGTGGGGAAAATAGATCAAATATCTGAAGCCGAAGAATTTGCTATTAGTCTTGCATAAATAAATTATGAGATAAAAAAATAAAAAGAGCATCAGCTCTTTTTATTCTTCTTTTCATAAAAACTTTTTGGTACAACTATTTGTAAGGCATGCTTCATGCATTTCACTTGACATGGGCCATTTACATGCATAACAATACCGTCTGCTTCGAAAGATAATGGTTGGTTAGTTTCTAATAGCATATTATCAGAAACAATAGGGTGAACAAACGATAAATCATGAAACTTTCCATTAAACAAACGAACTGCTGCCAACAGGATTTCCTTGAAAGATGGTGGAGTTAAGAACATCGAATGGAAAACTCCGTCACATGGATCAGCTTGAGGATTTAGTTTCATTCCTCCACCCACATATGCACCGTTGGATACGCTAGTTACGAACATCCTATCTTCAAGCAGCGTCTGACCGTCCACTATTAATCGCAAATGCGGACTATTGTACTTAAACAAAGCCCAAACTAGTCCAAAAAAATAGTTAACATGATGACTGCCTATATACTTTTTAAGGTTTTCAGCTGCAGCACAACAGACTGGCTCAATACCAAATCCCAAAGAATTAATGAAGTAACGATTTTGTTGAATATTATCTTGCTGAAATGTCACGCATCCAACATCTATAGGCCTGGAATAACCTTCAAAGAAAATATTTAGAGACCGTTTAAAATCACCATTCAAGCCCCAGTGGCGTGCAAAGTCATTTCCGGTTCCACGAGGCATCAAACCAAACTTGATATTTGACTTTTGTTGTGGTGTAAGATTGGAAGACATAATACCATTAATCGCCTCACTGAGCGTACCATCTCCACCTAACACAAGAATCCTATTACACCCTTCATTCTCAACGAGTTCGCATGCTAATTCAGATGCATGATTAGCATATTTTGTAACACGGTATACAAAAGGCTCATTGCGTTGCTTTAACAACTTCCACAAATATAGACGTTGAGCTCGAAAAGCTTTTTTACCTGACTTTGGATTAATAATTATTCCTAACATACTCTATCAATCTTTATCCCCATCCCATTCCCCCAGTCATCCACACCTTCAGGAAATCCACCACACATTATCAAATCACTTGCAAAGGTAATAAAAAAAAAGCATACTACCAAATTTAGTATGCTTTTTTTAAGATTTCTATTGCGATTCTTACTTGAAGTAAGCAGCAACTTTGTCGTTCTCAACAATTTCTTCTTGGAAGATGTAAGCACCCGTTTTAGGGCTCTTAACCATCTTGATACACTTTGTATGGTTACGACCTGCG
>JAEIGA010009730.1_pt1 | contig 14564 bp, 11 predicted proteins | sample 9270691 | NCBI WGS metagenome assembly JAEIGA01 (sample SAMN17057246, study PRJNA624740) | gut metagenome | biome: biome; isolation source: fecal sample | host: Bos grunniens | place: China: Xizang | collected 2019 | reverse complement strand
ATCCTCGGAATGGGAGACGTCGTTTCACTTGTTGAGAAGGCTCAGGAGCAGTTCGATGAGCAGCAGGCCCGCGAGTTGAAGAAGAAACTTGCAAAGGACCAGTTCACTCTTTGGGATTTCTACCAGCAGATTCAGCAGATCAAGAAGATGGGTAACATCAAGGATCTTGCTTCTATGATTCCAGGTATGGGCAAGGTTCTCAAGGACGTAGACATGGACAACGACTCATTCAAGAGCGTAGAGGCAATCATCCTATCTATGACTCCATATGAGAGAGAGCATCCAGAGGCAATCAACGGAAGCAGACGCAAGAGAATCGCTGACGGTAGCGGTACATCACTTCCTGAGGTAAACCGCCTGCTCAAGCAGTTCGAGGGCACACGCAAGATGATGAAGACAGTCATGGGCGCCGGAGCAGCTGGCGGCATGAAGAACATGATGCGTGGCATGCGCCGCAGATAATCAATACGCCATATATGAAAAAGACCGACTCACATATGTGAACCGGTCTTTTTTGTTTCTATACCATATTACTACTGATGAGCAGGTCTTAGAAGGTCGAGGACAACTTTGACTGGGTTGAAGGTCTCGATCGGAACCTCAACGAAAAGTGTGTTCCACTTGCTCATTGCGCCGTTCCATAGTCCTGGAAGTTCAAGAGCCTTAAGCTCGCGTCCCTGATAGCTCTTAGAGCTGATGAAGCCGGCATCCTCGTCAACATACTCAAGAAGATTGAACTTCTCGCCCTTATAATCTCTCAAGCAGCACACAAGATCAACCGGGTTGAAGTGAGTTGCGCCTGCAAGAGCCTCTCTAGCATGGTCGTCAGCCATATTGATCTGAACGCTCTCAAGAATCTGAAGTGAAGTAGATCCATCCTTCTCCTTGATGATGAAAGGACCACCACCTGGCTCGCCAAGATTCTTCACCATACCGCAGACACGGATAGGTCTGTTGAGTTTCTCACGAATCTGGATCACTCTCTTCTTAGGAGTCTCAGCCTCAGGAAGTTCAATGCAAAGTTCATCCTTCAGGAAGGCCTCAATATCATTGCAAAGTGCAAGTGCCTCCTCGCTTGTGTTGATATCCTCATATAGAGAATCATAACCTGGGCAGATAGGCACTAGAGGACGGCTGCCTGGGATGATATTACATACTCTGTCAAGTTCCTCAAGGTATCCGAAGATCTTGTCTCTCAGTTCAAGAGCCTTACCCATGAGCACCTTCTTGTATTTTGCAGTTGCAGGAAGGAAACGCTCGTTGGCAACATTGTCGATGTTCTTGATGGAAACAAGCTCATCCTCAATATTATTAAGGTTATAAATAAGAGCACCATGACCTGCAGGACGGAAAAGAAGTTCCTCAGATGCAGTTCTGAACGGACGGTTGTCAACATCTACTGCAACAGTATCAGTTGCCTTATCCTGGAAAGTGAAGTTCACATTATACTTCACACCATAACGCTCCTGGTATTTCTCACGCACCTCAGCAAGAGCCTCCTCAAAAAGATGCTGATGCTCAGGAGAGATAGTCACAACAAGGTTTGCACTCTCATCCTCATTTCTCATATAATCCTGAGCCTCAACAAGATGCTCAGCAAATGCAGTGCGAACCTCACCACAGTCATACTTATGGAACTTAAGCACTCCCTTAGGTTTCACACCATAGTTCAAGCCTTCCTCAGTAAGAGTCTTTGAAAGAACAGACTTACGATATTCAGCGCTATCCTCTACAGCTCCGAAAAGATCCTTGTCATAGAAAGCGAAAGAACAGATCTGAGCCACAAACTTAGCAGCAGGAGACTCAGGACAGACATCCTTACCTTCCTTCAAAGTGTCAAGTCCAGTAAAAAGATCCTTGAACATTCTTGAAGCAGCACCAGAAGCAGGAACAAACTTAGACTTGCCTGCAATCTTAGCCTCCTCATAGTACTTGACAGCAGCATCCGCCTGTTCCTCAGTAAGAACACAGATTCCCTTTTTATCAGTAGCAGGACCTACGATCTTCATCCAAGGAAAACCCTTCTTAAATCTTTCAACCTGCTCCTGAACTGTTGCAACAGAAGAGCCTCTTGACTCAATCTGCTCAATATCATTCTTGATAAACATATTATTTGTAATATTTAGTGTTATATTTTTCTAGTTCCTTAATATAGATCTCCCTTCTTGGCTGGTAATCATCCCTCATCTTATCGAAGGCATCAGGATCCATCCTGAACATGAAGTCATCCGTAAAGATAGGATAATTATACTGGAAAATCGCAGTAATCTCACCCTGATTCTTTCCCTTAAGATCCAAGCCCACATCGTCAATGGTCTCATATCCCTCAGGCTCCGGATAGAAGTCATAAAGTTCCTCAATTCCAAACTTATGAGCCACAGTCCTTACAACAGAAGCCGTTCCCTTCATCTTGGTATTCAAGGTATAACCTGAAATATGAGGAGTAGCAATATCCACCATATCCATAAGCTCCTTATTGATATGAGGCTCATGAAGCCACGAGTCAAGAATCACGCCACCAAGCTTCGGAACCGCAGCCATCAGATCCTCCTCAACAACAAATTCTCCTCGACACGCATTGATAAAGAAGGCACCAGGCTTCATCTTATCAAAAAACTCCTTATTACACATGCCCTTATTTCCATCCCTCAAAGAAGTATGGATAGTAATGACATCGGCCACCTCAAGCATCTCATCAAGCGTAGCCATATCCTCAGCAAACTCCTCCGGAATTCTGACTGGATCATAAACCTTCACCGTAAAGCCAAGATACTTCGCCACCCTTGCCACCTGAAGACCGACATTACCGGCACCGATCACTCCAAAGACATAATCATCCATCTTTATTGCCTTACGCGAAGCAACACCATAAAGAGCAGAAAAGACGTACTGCATGACACCGTTCGCAGTCGAACCCTGGGCATTATACACCTCAATTGCGTTTCTGCGGCAGAAATCAAAATCAATATGATCCGTACCGACAGCAGTCGTAGCAATGATAGACACATCAGAATCCCCAAGCAGTTCCTCGTTACACTGAGTTCTGAGTCGAATCATCAAGGCGTCAGCATCCTTGACATCCTCCTTTGTGATATTGATACCATCCACATACACCACATCAGCATATGGCTCCAAGACTCCCTTCAAAAAAGGAATGTGTGGATCTGCGACAATCTTTGGTCTAATTCCTTCCATCATTTCAGTATTATTGACTTTATGTATCCTGTTTTAGGGTCATCCTTCACAAAAAGTTCATCATTCTGCAGGAAGTCATTGATCTTCCTGACAAGCTGTTCCCTCTGAAAAAAGAGTTGATTTCTCACAACTGAAGAACTTATATTACAGTACAGGACTCCCCCTTTGACATATCTTCCAACCGTATACATCGCCGCCCCGGAAACAGCATCCCAGGCAGCAAAGATACGTCTTTCATTAAGACCGGAAGCCAGTTTCATCTCCCTGATATAGTTCGAGATAACCGTCTCCATCGTCTTCGGTTCAGTCTTGACGAATTTAGTAAATCCCTTTATCATAAGCAAACCTAAATCGAATTAAATTCACCTTTGACCGTCTCAAAATAAGCCCTGTCCTCCGTAAACCTGTCCACAATGCCTCCAAGGCGAACCTTATTGCTGTCCGTAATGAAGATCTGACCGAAATCACTGCTCGCCACCATAGAGATGAGATTGGAAATCCTGTTCATATCCAACTTATCAAAGACATCATCCAGAAGGAGCATCGGAGCAAAGCCATAACTCTGCTTCATCACCTCATACTGCGCAAACTTCAGCGCCACAAGAAACGACTTCTGCTGGCCCTGAGAGCCACATTTACGGATAGGATAACCATTCATCTCAAAGATGAAATCATCCCTCTGGATACCCGTAGACGTATATTTAAGAGCCATATCCTTCTGATAGGACTCAGCAAGAAGAGACTCAAGAGAACCCTTCTCCAGATCTGACCGATAAGTAATGGTCACCTCTTCCCTACCGCCGGAAATCTCTCTATAAAAATCAGCAACCACAGGCTGAAGCTTCTCCACAAAGGCCTTGCGCGCCTGGTAGATAGGATCCGCCAAGGCAGACATCCTCATATCCATCACCTCCAGCAAGCCCCTGTCACAATCAAAATCCTTCAGCATCCTGTTCCTCTGATTGAGCAGTCGCGTATACTGCTGAAGCGAAGAAAGATAGATATAATCCATCTGCGAAAGCACAGCATTCACAAACTTCCTGCGCTCCTCACCAGACTCGCTCACAAGCGAAATATCAGAAGGAGAAACCATCACCACAGGGAGGACTCCAATATGCTTAGAAATCTTGTCATACACCTTATCATCCCTGCTCACCTTCTTCTCTCCGGAAGCATCCACCTTCACAGCAAATCTGCTCTCCAGACCGTTCTGCATACGATAAGAGCCACTCAAGGCAAAGCCCTCAGTGCCATATCGGAAATTAAACTTATCCACAGAAGAAAAGGCGCTCTTGGTCATAGACAGATAGTAGATCGCATCAAGCAGATTCGTCTTGCCCTCGCCATTGTTTCCAGTGATGCAGTTGACGTTTGGAGAGAACTTGATCTCCTGAAATTCGATATTTCGGAAGTCAGAAATCAATATTTTTTCTAGTATCGGCATATCGTGTCGTTATATCTCTGCAAATATACCAAATATCAGAAACAAAAATTGTTGGTTTATACATTTTTTTATAAATTTGCACCTCTTTTTTCGGAATATTCGGAATATAAATAAAATAAAAAACAATATGGCAAAAGAAATCAACACAGAGAAACAGGCTGAAGTTGTAGCAGAGGCAGTTTCAAAGACAGAGCTTTTCTTCCAGGAGAACAAGAAAAACATCATTACAGTACTTGCAGTACTAGTTATCGCAGGAGCAGCATTCTTCGCTTGGCATAGATTCGCTTACCTTCCACAGGTAGAGGAGGCACAGGAGCAGATGCTTGTTGCAGAGACTTCATTCCTTGCACAGGAGTACGAGCTTGCACTAAACGGTAACGAGAGCGCAGCAGGTTTCGCAGAGATCATCTCTGAGTACGGCAACAAGGCTGGTGCAGCTGCAAACCTTTATGCAGGTATCTGCGAGTTCCACCTTGGAAACTTCGACTCAGCCATCAAGTATCTTGAGGCTTACAAGGGTACAGACGCTATCCTTTCAGCACGCGCTATCGCTGCGATCGGCGACTGCTACGTTGCAAAAGAGGACTACAAGAAGGCTGTAACTTACTTCGAGAAGGCTGCTGCTCACGCAGACAACATGTACGCTGCAACATACCTTCTAAAGGCTGGCGTTACATACGAGGAGCTTGGCCAGGCAGATAAGGCACTTGCCTGCTACAAGAAGATCAAAGATCAGTACGAGCAGTCACTTGAGTCTTACGAAATCGACAAATACATCTCAAGAATTGAGAATAAATAATTCTAACTATGGGAAGAGCGTTTGAGTTCAGAAAAGAGAGAAAGATGAAACGCTGGGGACACATGGCCCGCGTCTTCACCAAACTTGGAAAAGAAATCACAATTGCAGTAAAGCAGGGTGGTCCTGATATCGTAGGTAACCCTAGACTTAGAGCACTTATTCAGACTGCACGCAGCGAGAACATGCCTAAGGACAACATCGACCGCGCTATCAAGAGAGCAAGCGACAAGGACCAGAGCGATTACAAGGAGGTAGTATTCGAGGGATATGCTCCACACGGTATCGCAGTACTTGTTGAGGCTGCAACAGATAACAACAACAGAACAGTTGCCAACGTACGTTCATACTTCACAAAGGCTGGCGGAAACATGGGAACATCAGGTAGCGTAGACTACATGTTCGACCGCAAGTGTATGTTCCGCATGAAGAGCGACAAGCCTTACGATCTTGAGGAGCTTGAGCTTGAGATGATCGACTACGGAGTTGAGGAGATCTTCGAGGAGGAGAACGAGAACGAGGAAATGGAAATCGTCATCTACGGAGAGTTCACTGCATTCAACAACATCCAGAAGTACATCGAGGAAAATGGTTACGAGCTTGTTGCAGCAGAGTTCACAAGACTTCCTAACGTAGATCTTAAGAACCTTGAGGGCGACGCTCGTGCAGAGGTTCAGAAGATGATCGACAGAATCGAGGAGGACGACGACGTACAGAACGTTTATACAACACTCGCTCCAGAGGCATAGTCGTTAAGACACCTATATAATATAAAGGCCACAGAAATGTGGTCTTTTTTTATTACCTTCGCAGAGTAATTTGCGCAAAATGAAACAGACCGGAATAACAGAAGCCATAAAAAACAGAATCCTCATTCTTGACGGAGCCATGGGCACAATGATCCAGAAATACTCCCTCACAGAAAAGGACTTCCACGGAGAAATCTTCCCAGAAACTTCAAAACAGCTCCAGGGCAACAGCGAGTGCCTCAACCTCACAAGACCAGATGTGATCAAGGCCATCCACAAGGAATACATCAAGGCAGGAGCAGACATCATCGAATCCAACACCTTCAGCGCCAACCGTATCTCACAGGAAGAGTACGGCTGCAGAAGCTATGCCTACAAAATGGCCTTCGAAGGAGCAAAAATCGCAAGAGAAGCAGCTGACGAAGCCATGGAGTGGTTCGACAAGACAGTCTACGTCGCAGGAAGTATCGGGCCGACATCAAAATCCCTCTCCCTCGCTTCTGACATAAACGACCCGACATTCAGAGCCTATGACTTCGACACAATGACAGAAGCCTACTCCGAACAGATTGCCGGTCTTACTGACGCAGGAGTTGATCTTCTGCTCATCGAAACCTGTTTTGACGCCCTGAACGTAAAGGCAGTGCTCTACGCAATAAATAAGAATCCGAAGGCAGCAAAACTGCCGATCATGGTCTCAGCCTCAGCAAGCGACAGAAGCGGCAGAACACTTACAGGTCAGACACTTAAGGCCTTCTACACTTCTATCCGACACGCAAACATCTTCAGTTTCGGAATCAACTGCTCACTCGGCGCAGACGAAATGACACCGCTCATCCAGGACATCTCCTCATGGGCAGAATGCGCAGTCAGCTGCTACCCGAACGCCGGTCTGCCTAACGAAATGGGAGAATACGACCAGAGCCCTGAAGACATGGCAAAGGCTGTCACAAAAATGGTCGGACACATCAACATCGCAGGCGGATGCTGCGGCACATCACCAGCCCACATCAAGGCTATCGCCAAAGCCTTGGAAGGCACATCACCAAGACCTCAGCCCCTCGCCTCCGACAAGCTCATGGTCAGCGGCTTAGAGGCCTATACCATCGACCTTAAGGCCAACAACTTCACAAACGTCGGCGAGCGCACAAACGTAGCAGGCTCACGCAAATTCGCACGCCTTATCGCAGAAGGAAAGTACGACGAGGCTCTCAGCATCGCTGCAAACCAGATTGAAGCAGGAGCTACAATCATCGACATAAACATGGACGACGCCATGCTCGACAGCAAGAGAGAGATGATGAGATTCCTAAGGCACATCTCCAACGACCCAGCTGTCAGCAAGGCTGCCATCATGATAGACTCATCCCACTGGGACACCCTCGTGGAGGGACTAAAGAATGCACAAGGAAAATGCATAGTCAACTCCATCAGTCTCAAGGAAGGAGAAGAAGACTTCATCCGCAAGGCCAAGGAAATCCATGCCCTTGGAGCATCAATGGTAGTAATGGCCTTTGACGAAGAAGGTCAGGCAACAGACTACAAGAGAAAGATAGAAATCAGCGAGCGAGCATATAAACTCCTCACAAAAGAAGGAATCCCTGCCCACGAAATCATCTTCGACGTGAATATCCTGTCAGTCGGAACAGGTATAGAGGAACACGCCAACTACGCAAAAGATTTCATAGAGGCAGTTAGATGGATCAAGACCAACCTTCCTGGAGCGCTTACTTCAGGTGGAGTATCCAACCTGTCTTTCGCCTTCAGAGGCAACAACACAGTCCGCGAGGCCATGCACTCAGCCTTTCTGTACCACGCAATAGAGGCAGGACTTGATATGGCAATAGTCAATCCTTCTATGCTTCAGATCTATGATTCCATTGATAAAGAGCTACTTAAGCGTATCGAAGACGTCATCTTCAATACAGATTCTGAGGCAACTGAAAGGCTTATTGAAATAGCTTCAAGCCTTCTTGCAGCAAAAGACCAGCAGCAGACTGAGACAAAGGAGAGTAAAAAAGAAATAGCAGGAACTGTAGAAGAAAGACTCTGCAGCAGTCTGATAAAAGGTAGCAGCCAGAACCTTCAGGAAGACATAATGGAGGCCCTTGAGAAATTCTCAGGCAAGGCTGTACATGTAATCGAAGGTCCTTTGATGGCTGGAATGGAGAAGGTCGGTGAACTCTTTGGAGCGGGCAAGATGTTCCTGCCTCAGGTAGTGAAATCCGCCAAGATAATGAGGGAGGCAGTAGCCATCCTTGAGCCATATCTGGCAGAGGACAGCACTTCCTCATCACAAAGACCAAAGGCGGTAATCGCCACAGTAAAGGGCGATGTACACGATATAGGAAAGAATATCCTTGGCATTGTCCTGGGATGTAATGGATTCGATGTCACCGACTTGGGAGTAATGGTAGATAAGGAGACCATCATCTCCGAGGCAGAGGCACAGAAGGCTGACATAATTGCTGTCAGCGGACTTATTACCCCTTCCCTCTTCCAGATGGAGGAACTTTGCCGTGAGATGTCTGCGCGCGAAATGCAGACGCCTCTTTTGATAGGTGGTGCGACGACATCCGCGCTTCACACGGCGGTGAAGCTCGCTCCCCTCTATAGCCACGTCTTCTACGGAGCTGATGCTTCCGCGAGCGCTGTGCTTGCCAAGAGGTACATGATGAATCCTGATGAATTTGAAAGAGTGGAGCATGAGGTTCAGGAGAAGTTGCGTATGTTGCATGCGGAGGGCAAGAAGGCTCAGGCGAAGGTGGAGAGTAGAAATGCTGCGGAGTTTGCTGTTGCGAAGGCGATGTTTGCGAAGGAGGATTATGCTGATTTTGAGCTTGTTGATGGTTTTGAGATTCCTTGTGGGGAGGTTGCGCTGGAGGAGGTGCTACCTTATTTTGATTGGCGTACTTTCTTTGCGATCTGGGGCATCAAGTCGAGGGATATTGCTGCCGGTGACCTGGAGATTGACAGGATCAGAAAGGATGCGGAGGATACGCTCAAGGGCATTGCATGCAGTATCAGGGCTGGGTTGAAGTTCTATTCGGCAAACGCATCCGGAGACAGTATTCTTGTGGATGGAGTGGGAGAATTCCCGATGGTGAGAAGGAATGAGAAATTTGGTAAGAACTTATCACTCAGCGACTTCATTGCTCCTGAAGCATACGGAATGAAGTCTCCGTTTGGAGTCTTTGCGATCAGCGTCCATGGAGGACATGAGGGAGGTTGCGGTTGCCTTGCGTGCAACAATGACTATGATAAGGTACTTGAGAGGATACTCAGACTGACACTTGCCGAGGCGGTTTCAAGCTGGTTAGGCAATAAAATTGAAGAGAGGCTTCCGCAGGATATGAAGGTTGTGAGACCGGCTGCAGGATATTCAAGTTGCCCAGACCACACGCTTAAGGCAGACTTTTTGAGAATGCTTCCTGGGGTTGAGAAACTTGAGATTTCGTTGACTGAAAGTTATGCCATGGAGCCGGATGCTTCGATTTGTGGATGTGTCTTTGTCCATAAGCAGGCAAGCTATCCGGAGATAAGAAAAATCTCGCAGGAGGCGTATGACAAGTATGCTGAAAAACGTGGACTAAGCCCCGAGAAGGCACGTCAGTTCCTCTCACACCTATTAGACTAAGAACTTAGAACTCAAACAGATATGAAAGTAAGTGAAATATTGTCCAGCAGCACGAAGGCCTTCCCTTCCTTGGAGATTGTTCCTCCTTTGCGTGGACTGACAAAAAATGAGCTTATCGAGAGCATTGCTCCCTTCATGGAGTTTTCGCCAAAATATATAAACGTCACAAGTCACCGAGACGAGTATGAGTTTCGTCAGGACAGCGAAGGGGTGTATAGCCGCCATCTTGTACGAAACAGAATCAGGGAGACGACAGTCTGCGCGGCCATCATGTCGCACTATGATGTGGAGGTGGTTCCCCATCTGATATGTGGAGGTTCGACAAGTGAGGAGATAGAGAGCAAGCTGGACAATCTGGAGTTCTTGGGAATCAATAACATCCTTGCCCTTCGTGGAGACTCGCTGGCAGGAGAGAAACGCTTCACCCCTACCCCGGGAGGTTTCAGTTATGCAAGTGAACTTGTGGAGGGAATCCGCAACTACCAGGGTAACGGAAACTCACGGAAGGATAATCCTGAGAGGTTCTTCTGCATTGGAGTAGGAGCCTATCCAGAGAAGCATTTTGAGGCGCCGAATATCGAGACGGATGTGATGAATCTCAAGCGTAAGGTTGATGCCGGAGCGGATTATGTCATAACTCAGATGTTCTTCGATAACAAGGTCTTCTATGACTTTGTGGAGCGCTGCAGAGAGGCTGGAATTACAGTTCCTATCCTTCCTGGACTAAAGCCGATTTCGACAGCGAAACAGGTGGGAATGTTGCCAGAGGCCTTCTCTATTGACATCCCTCTTGAACTGACTTCGGAGATAAATAGGTTCAAGGATGACAAGGAGGCAGTATACCAGATCGGACAGGAGTGGTGTGCCATGCAGTGCAAGGATCTTATCGCTCACGGAGTACCTGCTGTCCACTTCTACACAATGGGTAAGGCACAGAACATAACTTCTGTTCTAAAGCAATGTTTTTAAGGTTAAAAATGCTAGTATTTGATTGTTAAATACTGGCATTTTTTCTATTTTTGTAAAGATATAACACACAGAAACTAAATTCTTAAATAACCAATATGCAGAACAAATTGCAAGAATTGACAGATAAACTCTACAATGAGGGACTGTCGAAAGGAAAACAAGAGGGCGAAGAACTTCTTGCCAAGGCAAAAGTGCAGGCAGAGGAGATCGTAGCCAAGGCTCAGAAAGAGGCTGAGCAGATTGTTGCAGCAGCACAGAAACAGGCTGAAGAACTTAAGACTAAGGTTGCTTCAGACGTGAAGATGGCAGCTGGACAGAGCATCGCAGCAACAAAGAAGGATATCGAGACTCTTATCGTAGGCAAGATGACAGAAGGCGCAGTCAAGGAGGCCATGACTTCTGCCGACTATGTAAAGGAGATCATCAAGGCTGTTGCTGAAAAATTCACTACAGAAGGTCCTGTTGAACTTTCACTTATTCTTCCTGAGGGTCTTAAGAAAGAACTTGAGCCTTTCGTTCAGAAGGAGCTTGGCACTATGCTTAAGGCAGGAGTGGAGGCTTCATTCTCGAAGAAGGTCGCTGGAGGTTTCCAGATCGGTCCTAAGGATGGCGGATACTTCATCAGCTTCACAGACGAGACTTTCAACCAGCTTATCGCAGAATATCTCAGACCTGCAACAAAGAAGATTCTCTTCGGTTAAATTATGAACAATTACGTCTATATCAAGGCCGGTCTTCCCGACTTTACTCCAGACTGGAGAAAGGGGAAAGAGCTTCTTGACAACTATCTTGAAGAGGTGAAGAGCCTATGTTCTGAAAAGGACAACGAGGTGATCGCCTTCATCGAGAAGGGATTTGACAAGGAGCAGATCGGACTGGAGTTCTATCAAGAGGCCGAAAAGCACAAGATAAGATTCATCAGAAACTTCTTCCTCTTCGACTTTGATGTGAGGAACGCAAAGGTGAAATATCTTAACAAGGCTCTTGGGAGAGACCCTCTCAAGGATGTGCTTTCACTTGTAGATCCAGCTGATGACGAGCTCGCAACAGCCGAGGAAAGAGAATTCAAGGAAGCAGGCAGGCTGCAGACAATTCTTGAAGGCAAGGATATCCTCGCAAGAGAGAGGGCGATTGACGACCTCTACTGGGAAAAGATTGACGAGCTTACTCTATTCAATTATCTGGACTTCGAGGCTATACTTGGAGTAGTGGTCAAGATGATGATCATCCAGAGATGGCTTAAACTCGATGAGCAGACAGGACGCGAGATGTTCCGTCGTCTGGTCGATGAGGTAAGGGGCACCTTCAAAGGTGTAGAATATAACGACAAATAATTAACAGAACACTAATATGAAAACAACAGGAAAGGTTACGGGTATCGTTTCCAACCTAGTTACAGTACTTGTTGACGGTCCGGTGTCGCAGAATGAGATCTGCTATATCTCTGTGGGAGACACTAAACTTATGGCCGAGGTCATCAAGGTAAATGGCAAGAATGCCGCTGTACAGGTGTTTGAGAGCACCCGTGGTCTAAAGAACGGAGACCTTGTCGAGTTCGAGGACAAGATGCTTGAGGCAACCTTGGGCCCTGGTCTTCTTTCAAGCAGCTACGACGGTCTTCAGAACGACCTCACCACAATGACAGGTGTCTTCCTAAAGAGAGGAGAGTACACAAATCCGTTGAACGAGACTAAGAAATGGGAGTTCACTCCTATCGCTAAACCAGGCGACAAGGTTGTTGCTGCGGATTGGCTTGGAGAGGTGAAGGAAGGATGGCTTCCTCACAAGATCATGGTTCCGTTCAGCTTCAAGGGCGAATACACAGTAAAATCAGTTGCTCCTGCAGGAGAATACACTATCGTTGAGACAATTGCAGTCCTTACTGACGCTTCAGGCGAGGATGTGAATGTGACAATGTGCCAGAAATGGCCTGTAAAGGTGGCAATCAAGGGCTATAAGGACAAGCCAAGGCCATCAAAGATCATGGAGACAGGAGTCCGCACAATCGACACCCTCAACCCTATCGCAGAGGGAGGTACAGGCTTCATCCCTGGTCCATTCGGTTGCGGAAAGACAGTGCTTCAGCACGCCATCGCAAAGCAGGGTGATGCAGAGGTAATCGTAATGGCAGCCTGCGGAGAGCGTGCAAATGAGGTTGTGGAGATCTTCGCTGAGTTCCCTGAGCTCATCGACCCTCACACAGGACGCCACCTTATGGAGCGTACAACCATCATCTGTAACACATCAAACATGCCGGTTGCTGCCCGTGAGGCATCTGTCTACACAGCGATGACAATCTGCGAGTACTACCGCGCTATGGGTCTTAAGGTTCTTCTGCTTGCCGACTCCACTTCACGTTGGGCTCAGGCGCTTCGAGAGATGTCGAACCGTATGGAGGAGCTTCCAGGACAGGATGCCTTCCCTGTGGACCTTTCAGCCATCATCTCAAGCTTCTACGCCCGCGCAGGTATGGTTGTCCTCAACAATGGCCAGACTGGTGCCGTTACATTCATCGGTACAGTATCGCCGGCCGGCGGTAACCTCAAGGAGCCTGTTACAGAGTCTACCAAGAAGGCGGCACGTTGCTTCTACGCTCTCGAGCAGAACCGCGCAGACCAGAAGCGCTATCCTGCAGTCAACCCTATCGACTCATATTCAAAGTACCTCGAGTATCCGGAGATCCGCGAGTACCTCAACGAGACCGTCATGCCAGGCTGGGTAGAGATGGTAGAGCGCGCAAAGAACATTGTCCGCAAGGGTAAGGAGGCAAATGACCAGATCAACATCCTCGGTGACGACGGTGTGCCTATGAGCTACCACGAGGTATTCTGGAAATCTGAGCTTCTTGACTTCGTCATCCTCCAGCAGGACGCATTCGACGACATCGATGCACTCTGTCCGCTTGAGCGCCAGAAGTACATGCTCGAACTCGTTATGGGCATCTGCGAGCGCGACTTCACATTCGAGGACTTCGAGGATTGTCGCAACTACTTCAAGGAACTCATCAATGCACTCAGACAGATGAACTACTCGTAATTCAAGAGTGCAAGATTCTATGAATATCAGGAAAAACTCACTAATCTTCTAAGCAATGGCAAATAAGGCATTTCAGAAAATATACACTAAGTTGGAGGCCATCACAAAGGCTACCGTAGCGCTCAAGGCTACAGGTGTATCCAACGACGAGCTCGCACTCGTAGACGGCCGCCTTGCTCAGGTGGTTAAGACCAAGGGCGATCTCGTGACACTCCAGATCTTCTCAGGTACAGAGGGTATTCCTACCGATGCTGAGGTTGTGTTCCTCGGAGGAGCCCCTACCCTGAACGTCAGCGACGAGCTCGCAGGACGTTTCTTCAACGCATACGGAGAGCCTATCGACGGCGGTCCCGCAGTGGAAGGAAAGACAGTGGAGATCGGAGGTCCATCCGTGAACCCATACAAGAGAAAGCAGCCTTCACAGCTCATTCCTACAGGTATCGCAGGTATCGACCTCAACAACACCCTCGTGTCAGGTCAGAAGATTCCTTTCTTCGCAGACCCAGACCAGCCATATAATAATGTAATGGCTCAGGTGGCTCTTCGTGCGGATGTGGACAAGATCATCCTCGGAGGTATGGGCCTTTCAAACGACGACTACCTCTACTTCAAGCATGAGTTCGAGGCAGCAGGTGCATTGGACAAGATCATCTCATTCGTGATCACTACAGAGCAGCCTCCTGTAGAGCGTCTCCTTATTCCGGACATGGCGCTTACAGCAGCTGAATACTTCGCTGT
>JAEIGA010009729.1_pt1 | contig 14565 bp, 10 predicted proteins | sample 9270691 | NCBI WGS metagenome assembly JAEIGA01 (sample SAMN17057246, study PRJNA624740) | gut metagenome | biome: biome; isolation source: fecal sample | host: Bos grunniens | place: China: Xizang | collected 2019 | reverse complement strand
GTCGAATTTGAGCACAGGCTCTTTAGTGTCGATAGTTGAGAACTTAGGAAGCATGAAGCGACCTTTTGATTTTGGATCTGTGCGACGTGGAGAGCAAGCCAAAGCGAAGCCTGAGCCATCTTCACGACGGAAGTCCATTTGCTTGATGTCGTCATAATAGAGCTCTGTAACGCGCCAAAGTGCACTGTAAGTCGCATTAGCTTCGTAAGAGTAGCAAGGACCGTATGTCGGTGAGTAGCCTGGATAGCCTTCAATCATTGGCAATGTGTAAGGCTCGCCGAGTACTGATGTTGAGATAGCGATAGCCGGGCTCATACCTGCTTCGTTTTCTACAGCGATACCGAATTGAACGATTTCCATTTGGTTGCCGCGATGGATGTATTCATATTCGAATTTGTCGTAACCGATTTCTTCGAGTACTTCCCATCCGTTAGCAGTTGCCACTACACAGTAATATTTGTTGCCTGTAGGGTTGATGTAACCACCGTATTCGCCAATGCTTGGAGCATCCCATGTGATGAGAAGACTCTTGTTGTCTTCAGCGATTACTTCTTTGACGTTTTCTACCGGACCGGGTACATCTACGCCGGTGTAGGCTTCAACTTCGATTTCGTAGCCACGGCTCTTGCCGATGAAAGGACAGATTCTGATGATGTTGTCGCCTTGAATAGTCTCAACATTCAATGACACTCTTTCACCCGGTTTGCCTTCTACAGGGTCGTAAGCCATTTCGGTTTCGATATATGCTGTGATAGTTTCATCTGCAGCGAGTGTTTCGCCGTCGATAGTTGTTGTCGGCATGTTGAATGAGACAGTCGCATTGAGTTCGCCCTTTTCAGCAGGAGTCACTACGACATTTGTTACAGCGGCAGGTCCACCAAGCGATACGTTTTCTTCCTTAACGAGGATATTGCGAATAAGAAGGCTGACAGGAAGTGGAACGAGGTCGCCTGCGTATTCAGCATGGATACCGATATAGTAGTTGCCTGCTTCATGGATTTCAAATTTGTCGGTGTAGTTTTTGAAAGCTGCGCCGTCGATGCCACGTGTCTGACCGATAACGCGTGTCATTGCTTCCGGTGTAGGAGCAGTACCGAGGTAGATTGTATAGTTGATAGTAGAGTAAGGCTTGATGTCGAGCACGTTTGCAACTTCAGCTGCAATAGAGTAAAGCTCGTTGCCGTCTTCAAATTTCAATGGAGGAAGGATCAACCAGTCGTCGATGCCGTATTTGTTTGTGTACATGTTGTATGCTGCGATTTCGAAGCAGTCGTAGTGGTACATGTTGTTGTCGGCTTGACGGTATTCCCAGAATGTGTCGTCGTTAGTATTGATGACTGTATAGAGAGGATAGTCTTCAGGAGTAGGCTCGCAGAAGTAGTCAAGTGATACGGCTGCACCGGCTACGATAGGGTTAGAGTAACCCGGAGCAGATTCTTTTCCGTTACATTCAGCATAGACTTCAGCAACGTATGCCTCGTATTCGCCGTCTTCGAATGAGTATTCAAAGTGAGTTTCTGTAATGTTGCGAGCAATGCGTTCGTCGTTGATGTAGATTGTGTAAGTTACATTTTCAGGTTCGAAATAACCACCGTAAAGACCGCTTGTGACTGCATCCCATGATATGCCATCGACTGTGAGTACTACGTTTTCCGGAGCCTTAGGAGTGTCGTGACCTACGCAGATAGGATATGCCTTGCGAGTCTTGATACCATCGATTGAGCCTACCAAAGTGAATGTGTTAAGACCTTCAGGAAGGTTGCGTAATTCGATAGTTGCTTCTGCACCCGGAGCATAGCTTTCCACCCATGTTTCTTCGTTACCGATGAGGAGGGTTACGTCGATAAGTTGGCTTTGTGGAATCTTAGAGCCGTCGATAGTGGTTGTAGGCACTTGGATTGTGATTGAACCGAAGTTGTTAGGAGTACCTGCGAAAGAATTTTCGATGATTTCGATATAGTTAGGAGCGGCAGGGTTGGCTTCGTAAGTAGGAGTCATGAAGCCGATGTATTGCTCCATACGATCGTAGTCTGCAAGTTTGATAGCTGATTCTGCAGTAGTATCAAGCTTATAGAGGTGAGCAGAGTTGTCTGCATCATACATGTTTGCCCAAAGGAAACCATCCAAAGCAGGAGAGTAGATGATAGAACCATAGTTGAGAGTCACGGTGTTGTTTTTCTCAAATGTAGGAGTGAAATGAGCAGTCTGATTACCTGAAAGGTCGATAGTGACATATTCACCCTTGAAGTTGATACCGTGGATTTTGCCTTCGTGATAAGTCATTGCTGAGCAGATTTCAGAAGGGTCAACCTCTTTGCGAACGCTGATTACGTTTGTCGGGTTGGTGAGGATAATCTTGGCAAAAGAGATGCCTGTTGAGCTGGCATAGTCGTAAGTGTAGCCATAGATAGAATTGTCGTTGTGGTTGTATGCCACGTTGATGAATGCGCCTATGCAAGTGTCGTCAAGTGGAATATTGTCCGGACCTGAAAGAAGTTCACCTGTCTCGAAGTCGTAAGTTGCAAAATATGCTCCGAGGATGTAGATGCCCATGTCGTCAAACTCAGTAGTCAATGTATAGACCTTGTTGTCGTGATAGAAAGCCATTGACGGAGAATCCCAACATTTGAAGATAGTAGAGTATGTACCATCTGAGAATATTTGGTTAAGACCTACTTGATCCCATTCATGTGTAGGGTCGTCATAGTAGTTCAACCATCCGTAGATGTTTGTGCCATCGCCAGGCGCAAAGAGTGGGGCAAGGCTTGGCTTAACATCGTTTACAGACAATCTTCCTGTAGATTGAATGTTGTGGATGTTTGTTGATAACTGTTTGCGTGTTGGGGTAATAACCGGCACTTTGTGCTTTGTTTTACCATTTGTCAACTCTTTGTTTGCATTCTGCTTCATTTGGTTTGTGTTTGGAGTGGCAAATACTCCAAAAGCAGAAATCAAAAGAGATAAACAAATCAATGAAATTGTCTTTCTCATAAATCGACAGATTAAAATAGTTTGTATTAATGGTTTTTAAATTTAGACACTATTGTTTAGTAGTGCGCAAATTTAGAAAAAGAAATTTTAATCTTGTTTAAACTATTTTAAATGTGTGCTTTTCTTGAAAAGTTTTATCCGTAAATCAGCTTTTTATATTCTTTTTTAAGATTGCTAAGGTATTGTTGTGTGATTCCTAAATACGAAGCGATAATCTTCATAGGGACTTTTTGGAATATTTCCGGTCTGTTTTTTGCCAAGGAAATAAAGCGTTCTCGTGCGTCACCACTGATTACAGAATTTTTCTTTTCAAAGAAGAAAAGTTGACATTGTGCCATGCTCAACACCCAACGTGCGAACTCGTGAGATTCAGCAATAAGATTGTCGAAACGTTCTTTTGATTGCTTCATCACCACTGAATCGCAGCAAGCAATGACTTGATAGAACGCCGGCTTGTTGAAATAATATGGATGAAGCGAGTACATCATTGTCCCCGGTAAAGAAAATCCCCAACAACAATCTTTCGCCCCACTAAGATATGTGTGGGCCATTATTCCCTCTTTTACAATGTAGATATTTGAGTCTAATGAACCATCTGCAATCAGGATGTCGCCTTGATGCAATGTTATCTCCTCCATCGACGAGATAAATTGATCCATAATCTCATCTCGGAGCTGGTAGGAACATTCCTTAGAGAGCAGTTGTTTTAATTGTTTCATTATTTAGAGGGGAATGGTAAAATATTTAATCAGCTACAAAGGTATAATAATTATGTCATTTTCCAAAATTTTTAATTATAATAGTTGTTAATTGCCGGTTATTATTGTCGATGTCGATTAATGTGCCTTTTTGAAATGTCCGACTATATGGCGTTCTACATCTGCGAGGATAGGTGATTTTATGAGTCTTAAGCCAATGTAGTATAATATCAGTCCCACAATAGATTGAAGTGCAATTATAGTGATATTGTGGTCAACTATATTGCCGACAAACCACATCACAATGCAACATACGATTGTAGTTAATAAGTAGGGCGCCATATCGGCAATAAATGAAGTTTTGTGATATCCTGTGTTTCGGGAGGTTATAAATAGTATAAATATATATGTAGCTGCAGATGCCGCTAATTGTCCCCAAACAAGTGCTTCGACAGATTGCATGAATATGGTGGATAGGATAGCAGCAAGCGTAAGACCGTCTTTGACAAATTCTACTATTACCAGGCTTTTTGCATGACCTAACGATAGAAGATAGTTGTTGTAGAGCGATGTGAGAACAACAAATATTCCTCGCATTAACAATATTTGGAACAGTATGATTGCAGTGTCCCACTTGTTGCCAAAAAGGAGATGGAATATTGGCTCTGCCATGACGATTAACCCACACATAAATGGGAAAAGAATGAATGATGTAAAATTATTGGTCTTTTTTACAATTGATTTGAAACGTTCTCCGTCGTCTTGATACTGTGATAGAACAGGTACAAATGAGGCTGTGAGGATTTGCGAAATAGATGCGCTGCCCATTTTGCTCCATTTGTCGGCTTGAGTATAATTTCCTAAGGCTGCAAGATTATAGTATGCTCCAATTACAAACGAATAAATATTTAGAAAAACAGTATTGAGAAAAGAGCTTGTGAATACTCCCATGCCGACTTTGTAGATTTGGCGAAGAGAATCTATGTGGAAACCTCTATGTGGTATCCAGCCTCCGACAGCCCATAACCAAGTGGTTTTGATAACGGCAAGAATTATTGATTGCCACACCAGCGCCCATGCTCCAAACTCGTTTAATGCCATAATTATACCGACTGTTCCTGATATAATAAGCCCCACAAGATTGGATATGGCAATCATTTTTACGTTCATGGCTTTCATCAATCTGTTGGTCTGAACGATTGATAATCCATTGATGATGAAACACAAAAACATCACTCGCGACAAAGGAATAAGACGGGTGTCTCCTTGGAATATGTCGGCAATCAATGGGGCGGCAAACCATAATAAGATGTATATTATTACACTGACAATAAGATTAAACCAAAAGACTGTGGAGTAATCTTTGTCGGTCGGTTCTTTCTTTTGCAACAAAGCAGCGCCAAATCCACTATCTACAAACAGTGTGGCAAAGGCCTGAAAGACCAATATTGCTCCTACTAATCCGAAATCATCTTTTGACAATACATTGGCCAATACAATTCCGGTGATGGCATAAAGAATTTGCGATGAAAACCGGTCGATTGTATTCCATTTGATAGTTCGTGCAGTCTTTTGTTTGATGACAGACTCACGATTATTGTCATTGGATAAACTGCTTGCCATTGCGGAATTTCTTCGATTAAATCGGACTTTTTTGTTGATGATAGATTATTTCAGCTGTATGATATTGCCTCCGCCGCTTTTCTTTATTGTAGGGTTGCCTTTGTAGTAAATTTTAGTGGTGCCGATGCCTTTTGTTTGTAGTAGTTCGGTAGGGTGACAACCGATGCTGCCTGTTCCCAAAATTGTGCATATTACTTCTTTGGCGATAAGCTCGTCGGCTTGAATAGTGCCTGTTCCGATAGTTTTGATTTTTGCTGTATTCACACTGCCGTTGGCAACGATTGTGCCATTGCCTGTGGATAATTGAATTTCGGCTGTGGTCGCTTTAAGATTGTCAATGATAATTTTACCGTTGCCGATAAGTTTTGTTTTGAATAGCGGACAAGGAGACGGAGTGTCGATAAATACGCTCTTTTCGGAAGATGATTCGACGCTGTTTAGGTAGTCGGAATATACTGTGAGAGTCGGAAGATTTTCTTTTCCGGCGTGCTCTGTTGCGATTTCTATTTTAAGAGTGCCTTTGTTATTGCTGAAAATATAGGCGTTGGCAAAGGTGCGATCTGCATCATAGACTGCGTATCCGGTAGAGTCGGGATTGCATCGATAGATTACATTGATATTGTTGACTACTTTTAAGTGGGTAAAGTCGCCTATTTTAATGCGATATGTGTTGGTGTCTGCAAAACAAGATATTGCAGAAATAATCAATAGAAGAAAAGTGGTTAATTTTCTGAACATATATTTTGATTTAAGAATTTTTCTTCGATTTCATCGAGGATTTTGGTTAATTCATCTAATGTGTCGGCACGTAACATTCGGATACGTGTTTCTTTAAAGTTTGGTATGCCTTTTAATAATGGAGTGGCTGCGAGATGACGACGAATGTGTAGGATGCCACGGTATTCGTCGATACGGTCAATGCTCTCTTGGATTTGTCGTCGTAAGATGTTCATCTTTTCGGTGTCGCTGAGAGGAGTGATTTCACCGGTGGTAAGATATTGGTCAATCTCGCGGAATATCCATGGTGCACCGATAGCTCCACGACCCACCATTATACCATCGACGCCATAGCGATCGAAGTAGTCTGAGGCTTTTTGTGCCGAAGTGATGTCGCCGTTTCCGATGATAGGTATTGTCATGCGAGGGTCTTCTTTGAGTTTGCCAATTAGTGTCCAGTCGGCTTCACCGATGTACATCTGACTGCGAGTTCGTCCGTGAACGGTCAATGCGCTGATGCCACAGTCTTGAAGCATTGGTCCGAGGTCGCATATAATTTTGTTTTCGCAGTCCCAACCGAGACGAGTCTTGACCGTAACGGGTAGGTTGACAGCTTTGACCACTTCGCGCGTGATGTGTAAGAGCTTAGGGATGTCGCGTAACATACCGGCGCCGGCACCTTTCCCTGCTACTTTCTTGACCGGGCAACCGAAATTGATGTCGATTAGCTCCGGCTTGGCATCTTCGACAATCTTGGCGGCTTCAATCATGGCTTCGACGTCGCGACCATATATCTGTATGGCGACAGGTCGTTCGGATTCGTTGATTTGAAGCTTTCGTGTTGTGGAGTTGATGTTGCGGATCAAGGCTTCTGCTGAAACAAATTCTGTATATACCATTTTTGCTCCCATCTCTCTGCAAATAAGGCGAAAAGATGGATCTGTGACATCCTCCATGGGTGCCAGCATCACAGGCTTTGAGCCGAGTTCGATTGATCCGATTTTCATAATTTATATTTATTATGCAAAATTAATGATTAATGTTGTGCGATGTGTTTAAAAGAAGTTAAAAGAAATAAACAGGCTTTTAAAAGTGTATTACATTATAGTTAGCGACGAACAATTTTGCGAATGAATCAACTCGGCAACATCTCTGATTTGTTGAGGAGTAACTTCCATCAGCATTTTTGTGCTCCACTCAATATCATGGATTTCATTGTAGTAGAGCAAACTTTTTCCGAGTCCGATAGCTCGTGATTCTTTGTGGTCGGAACTTACGTGTAATTGACCGAGGTATTGACGTCTTGCTCGCTCAAAAATGCTCGATTTCATCGTGTTATTTGCCAATTTGTCGAGTTCGCGGTGGATGATTTTTTTGCATTTTGCAATATTTGACGAATCGCAACCGAAATATATCTGAAACAAACCACAATTGCTCATCAGTCCTACTGAAGAATCGACAGTGTAAACGAGTCCGTTTCGCTCTCTTAATTCTTGGTTAAGACGAGAGTTCATACATGGTCCGCCTATGTAGTTGTTGAGCAGAAACAAGGCAAATCGGCGATCGTCGTATTTGCCGAATATGCGTGAGCCTATGATAGTGTGTGCTTGATGTCCGTTGTTATTGATTGTTTTCTCGAATGGAGCAATTATCTCAGGAATTTCTCTATTGTTGTATTCGTATGGGAATTTAAGATTTCCGAATTGTTTTGTGATTTCTCGCTCTACTTTGTCGAATGGAGTCGGATCGACACAATATATTGCCATATTTCGAGGAGTGTAAAATTTATCGATGAAATCGCGACATTTTGAACTATTCAGACTTTTTACACTTTCCGGACTACCTAAAATATTGTGTCCCATAGAACTGCCTTGATAGATAAAATCTTCAAATTTATCAAAGACTGTTTCGCTCGGACTGTCCAGGTAAGAATTGATTTCGTCGATTACGACTTCTCTTTCCTTATCAAGCTCATGTTCGGGAAAAGTAGCGTTCTTTACCAAGTCGGCGATTAATTCCAAGCCTCTTTGGAGATAGCCTTGTGGAGCGACAGTGTAAATCACGGTCTCTTCTTTAGTAGTATAAGCATTTAGCTCACCACCGACACGTTCCATTCGATTGCTGATATGCCAGCTGCTTCGCTGTGTAGTGCCTTTGAAAATGGTGTGTTCCACAAAATGAGCTAACCCATAGCAGTCAAGATTTTCGTCTCGACTGCCGGCATTGACCGCAATGCCACAATAGGAAACCTTGCCTGTTGTGCGGTAGTGAACACAACGCAACCCGTTAGGTAAGGTAAATATGTTGTACGTTTGATTTATCATTTGCTATTGAAAGTGTTATTAGAATGCAAAGTTAGTGGAATTCGTTTGTATGACAAAGAAAATAAAGTCCATTTATGCAGCATAATTCAATTTGAAACAAAAAACGGAATTATTTGTGGGCGCATCAGAACTAAATACAAAGTAGGATCATACAATGGAATAGTCTTTTCTTTCTGTATAATTGTTGTTTTGTTGATGGTTTAGTAAATATTAAATCAAGATTTTGTGATATTTTGATTGATTGTCACTATCTTTGCAAAAAAAGAAATATAAATATGTATCGTATATTTTGTATAATATTTTTTGTCGCATTATCTATCAATGTTTTTGCCGGGAAGGATGATATTTCTGATGTGAAATTACCAATGTCGGAATTGAAGATGCTTGACAATTCGTTGAGAGAAGCCAGAAAATATGATATGGCAAAGATGTTGACAATAGATTCATTGCAGAAGGTTCTAAAGAAAGTACCATTAAAGGACTATGTTGCGCAGTGGAATTTAAATATGAATATAGGTAATCAGTTTAAAGCATTCAGCGCTGACTCTGCATTGAAATATTATCGCAAATCATATAATATATCGATGCAGACAGGAGTCGATTCGCTTAAAAAACTTAGTGAAGTAGCATGTCTGAATGCGCTCTCTGCCGCAGGTATATTCCCGGAAGCTGTGAATATGCTGGATTCTCTTGAAAAAGAAAGTGCGCCGGAATCGATTAGAATAGAGTTGTTGAAAGCCGGACGGCAATTGTACTCTTATATGTTGAGCTATGTCGATAATCATCAACAATTCTATGCGAAGTATAATGATAAATATAATAAGTATGATGATGAGTTGTTAAAGCTGTTGCCCAAGGAGTCGGTGTATTATAAATTTGTCTATGCCGAACACTTGATTCAAGAGGATAGGTATAAAGAAGCAAAGCAAATATTGGAAGTGCTGATGAAAGAACTGCCTGATTATACCAATCTATATGGCATGTGTGCGTACCAGATGGCTGAAGTGTATAGAAATCAAGGCGATGAAACTCAATATGCACGCTATTTGGCACTGTCGGCAATAAGTGATATAAAGGGTAGTGTAAAGGAGACAATGTCCTTGCCTACGTTGGCGCATTGGCTATATGAGCAAGGCGATTTGGATCGTGCGTTTAACTACATCAATGCTTCGTTGCAAGATGCGATGACGGGTAATGCGCGTATGAGAACTGTTACCGTTGCTCAATTTGTGCCTATGATCGATAATGCCTATCGTCAAAAAATCAATTCGTCACGCGATGAGTTGATGATATATTTCATATTGGTCACATTGTTGCTGTTGATTTCCGGAGTCTTGTTGTTTGTGTTGATGCGCCAAATGAAGCGTATCAGAGATGCTCAGAAGAAATTGGCTGCCACAAGTAAGATTCAGGATTCATATATAGGCAACTTCCTTGGGCTTTGCTCTTCGTATGCCGATAAGTTGGAGTCAATGAGTAAACTTGTCAGCAGAAAAATATCAGCCGGACAGACAGATGAATTGCTGAAATTGATAAAATCAGGAAAGTTTACTGATGATCAGAATGATGACTTCTACAAAATATTTGATAATGCGTTTTTGGATTTGTATCCTGACTTTGTCGATGAAATAAATAAGCTGTTGCGACCTGAGGAGCAACTTGTCGTTAAAAATGGTCAGGGTCTGACTCCGGAATTGAGAATATATGCTTTTGTCAGACTCGGAGTGGAAGAGAGTACTCGAATTTCTCAGATTCTACATTATTCAGTAAGTACAATTTATGCTTATCGAAATCGAATGAGAAATCGAGCAATAAATAGGGATGATTTTGATTCTGATGTGATGAAAATCGGAAGAAATTTTGATTTATAGTCTATATTATTATTTATATTTGTAAATATTTAATTGGTTTGTAACCAAATGATTAGTAAATTTAATACTTATATTTTTATTATAATATAGATTGAAATTCAGACGGATGTTGTAATTTTGTAATCGTTAAGGTATTAGCAAAACTCTTTCGGAGTTTTTTATGGACTGAAACAAAGAGATAAATATCATATATGTTAGGTTTGTAGACAATAAAATTAGATTTATGATTCGCATTGTGCAGGCTTCTTGTGAAAGACGCCTGCTTTTTATTTATAGTAAACTTAGATAAATTGCTATGTGATGATTTATGGTTTTATTTGAAAGTATGGATTTAAGGGAGTTGGCGCCTTCTATAATTGATGAGATTGGGCATCGAAGTGAAAAGCCGAATTTTCAATATGTAATGCCGGATTTAGGATGATGAGATTAATTTAACGGTCTTTTCTATGTCAAAAACTATAATATTCAAGCTATATTATAACTTTAATATAACTTATATTATAAAAATGTAAATATCAGAAAATCAAGTTAATAAATCTTTTAATACTTATATTTACATTTATATTGATATTATAAAATTTGCACAGACGCCTAAATGGTAGTAATTTTGCATTGTCAAAATGAAAATGACACAGACAGAAAATGATTCGTCATATAGATGGCAGAAAAATATAGTTAGGAAAATTTGGTATAAAAGATTAAGGTTTTATAAGATTAGTAAATAAATCGTTTATGTTAGGTTTGTAGAAAATAAGATTAGATTTATGATTCGCATTATGCAGGTTTCTTGTGAAAGACGCCTGTTTTTTATTTATATATAGTACAGAAAAATCATATCTGCTTGCAATTTAAAAGCTATTGCACTAACTTTGCAGAATATTAGAAGGAATATGAAAATACTTATTATAAACGGTCCCAATTTAAATCTGTTGGGCAGACGTGAGCCGGAAATATACGGAACTACATCATTTGAAGACTACTTTGCTTCTTTGAAAGATAGATTTGATGAAGTTGAGCTATCGTATTTCCAGACAAATCACGAAGGTGAAATAATAGATAAGTTGCATAGCTGTATGGGCACATTCGATGCAGTTGTGCTGAATGCGGGTGCATATAGCCATACGTCGTTAGCAATAGCAGATGCAATTGCTTCGATAGATTTGCCTGTTGTGGAGGTTCATATAAGTAACGTTTTTGCACGCGAAGCGATTCGACAACATTCAATGCTATCATCTGTGTGTAAGGGAGTGATTGTCGGCTTCGGACTTAAATCATACGATTTGGCAATTTGTTCATTAATCGATATTTGCAAAAAATGAATCAAAAATTAGACGAATATATATTAAATCATATTGATGAGGAGCCCGGTTTCCTGCATCAATTGGATAGAGACACTCATTTGTATCATTTACGACCACGAATGTGTTCGGGACATCTCCAGGGTCGCATTCTAAAGATGCTTGTAAGAATGATAAATCCAAGTAAGATTTTGGAGTTAGGGACCTTTACGGGATATTCAGCGTTATGTATGGCGGAAGGAATGTCGGAGAAGTGTGAATTGCATACAGTGGAGATAGATGATGAATTGGAGGATTTTATAAGAGCCCATTTTGAAGAATCAGGATTTGCCGACCGATTGCATCTGCATATTGGTGACGCAAAGGAGATAATCAAGTCGATGAATGATGCTAAATTTGACTTGGTTTTCATGGATGCGAACAAAAGAGAGTATTGTGAATATTATGAATTGATATTTCCTTTATTGGCCGAGGGAGGCTATATCTTAGCTGACAATACGCTGTGGGACGGACATGTGGTGGATGACTCACACATTAATGATGCTCAGACGCAGGGCATCATGCGATTTAACAAAATGGTGGCAGAAGATCCTCGAGTGGAAAAGGTTATCCTTCCGATTCGTGACGGATTGACTATTATACGAAAAATCAATAATTAAAAAGATCATTAAGAGTATATGGAAACAAAAAGACAAGCAAAAATATCTCGATTATTACAAAAGGAATTAAGTGAAATATTTCGTCGTCAAACAGCAAGTTTGGGTGGAGTATTAGTGTCGGTCAGTGTTGTCAGAGTATCGCCTGACTTGGGTGTCGCAAAGGCTTATTTGAGTATATTCCCAAGCGAAAAGTCGGCGGAAATACTTGAAAATATCAATGCTCAAAGCAAAAGCGTGAGATATGAGTTGGCACAAATTGTTCGACAAGTGTTAAGAAAATGCCCGGAGTTGCAATTCTATTTGGACGACTCGTTAGACTACATCGAAAATATAGATAAATTGTTGGCTTCTGATCCTCTGAAAGAAGAGCAGGACAATTAATAGAGAGTAGGTAACAAATTTCCCAAGATTATCGATGAAATTCAAAATTCCACTATCAGCTCGGATTGCCTATCGTTATCTGATGTCGAAAAAGACATATAGCATGGTCAATCACATATCCATAGTTTCAATATGCGGAGTCGCAGTTGCAACAATGGCTATTGTCTGCGTGCTGTCGGTATTTAATGGTTTTCAAGATGTGTTGGGAGGAAAGTTGGATCAGCTGTCGGCTGATGTGAAAGTGACTTCTTTGAAAGGGAAAGTCATTGAGTCGGCAGATTCTTTGATTGATGCTATCGAGTCTTTGCCGGAAGTAGCAATGGTGATGCCTATGGTCGAAGACAATGCGTTGGCAATATATAATCGGCGTCAGCTGCCTGTGAGAATAAAAGGTGTTGATGCCGATAAATATTCGTCAATGACAGCCATTCAAAGTATAGTGAAAGAGGACGGCAGGTATGCACTCGTATCCGATGTCGGTGAAGCGACTGATGCTTTTGCTGATAGCGTGACTGATGATGTGCTTGATGAAAATGCCTTATTTGCATACGCGGATGAATTGTATGCCGACGAGCTGACGATAGAGCCGGTGGTTGATTATCAAGCGGTAATAAGTGTAGGCGTAGCTGTGAGCCTGAAAGCGCATCCTGACGACTCAAAGTCATTAGGTCTTTATGTCCCAAGGAGGTTGGGAATGGTGAATATGGGTAATCCTGCCGCATCATTCATCAGCGATTCGCTAAGTATTGCAGGTGTGTTTCAAGCAGACCAAGCGCAATACGACGAAAATACAGTGATTGTGGATATTGCGTTGGCAAGACGAATGTTTCAATATGACGCAGAGGCTACAAGCATTGAAATTAATTTGAAGCCGGGTGCTGATTTAAAGGATTTTTGTGCTGCACTGTCGGAAAGCTTGGGCGCAAGTTATGTGGTGCAGGATAGGCATAGTCAGCAAGAGGTGCATTTCAAGATGATAAACATTGAGAAATGGGTGACATTCCTGCTATTGGCATTTATATTGTTGATTGCATCATTCAATATGATTAGTTCGATGTCGATGTTGATAGTGGAGAAAGTCGAAAGTATCAAAATATTACACAATTTAGGTGCTTCGCGTGCCATGATAGGCAATGTATTTAGGTGGGAAAGCTGTTTTGTCAATATTGTCGGCACTCTCTCCGGTATCGTTGTGGGATTAGTACTTTGTCTGTTGCAACAGCATTTCGGACTCATCAAACTTAATGGAGAAGAAGGTAGTTTGATAATAAGCGCATATCCGGTAAAAGTGTTGTTTGCCGATATGGTGATAGTTCTCGTGCCGATATTTCTTATAGGCTTGCTGACTTCGATGATTTCAGCTCATTATGCCAAGTCATCTCTCAATGATGAATAAGATTATTGATTTAAGTCTCTAAAAATATCGAGGGCAGTCTTGATTTGCTCTACTGATGAGTGGCAGTCGATGATAGGCATGCCGACAGATTTCATCAGAGTGAAATTTATTTCCGAATCGGTGTTTTTCTTATCTTGTCGCATGAAATCGATCAGCAAATCATAATCGTTGCAAGTAATTGACAGTGAGCCGAAGTTTTCTTTGACGTATGAACTGATTTGATGCAAAATTTGACTTGGGAATTGCAATTGCAGGTGGCTGAGCACCAATTCGGCAACGATGCCGTATGCAACAGCGACTCCGTGGGGAATGATGTGATTTTTGGATAATGACAGACTCTCAAAAGCGTGTCCGAAAGTATGCCCGAAATTGAGCGCTTTGCGTATGCCGTTTTCGTATGGGTCTTCGGCGACAATAGCTTCTTTGACCATTACCGAGTCGCGGAGTATATCCATGAATTCGTCTCGATAAATCGAATCAATGTCGGAATTTAATATGTCGGAAGTGGATTTTAAATCTTTGAGCAATGCGTGTTTCAGCATTTCGCCAAGACCGGAAAGAATATCGTCATGGCTGAGAGTTTTAAAAAAACGAGTTGAGATTATTG
>JAEIGA010009728.1_pt1 | contig 14566 bp, 11 predicted proteins | sample 9270691 | NCBI WGS metagenome assembly JAEIGA01 (sample SAMN17057246, study PRJNA624740) | gut metagenome | biome: biome; isolation source: fecal sample | host: Bos grunniens | place: China: Xizang | collected 2019 | reverse complement strand
TTCTCCGACACGTCTTGGCAAGGAGGTAATGGTATTCGTTTACCGCTTGGAGACACAGCTTGCCGAACTTAAAAGATGTGTTATTTCTGCAAAATTCGGTGGTGCTACAGGTAATTTCAATGCGCACAGAGTCGCATATCCGTCAATTGATTGGAAGGCTTTTGCAAACAGATTCGTTCAGGAGAATCTTGGTTTGCAGCGCGAGCAATACACCACACAGATCTCAAACTATGACAACCTTGCTGCGCTGTTTGATGCAATGCGTCGCGTGAACATCATTATCATGGATATGGATAAGGATTTCTGGCAGTATATATCAAACGAGTTCTTCAAGCAGAAGATCAAGGCCGGCGAGGTAGGTTCAAGTGCTATGCCTCACAAGGTAAATCCTATCGACTTCGAGAACAGCGAGGGTAACCTTGGTATTGCAAATGCAATTCTCGACCATCTGTCAATGAAATTGCCTATCTCACGTTTGCAACGCGACCTTACCGACTCTACTGTGTTGCGTAATGTAGGTGTTCCTATGGGCCACATGCTTATTGCAATCAAGAGTTCACTTGTTGGCTTGCGCAAGTTACTCCTTAACGAGAGTGCAATATATGACGAACTCGATAACTGCTGGAGTGTCTGTGCCGAAGGTATCCAGACAATTCTTCGCAGAGAGGCATATCCTAACCCTTACGAGGCATTGAAAGCCTTGACACGTACCAATGAGGGTATAAATCAGAATACATTGCTTCAGTTTATCGATGGTCTTGATGTTTCTGAGAGTGTAAAAGAGGAGTTGCGTGCAATCACACCTCATTCATACACTGGCTTATAAGAATATTTAATTTTGGACCGTGAGGTTCGTAAAGATATTTTCAAATGAATAATTTTAGAGATAAACGCCAGAATGGTGGCGGCTCGCGTGGAAAGTCGGAGAGAGCATCGTTCAATCCGAACTTCAATAGTGACAACAGACTGAAGCAACGTCCTCGCTTCGACAGAAATCAGGAAGAACGTCCGCAATACGGACGTATAAACCGTGATGGTGAGGCTCGTGGAACATACGGCAGAAACAGATCGTTCGACCGTGACAGAAATTACGGTAACAGCCGTTATGGAGGCGAGAGAGGCTCATACGGCCGTTTTGGCAGTGAATCAACCGTAGGTGCCGGTGAATCGCGTAACTTCGCACCACGCAAGAATAGTTATAACCGTTATGCCGATGAGGCTGCAACAGTGAATGGTGCAGAGCGTCGTGCTACTTACGGAAACAGAACAAACAGAAAAGGAGCTTACGATCCTAATGCCAAGTACAGCAACAAAAAGCGTGCGGCATATCGTGAGGCAATGATTGATCCTGATGCTCCATTGCGTCTTAACAAATTCCTTTCTAATGCTGGAGTCTGCTCTCGTAGAGAGGCTGACAACTATATTGAGGCCGGTCTTGTAACCGTAAACGGTGTTGCTGTTACCGAACTCGGTACAAAGGTTGCGCCTACCGATGATGTACGTTTTAATGGTGAACGCATCAATCCTGAGCGTAAGGTATATGTTCTTCTCAACAAGCCAAAGGATTGTGTAACAACAGTTGACGATCCTCAGGAACGCAAGACCGTGCTTGACTGTCTGCGTGGAATCGGCAAGGAGAGAATCTATCCCGTAGGCCGTCTCGACCGTAATACAACAGGTGTTCTATTGTTGACAAATGATGGCGACATGGCGGCAAAGCTCACTCATCCCAAGTTTATGAAAAAGAAAATATATCATGTGACATGTGACAAGAATGTCGCAATGTCCGATATGGATCTTCTCGTAAACGGTATTGAGCTTGAGGACGGCCATGTATATGCCGATGAAGTGACATATGTCAATGAGGCCGATCGTTCACAGATAGGTATAGAGATACACTCAGGCAAGAACCGTATAGTTCGCCGTATGCTAGAGCATCTCGGTTACAGAGTGAACAAACTCGACCGCGTGCTTTTTGCCGGCTTGACAAAGAAGAATCTTCGTCGTGGCGATTGGCGTTATTTGACCGAGAAAGAGGTGAATATGTTGCGTATGGGTGCATACGAATAATAGTATAAGAAAGTCATTACAACACATAAATCGTATGAAAACGATAAAACGAACAAAAATATCCGACCTCCTGAAGAGTAAGGAAGCCGGTGTCGAGGTAAATGTAAAAGGTTGGGTAAGAACCCGTCGTAGCAGTAAACAGGTTGCATTTGTGGCACTTAACGACGGTTCTACAATCAATAATGTTCAGGTGGTTATCGATGCCGACAAGTTTGACGAGGAACTTGTAAAACAGTTCACTACTGGCGCTTGTTTGAGCGTTAATGGTATGCTCGTGGAGTCTATCGGTGGCGGTCAGTCTGTCGAGATTCAGGCAACAGAAATTGAGTTGCTTGGTGCTTGCGACAGTACATATCCTTTGCAGAAGAAGGGTCAAACAATGGAGTATATGCGTACAGTGGCACACCTTCGTCCACGTACCAATACCTTTGGTGCAGTGTTCCGCATCCGTCACAACATGGCTTATGCAATCCACAAATTCTTCCACGATAAAGGCTTTTACTATTTCCACACACCAATCATTACAGCATCAGACTGTGAGGGTGCAGGACAGATGTTCCAGGTTACAACAATGAACCTTTACGATTTGAAGAAGGATGATGAGGGTAGTATCAAGTATGACAGCGACTTCTTCGGCAAGCAGGCAAGCCTTACAGTGTCAGGTCAGCTCGAGGGTGAGTTGGCTGCCACAGCGCTTGGTGCAATATACACATTCGGTCCCACATTCCGTGCCGAGAACTCAAATACTCCACGTCACCTTGCCGAGTTCTGGATGATAGAGCCCGAGGTGGCATTCAACGATATCATCGACAACATGGAGTTGGCCGAGGAATTCATCAAATACTGCGTGCAGTGGGCGTTGGATAACTGTCTCGAGGATATCACATTCCTCAACAACATGTTCGATAAGGAACTTATCGAGCGTTTGCGTTCAATTGTCAATACAGAGTTCGTGCGTTTGGCATATACCGACGGTATCAAGATTCTTGAAGATGCAGTAGCTGCAGGTCATAAGTTCGAGTTCCCTGTATATTGGGGTGTGGATTTGGCTTCGGAGCACGAGCGTTATCTCGTTGAGACACACTTTAAGCGTCCTGTAATCCTTACCGATTATCCAAAGGACATCAAGGCGTTCTATATGAAGCAGAACGAGGACGGCAAGACAGTACGTGCTATGGACGTTCTCTTCCCTAAGATCGGTGAAATTATCGGTGGTTCAGAGCGTGAGGCTGATTACGACAAGCTTCTCGCACGTGTTGAGGAGATGAATATCCCAATGAAGGATATGTGGTGGTATCTCGATACCCGTCGTTACGGTTCATGTCCTCACTCTGGTTTCGGTCTCGGTTTCGAGCGTCTGTTGCTCTTTGTGACAGGTATGTCGAATATTCGTGACGTGATACCTTTCCCACGTACTCCGAATAATGCAGAATTCTAATATGAAAAAAGAGCTTCGGTTGAAAAACCGAAGCTCTTTTTTTGTTATGGTCTTTTATATTCTTATTTTATCGGAATGAATAAAATTGTTTAATAGATGAAAGAGATATACTATACGCCATAATCGAGTGTCGGGGTCTGTGGCCCGAACCCACAAATAGTTAGCATGGGTTAGCTTCGTCCTCTTTCTTGCGGATTGGCATAGTACAAGCAAATTTGGGCAGGTAACCCAAATTTGACTCTGCATTTGCTTACTCGCAATATTATCTCCGTAGAGATGCCAAGTTGTGTGGTTTGTAGGTTCGTCTGTCCACGCTATTGTGTTGCAACTCTTCTTTTTGCGAAATAAACCCGAATGGCTTTGATTGATTAAGTTTATATTCACTACTTTTGCAAATAGATTTAGTTTTTTTGAATTTCTAAAAAAGCGATATCGTTTTAAACATAAAGGAACAGGATGAATAAACAATCGGTTGTAGGGCATTTGGCCTGTCTTCTGGCCTATGCCATTTTCGGATTCAATATTATTGTGTGTAAGGATTTGACCGCGGGTAGTCTTATATCTCCTTTGGCTATATTCACTCTCAGGTCGCTGGGTGCCGGTGCTCTCTTCTGGATTATTTCGCTTTTTACTCCAAAGGAAAAGGTCGAGAAAAGGGATTATATCAGGATTTTCGTAGCGTCGATGTTGGGATTCTTTGTCTGTCAGATTACGTTTCTTGTGGGTATTCCGCACATCACGCCTATGGATTGCTCGGTGTTGTCGGCAATATCGCCCATTTACACTATGATAATTGCTGCCATTGTGTTGAAAGAGCCCATTACGTGGCAAAAGGCCGGTGGTGTGATAATGAGTTTTGCTGGTATCATATATTTGATTGTGAGTCGTAGTTCAGCTGGTGGAACAGCCGAAACCTCTCTGTTCGGAATCTTAATGATTATTCTCAACTCTTTGAGCTTCTCTCTGTATCTGGGGATATTCAAGCCTCTGATTGGTAAATATTCAGTTGTTACATTCATGAAGTGGATTTTTCTGTTTGCCTTTGTGGTGTCTGCTCCATTTTCTGCAGCTGAGATTGTCTCTTTGGATTTGAATGTGATTCCTGCAATTCAGCTCGCCGAACTTGCCTATCTCATTTTCTGTGCTACGTTCATAACGTATTTCCTTATACCGCTGGGGCAAAAACGTATCAGGCCTACGCTTGTAAGTATGTACAGCTATGTCCAACCCATTATCGCTATTGTAATCAGTATCACTGCCGGCATGGAGGTGCTTACGTGGACAAAGGTACTTGCGGCTACCATGGTTTTCGGCGGTGTGGTTGTTGTAAGTTATAGCAAGAGCCGCGTGGGGTAGCGTATATGTTTTTCTGCCAAATAAACTTAAAAGGCTTTTTATTCTGCAATAAAAATGCTATACTCGCGTTGTGATTATAAAAAGGTAGTGTCATGAACAATAACAACTATTGCGTTATAATGGCTGGCGGTTTGGGTACACGTCTGTGGCCCATGAGTCGAAAGGTTTATCCCAAGCAGTTTCAGGATATCCTCGGTTGTGGCAGAACGCTGTTGCAGCAGACATACGACAGGTACTCGCGTATTGTTCCGCCCGAAAACATTATAATATCCACACATGTCGACTATACCGATATAGTGCATGAGCAGCTTCCTGAAGTTGCCAAGGAGAGGGTTGTGCATGAACCAGCCTTTCGTGGAACGGCTCCTAGCATAGCCAATGTAGCGTGCCATATACATGCCCTGAACCCTAAGGCGAATATTGTTGTTGCGCAGAGCGACCAGCTTGTGCTCGACGAGGAACGTTTCATCGACGTTGTCGGTCGTGGACTGGACTTTGTTGCCGACAATAATAAACTGGTGGTTATCGGTATCAAGCCTACCTGCCCCGAAACACGTTATGGTTATATTCAGGCCGAGGGTGATCCAGAAGAAGAATTTTTCTATAAGGTGCGTACATTTACCGAGAAGCCTGCCCTTGAATTTGCCAGGGTGTTTGTGGATAGCGGTGAGTTCTATTGGAATTCCGGTATATATATCTGGAACGTGCAGGCTATAATAGATACAATGTCACGTTGTCTGCCCGACATGATGAACGTGCTAAAGGATATCTACGGCCGTATTCCTGACCGTGATGCGCGTCGTCGCCAGGCGTATGATCTGTATACTTCGTTCCCTACGGCTTCTTTTGACCTTAACGTCATGGAACGTGCCGATAATGTATTTCTCGTTGTAGGTGAGTTCGGCTGGGCCGATATCGGTACATGGGATACTCTGTATTCTACGCTTCCAAAGGACAGCGAAGGGAATGTTACGGTTGCCGGTGGCTCTCTTCTCTATGGTTGCAAGAACAATATGGCTGTGTTGCCTAAGAACAAGGTTCTTGTTCTTCAAGGTGTTGAAGATTTGCTTGTTGTGGATTCAGGCGATGTCCTGATGATATGCAAGAATGGTGATGACATCCGCAAGTTCCTCAACGATGCCAAGATGAAACTTGGAGAAAAGATGGCGTAAAGGGCTGTTTGTATTTGCCAATATAATGCTTCTTCTCTTGATTTGCATTGATTGTTTCGTGTTGCCACTGTGAAAATACAGAAACAAGTTTCGTATTTTTCGCTCGCTTATCACTATCTTTGAGCTAAAACTCGAAGATATTCTGCGCTCGCTGTGAAATATTCAAGTAAACTTGATATTATTTCGCTCGCTTATACTTATCTTTGAGCTAAAGCTCGAAGATATTCTGCGCTCACTGTGAAATATTCAAGTAAACTTGATATTATTTCGCTCGCTTATACTTATCTTTGTAAAATGTTTGGGGAATCTTTTCCCTTAATTTCTTTTGACAATTTTATGGCAGAATTTGAAATGATCGCAAAGACCTTTCAGGGGCTTGAGGAGGTCTTGGCAAAAGAGTTGGTAGCTCTTGGTGCAAACAACGTCCAGATGGGACGTCGTATGGTGTCGTTTACAGGTGATAAGGCACTTATGTATAAAGCTAATTTTCACCTTCGTACAGCTGTACGTATCCTGAAACCTATCATGCACTTCAAGGCATCGAGTGCCGATGAAGTATATGAAGTTATAAAGTCTGTCGATTGGGAACAGTACCTTAATTGGGGCTCGACATTCTCGGTTGATTCTGTAGTATATAGCGACGTGTTCCGTCACTCAAAGTTTGTTGCATATCGCGTAAAGGATGCCATTGCCGATTATTTCAATGAGAAGCACGGCAAACGCCCATCGGTGCGTATCAACAATCCCGATTTGATATTCCACATACATATTGCCGGCGAGGATTGTACTCTTGCTTTCGACAGCTCGGGTGAATCATTGCACCGTCGTGGTTATCGCGTTGAAACAGGTGCGGCTCCTATTAACGAGGTGCTTGCTGCCGGTATGATCATGCTTACAGGCTGGAACGGTGAGTGTGATTTCATTGATCCTATGTGCGGTTCGGGTACTATACCCATCGAGGCGGCTCTTATCGCACGCAATATAGCACCGGGTGTGTTCCGTCAGGGATATGCTTTTGAGAAGTGGAACGATTTCGATAGCGAGCTGTTCCGCTCAATCTATGAGGACGATTCGGCTGAACGTGAATTCAAACATAAAATCTACGGATATGATGTCGATGGACGCATGGTGGCGTGTGCCCGCCGTAATGTGAAATCGGCAATGATGAACGATATCATCGAGATCGAGTGTCGCGACATCAAGGATTTTGTTCAACCCGAAGAGCGTGCAATGATGGTTGTAAATCCTCCATACGGTGAACGTCTTGTACTTGAAAATCTGTTGAATATCTACAAGGAACTCGGTTCACGCCTCAAACACTCGTTCCAGGGTAACGAGGCTTGGATTATCAGTAGCAGCTACGACTGCTTCGACCAGGTAGGTCTTAAGGCATCGGCACGTATACCGTTGTATAATGGTGACCTTGACTGTGAATTCCGCAAATATGAGATGTTCCAAGGTAAATACAAGGGATTCCGTGATGAGGGTAATGCTCTAAAGAAGGATTTTGCTCCACTGAAACGCAAGTCGCGTTTGACAGGTCTTGACGGTGAGCAGCGTCCGCCACGTAAGGAACGTGAGACTGACAACTTCTCAAGCGAAATAGACAGTGATTCAATGCGTCGTCGTCGTGAGTTGGAGTCATATTTCGATTCTTATAAGGCACGTAAGTCTGCACCACGCAGAAAGAGCGATGACGAAAATCGTGATGAGCGTCGTGGTGATGCACGTGACAACCGTCGTGAAAAGCCCCGTACTGACGAAAGACCTCGCAAGTTCAATGATTTACGCAGCGACAAACCACGCAAGTTCGATGGTAATGCCCGTGGAGAAAAACGTCAGGGAACACGCGATGACAGAAGATATGACGATTCACGCAAACCATATTCTCGTGGCGGCAAGCCCGAAGGCAAGCCGGGCAATCGCAAGTCTAGCGATTTTAAACCATTGCGTGGCGGTAAAGGGATAAAAAACAACAAGTAAAATTTAAAAACAAATAAATATCACAACTATGAATATTTTGCTTTTAGGTAGTGGAGGTCGCGAGCATGCTCTTGCGTGGAAGATCGCTCAGAGTCCAAAGGTTGATAAATTGTTTATTGCACCGGGAAATGCCGGAACAAAAGAGGTGGGAGAGAATGTCAATATCAAGGTTACCGACTTCGATGCCATTGCTGAATTCGTTCTTGCAAATGGTGTCAGCATGGTTGTGGTTGGCCCTGAGGATCCATTGGTAAAGGGTGTGTATGACTATTTCCAGGCCGATGAGCGTTTGAAGGAGATTGCTGTGATTGGTCCTACCAAGGCTGCAGCCGAGCTTGAGGGCAGCAAGAATTTTGCTAAGGAGTTCATGCAGCGCCATTCGATTCCTACTGCGGCATACAAGGCATTTACTGCTGCTGAAAAGGAGGAGGCCTATCGTTTCCTTGAGGGGCTTAAAGCTCCTTATGTATTGAAGGCCGACGGTCTTTGTGCAGGTAAGGGTGTGCTTATTCTTCCTACTCTTGAGGAGGCAAAGAAGAGCCTTGACGAGATGCTCGACGGTATGTTCGGTGATTCTTCGGCTACAGTTGTAATTGAGGAGTTCCTTGACGGTATCGAGTGCTCTGTGTTTGTTCTTACCGACGGTAAGGATTATGTAATCCTGCCCGAAGCTAAGGACTACAAGAGAATCGGTGAGGGAAATACCGGCTTGAATACAGGCGGTATGGGTTCTATCTCTCCTGTTCCGTTTGCAACAGCTGAGTGGATGAAAAAGGTTGATGAGAGAATCATTAAACCTACAGTTGACGGCCTTGTAAAGGATAATTTGCTGTATAAGGGCTTTATCTTCTTCGGTCTTATCAATGTCGAGGGCGAGCCTATGGTAATCGAGTATAACGTGCGTATGGGTGATCCTGAAACAGAGTCAGTGATGTTGCGTCTGAAGAGCGACATCGTTGAGCTTTTCGAGAAGGTAGCTGCAGGTACGCTTGCCGGTACAACGGTAGAGTTCGATGAGAGAACTGCTGTTTGCGTAATGCTTGTATCGGGTGGCTATCCCGAGACTTACGACAAGGGCTTTGTGATGACCGGTTTTGAGAATGTGACCGACAGCATATTGTTCCATGCCGGAACTGCTGAAAAGGACGGCAATGTGGTTACAGCCGGCGGACGTGTCATCGCTGCTGTTTCGTATGGTGCTACACGTGCCGAGGCTTTGGAGAAATCTTTCCGTTCGGCAAATGCCATCAATTACGAAAAGAAGTATTTTAGAGGAGATATAGGTTTTGACTTATAATAAATCGTGGCAGGGGCGGTTTGTATCGGGCAGGCATACTGCATTGGTACTCTTTGGCGTGTCGTTGTTGATGTGGCTCGTCGGAATGTTTTTTGACACCCCTGTAGACGAAATCTCCATATTCGGTTTAAAGATAGGGAACGTGGTGTCGAGGTGCATCACGTTCGCTTGTTTTGCCCTTGCAACTGCGATGATCTCTTCGTGGTATGTCTTTGATCGCCGTATACATTGGTTCTTGCCGCTCTTCTTTGCTTTGCCGAGTGTGTCGCTCTTTGTACATGGCTGTTTGGGATATGCTGTTGTGCTGTTGCTTTTCCTTCTTGTCATTCATCGTGTCTTTGCCTGTAATCAGGGCGAGGATTGCCGCTATGCACTGTTTTCGTCTTTTGCTGTATTCGGTTTGGCAACAATGCTCTTTCCGCAGTTCATAATGCTGTTGCCGGTGTTTGTCCTATATATATCAATGACAGCTCTGGCGGGCAGAAGAGAGCTTTTTTCCATATTGCTTGGATTGCTGACACCCTATTGGTTCCTGTTCGGAATAAATTATATATTCCCCTCTTTGTTGGGCGATATAGGGGCCTTTTCGGCTCCTGTGGGGTATATAGCATCTGCGACATTGAAGATACCTTCGTTGTCCGACTCTCTCATCATTGCTCTTGAACTGCTTGTTCTTGTACCGTTTGTTGCTCTATTCTCCAATTCTGCATCACCGGGCAAGCCTCTGCTGAGGAAAAGGATGCAGTTCTTTGCTTTCTTGAATCTTTATCTTGTGATACTGTCGCTGCTGTATAGTCATGACTTCTTGTTGTATTACATTTTGAGTCTGCCCTCCATGGCAGTGATGCTTACCTACATATTCTCTTTGGGTGTCACGGCTTTTTCGAGATATTACTTTATTATCATTAATTTATTATGGCTCGCATTGGTGCCTTTTAGTCTATGGTTGAAACATTAATAGAGTTTTTTAAGGATTATGGCTATTGGGGAATGGGTATACTCGCATTCCTCTCAGGAACTGTTGTGCCGATAGCAAGTGAAGCGTTGTTGCTTATCTTTCTTGGTCTGGGTATGAACGCGGTAGGAATAACCCTGGTTGCGACATTGGGTAACACATTGGGTGGAATAACATGCTTTATGCTTGGCTCATTGGCAAGCAAGGAGTGGCTGATGCGTTTCTTCAAGATACCCGAGAAACGTATGAAACGTGCCGACAAACTTATTCAGAAATATGGATATTGGACAGCTTCCATATCGTTTGTGCCGGCTCTTGGCGAAACGTTGTTGGTTATGTTAGGCATAATGCGCGTAGACAAGACGAAAGTTATAGTTGTGATGGCTATAGGAAAACTGATAAGATACGCTCTGATAACTGCAACATTCCTTGGAGTTTCCGACCATTTCGGTTTTTGATTCCAATGATATCACATATATCAAGCGGTGACCGGCATGCCGGTCACCGCTTGATATGTATGTATTATAATCTTTCTCTCAATATGATGCTGAAGCCTTTATTCCCTCTTTCTCCAGCATGCAAACTATCCGGTCCAACTCCTCGCGTGTGGCCTTTTGTAATCCCTGCTGTGGTGTCTCTCGGTCAATGGTGTATATCATGACTTCGCGTGGAGCAATATGCTTTATTGTAGAAATCCAGGGTAGTACAAAGGCGTCTCCTGTGTTGTTTACGTCATATCCGTTTACCTCGCCTTTCAGGAACATTGTCTGTATGACTGCTTTGCCCTCAAAGGCTTTCATGCGCTCAATTATCTTTTCCAGGTCGTATCTGCCTGTAGGACGGTCAAGGAATGAAATGTAATCGCTGTTTACGGTGTCGAGCTTGAGGATGTTGTTGTCAACCTTTTTCAGTGCATTGAAAACGCTGTCTCTTGTTATGAGGGTAGCATTTGTCAGAACGCTTATCTTCGCATTGGGACAATATCTGTTACGTAGTGCAATGGTGTCGTCCATTATTGCCTCAAATTCTGGGTGTACAGTGGGCTCCCCATTACCGGCAAATGTCAGTACATCCGGGAATTCGCTGTTCTCCTGCATTTCAAGCAGTTTCTTTTCCAATGCTCTTGCAACATCTTCGCGTGCAGGGAGCTTCTTGCTTGGGCGACGTTCGGCATTGAATCCACATTCGCAATACAGGCAGTCGAATGTGCATATCTTGCCGTCATCCGGTAGCAAGTTAATGCCTAAGGATATACCGAGGCGACGGCTCTTTACTGGCCCGAATATCGGTGAAGGATATATGATTGTTGCCATCTTTGTGTATATTGTAACGGCTCGTGTCGCCTATTGTTCATTTTCTGCCAAAATCGGCAGGAATTTCTCCCCACTTGTCTGTCTCCCATTTGATGAGCACAGTCTTGTAGCTGTTTTCCTTAAGCCATTTCTCGGCACGTTCTATGTATTTGAAGAGCTCTTCGCTCTGGCCGTCTCTGGACAACTTCGTCTTGCACTGTTTTGCCTTTACCCACAGCAGTGCATTCCGACTGTCAGAGTATATCGGCAGGTCAATTCCCCTCTGTTTCAATAGTGCCAATCCATGTACTATGGCCAGAAACTCGCCTATATTGTTTGTGCCGAACATCGGCCCGAAATGGAAAATCTCCTCTCCTGTGCCTATGTATACTCCACGATACTCCATCATGCCTGGGTTACCGCTGCATGCGGCATCAACGGCAAGCGCGTTCTTTATGATCTCGGGCGGATAACCGCCAGAAGCGGCCTTCGCCTTCTCCTTGTTGCCTTGTCCTATGTATTCGCGAGGTGATGAACTGTATGCCCTTTCTGCCTCTTCGAGGGTGTCGAATGACTTGTAAAGAGCCTGCTTTACACCCTTTATCTGTTCCTGGCACTCGTCCCAGCTTTTATATATGCCGGGAACGAGTCCGTTCCAAACTACATAGAAACGTTTCTTTGCCATGCCGGTATCGGAGTATTACATTCTCTCTGGCACCTCTATACCCAAAAGATTCATTGCACTCTTGATGATCTTGCCTACATTGTGGGTCAAAAGAATGCGGAAAGCCTTTGTAGCTTCGTTCTCCTCCCTGAGTATGCTGAAGTCGTGATAGAACTGGTTGTACTCCTTGGCAAGCTCGTATGCATAGTTCGCAATGCCCGATGGAGAGTAGTCTGTACCGGCCTGTCTTACAATGGCGGGGTAATCGTTAAGCATACGTATGATTGCGCACTCCTTCTCACTTATGGTCTCAGGTTTTGCGTTGTTTCTGTTCACGCCGGCTTCGTCAGCCTTGCGCTCGATTGAGCGTGTACGTGCGTATGTGTATTGGATGAACGGACCGGTGTTTCCATTGAAATCAATTGATTCCTTAGGGTTGAAAAGCATGTTCTTGCGTGCATCCACCTTCAGCATGAAGTATTTCAATGCTCCAAGGCCGATGATGCGGTTGATGTTTGCCTTCTCCTCCTCGGTAAGGTCATTGAGCTTGTTGCCGAGTTCCTCAGAAGTCTCGCGTGCTGTTCCTATCATCTCGTCCATCAGGTCATCAGCGTCAACGACGGTACCTTCACGGCTCTTCATCTTGCCCTCGGGCAGTTCAACCATACCGTATGAGAAGTGTACAAGTCCTTTACCCCATGAGAATCCGAGCTTGTCGAGCAACAATGACAAAACCTGGAAGTGATAGTTTTGTTCGTTACCTACAACGTATACCATCTTGTCGATAGGGTAGTCACGGAAACGCAACTGTGCAGTACCGATATCCTGTGTCATGTATACCGATGTACCGTCGCTACGTAACAACAGTTTCTCGTCAAGTCCGTCGTTCTTCAGGTCTGCCCATACCGATTCGTCTTCTCTGCGATAGAATATGCCTTTCTCCAATCCACCGAGAACAGTCTCCTTACCTACGAGGTATGTGTCGCTCTCGTAATATATCTTGTCAAAGTCCACTCCAAGACGTTTGTATGTCTCGTCGAATCCTTCGTATACCCAGTTGTTCATCTTCTCCCAGAGAGCGCGTACCTCTTTGTCTCCGGCCTCCCATTTCACAAGCATTTCGCGTGCTTCGGCCATGAGTGGTGAAGCTGCCTCTGCCTCCTCCTTGCTCATGCCTTTCTCCATAAGCTCATTAAGCTCTGCCTTGTAGTGCTTGTCGAAAGCAACATAGTAGTCACCTATAAGGTGGTCGCCCTTCTTGCCACTGCTTGCAGGAGTTTCGCCCTCTCCCCATTTGAGCCATGCGAGCATTGATTTGCAGATGTGTATACCGCGGTCGTTTACAATATTGGTCTTTACAACCTTGTTGCCGTTTGCCTCAATGATGTTTGACAATGCATAACCGAGCAGGTTGTTGCGGATATGTCCCAGGTGCAGTGGCTTGTTGGTGTTTGGCGATGAGTACTCTACCATTACAAGTGGCGAATTCTCGGTAACAGGTGTTATACCCCATTTTTCGTCCTTGTCAATCTCGTTCAGCAGGTCAACCCAATAATTTGCCGATATGGCAAGGTTGAGGAATCCCTTTACTACGTTGAATGAAGATATGGCAGTAACGTTGTTCTTCAGATACTCTCCTATTTCCTGTGCAGTCTCTTCAGGACGTTTTTTTGAAAGAGCGAGGAATGGGAATACTACAACAGTGTAGTCGCCTTCAAACTCCTTACGTGTCTTTTGCAACTGTATCTTTTCTGCGCTGAATTCGGTACCGTAAAGGCTCTTGATAGCCTCAACCACACTCTGTACCAATGTTGTTTCAATATTCATTTTATATATGTTTTTTATTTGTTTCCTATCTGTTTTTAAAGCTATCTGCAAAGATAATCATAAGCGAGCGAAATACAAAGCTTGCTTTGAAATTTCGCAGCGAGCGATGATTATCTTCGCGCGAAGCGCAAAGATTCTACGAGCGAAATACAAAGCAAGCAACTGTTTTCTTAGCGGTCTGATTATGGTAATCTGGTGGAGTTGTGGCAATAAACTGTTATATAAAATTAAATAATCACTTTAATCGGCAATTTGGAAAGTTAAAACTCGCTCGTTTGTATTATCTTTGCACGTTGTGCTAAGATACACTGCGCTCGCGGTAAAACCTGAAAGCAAACTTTCCGTTTAGCTCGTTTGTGTTATCTTTGCACGTTAAATGGATTGAAAATTATTTTTATGAATAGAATACCTGTAGTTACAAAGAACCTTTTGGCCATAAATGTGATAATGTTCCTGGCCATGCTGGTTGCCGGAAAGAACGGTCTCGACCTGAATAACATATTGGGCTTGCA
>JAEIGA010009727.1_pt1 | contig 14566 bp, 11 predicted proteins | sample 9270691 | NCBI WGS metagenome assembly JAEIGA01 (sample SAMN17057246, study PRJNA624740) | gut metagenome | biome: biome; isolation source: fecal sample | host: Bos grunniens | place: China: Xizang | collected 2019 | reverse complement strand
ATTCTGTGTTAAATTCATAGTGAAACCTCCTGTTGGTTAAAGTGTTTTTATTCATCCGGCCAAGATGAACACCTTAATCTTACATCGAGGTTTCTTTTTATTCAATTGGCGTTATTTCTGAATTACAGGAATGCTCCTTTTTGGTTCCAATAATAAAAGTTTGTTCTATCACGCATAAATCCACATTAAGTATATTACATTTTCGGTTGTCAATCTTGCATTTTAGAGTATATACCTTGTACAGATAATACATATTTTCTATATTTATTGCCCGTTTTATTGTTTTTTGTTCTATTTGTGTTATAATTTTAGGTATATTGTAAGCAATGAATCAACCATTCATACAACAATATACGACATAATTCTACCCCAAGGAGCACAGATGACGTTTTCAAATTACAGTCCTCTGATGGATTTGATCAATGGACTTTGCTACGGCACAAAATTACATATCGGTGTATTGATGTTGGGTAATTACGGAAATGAGAAGTTAAAAGTACACGGCGACAACACTATGCACAAGGGACATGTGTGCGATGTACTCAAGAGTTATCCCAACGGCCTATCCAAATGTATGCGCTGCAGAAAAGCTGCCCTTTCTAAAGTAATGCGCGACAAAAAACCCTTCGCTGGGTTCTGCGTTAATGGCGTTTATGAATACACTCGCCCTCTGTTGGAAAATGACGAGATTTTTTGCATTATCTATATCGGAAATATTTATCTGCAAAACGACAGACCAATGAACCTGACCGCAGAACTGGAGAAACATGATATTCCCGCTCAAGAAATCATCGCTACCATGGAGCCGGATTTCACTTATGAAAAATGTATTAAATTAGCTGATATGTTGGAAAGTTACATTCGCATTCTTTTGAAAGAATCGCCAACCTCTACCAATGGAAACGAGTATATCCCTATCATCGAGAACATCAAAAACTATATTGCCGCTAATCTAGAATACAATATTACTCCCGAACAAATTGCAGAGGCGTTTCATTACAATAAGCAATATGTAGGGCGCCTGTTTAAACAAAAAACCGGCAAGAGTATCAAGGAGTATATCAATTACCGCAGATTAAAACTAGCCAACAAACTTTTGACAGAAACAAACGATACCATATTATCCATCTCCATGCGTTTGGGATACAACAACATCTCTTACTTTAACCGTATCTATAAACAACATTACGGCTTAACGCCGGGCGAATATCGCCAACAATTTTACAAATATGGCATTGAAAAATCGACAGGACAGATTCCTTTCTAATCTCAGAAAAGAAACTGTCCTGTTAAACTGTAGCCATATCCGCAGAAAATGTCTATATTGTACTATTAATCTATTTATTGCACTGCTCCTCTAAGGCAGGAAAATTTACGCATATCCTTCTTTTTCCAAACGGCTCTTTCGAGTTGTATTTTCTATGCAGCTCGTTTGCAAGTCGTTCTATCTCGTCTTGGTGCGATTGACACCAATCAAGTTCTTTAATACACAACTTTTTCCATCGACGCAATTTAGCACTATCAGTCGGAAGTATTCTTAATTCAATTTCTCTAATGTTTTCTTCTCTTACAGGAACCATATTATTTAGATTAAGGGCAGCAAGCACCTTTCCGTCTTTATCATAGATTTTCCTTAGGGTAAGGTTATCACGCAACAATTCAATTCTTTTGCTTTTCTCATCAGAACACGATGTTAATGGTATACAGTATTTGGATTCGTTAACCATCACAACAATTCCCAAGAAAGGGCGTGTTTGTTTATTGATTTGAGGTGATACAGAAGGTACATGGTCATCGATTTTATGTAGCTTATTTATGTATTTCATATCAATATGGTATAATTTAAATCTACTTTTCATTATTCCCCCAAAAAACACAAGAGGCTATGCTTACGCATAGCCTCTTGGTAGTATCCGTCGCAACGGAAAACTCTCATATCGGTTCCACTTAACGGTAGGACTCACCGGATGATTCCTCATCTGTATAATTATTATACACAGAAGCCAGCTTGCATGCAACTATTATTTAATTTCATTCTTGGATTCTTCGTTAAGAGACTCTTAACAACGAAAAAAGAACACGCAACATGATATTGCGTGTTCCCATAATAGCACTAACTCTAATTGTTCGTCAAGAAAAACTAAGATAATTTCATCATAATCTCATTGCTTCTGGCGATAAATCTGGTCATTTCTTCAGGGCTCAAAGGAGCGTTTTGAAGTTTTGCCAAATCGTACAGATGCTCACAAATCAAAGAGGCGTTTTCACCCTCGGGATTCTGTGTAATATTCTGCACCAAAGGATGGTTTGCATTCAGAATTAAGGTTTCACCATTTCCACCCATAGCCCCCATATCCATACCGGGCATGCCATACATTTTCATCATGTCCTGCATTCTGCGGGATTCCTCGGAAACAGTCAACATGGAAGAAATCTTTTTATTTTTCAACTTACTAACCTTCACGGACAGTTTGTCGTTCTTCAGGGCCTTCTTGATGATTTGTCCAAGTGTTTCCGCAAGCTCCTCAAATTCCTTCTCTAATTTCTTGCTAGTCTTAGACTTCAGTACATCCGTCACATCCGCATCGATACGCTGGAAGGTGATGCCTTCGTTCTTTGCTTCCAACTGAGAAATAAAGGGTTGGTCAATGTTGTGGGTCAGAACAACCGCTTCCATCTTCGCCGCCTTGAACATATTGATATACTGGCTCTGCTGTTGCTCGTCAGTAACATAGTAGATGATTTTTTCCTTCTTCTCTTCTTCGGCATCTTCCCCATCAGCTACGGTTTCTTCAACAACTTCTTCTGCAGTCTCCTCTTCCTCATCCTGGGGCTTGATTTCCAAGCACTCCGGCAATGTCATGTATTTGCCTTCCAAATTCTTAAACAAGATGTAATCCGTCATCTTCTCACAGAATTTATCGTCCTTCAGGCAACCAAACTTGATAAACGGGCTGATGTCGTCCCAGTATTTCTCATACTCTTCCTTCTCAGTCTTGCACATACCTGCCAGCTTGTCTGCCACTTTCTTGGTGATGTACTCCGAGATCTTCTTCACAAACCCATCGTTCTGAAGTGCACTTCTTGACACATTCAGTGGCAAGTCAGGGCAATCAATCACGCCCTTTAACAAAAGCAGGAACTCAGGAATCACTTCCTTGATATTGTCTGCGATGAATACCTGATTGTTGTACAGTTTAATGGTTCCCTCAATAGACTCGTACTCCGTGTTAATCTTCGGAAAATACAAAATACCTTTCAAATTAAAGGGATAATCCATATTCAAATGAATCCAAAACAGGGGTTCCTTGTAATCCTGGAACACCTTGCGGTAGAATTCCAAATACTGCTCTTTTTCGCAATCATTAGGATGTTTGGTCCAAAGAGGTGTGGTTTCATTCAGAAGTTCAGGCTCCGCCTCATCCCCTTCTTTAGACAGATAAATCTCGGTAGGCATAAAGGAACAGTACTTCTTAATCACCTCTCGTGCCTTATACTGATTACAAAACTCCAGACAGTCCTCATTCAGGAACAAGGTGATGGTAGTACCCACCTCTGTTCTGTCTCCTTCTTCCATGGTGTACTCGGTGCCGCCGTCACACTCCCAGTGTACCGCTTTAGCACCATCCTGATAGGACAACGTATCAATGTGTACTTCATCTGCCACCATAAAAGCAGAATAGAATCCCAAGCCAAAATGTCCGATGATCTGGTCGGCATTGCTCTTATCTTTATATTTTTCGATAAAATCAGTTGCACCGGAAAATGCAATTTGTGTAATATATTCTTCCACTTCCTCTGCGGTCATACCCAAACCGGTATCTGTGAAGGTCAAAGTTTTCGCTTCAGGATTTACCAGCACTGTAATCTTAGCCTGATAATTATCAGCCAGCGCATACTCTCCCATCATATCTAATTTTTTCAATTTGGTAATTGCATCGCAACCATTTGAAATCAGTTCTCTGTAGAAAATATCATGGTCGGAATAAAGCCATTTTTTAATAATAGGAAATATGTTCTCGCTATTGATAGATAAACTTCCTTTTTTTACTGCCATTTCACATCTCTCCTTCTAAGTAAACTACTTATTTTAGATTTTAAAAGGGCGTCCTTAGAATGTCAAGACGCCCCACTTGAAGTTATAGAAATTTAATATTTCGGACAATATTCCTCGTAGATGTCAAAGAAATTCGAGGTAGTCACATTTTCGTCGTGAATCAATTGTATCTTTTTCCAGCAATTTTTGTTGAGTTGCGGAACAAGTGTCTCCACAAATTCATTATACTCTTTGGAAAATATTTCCTTTTTTCGTTCTTCCGCGATCTTTTCTTTATTTGCAAGGGTCTGCTGCTCATCGAATGTAGTGATGCATTTCATCAGATAGTACCCACGATCCCCCTCAATCACCTGACTGATCTCATTGGTTGCCAGCATAAATGCCACTTCTTCCAGTTCTTCTTCCCGCTCTCCTTTGCAAAAAGAATAAGTGATATTAGAATCTTTACTATACTTTCCTGCTAAATCGATAAACTCTTGGTCCTCTTCTAATGCCATCCTACGGACGTCCAATGCATCCTCATACAAGGATTGCTTTTGCGCTTCGCTTAAACCAGCCGTAGGCCAGAAAATCTGTTGCACTGTGATGGTGCGCGCTTCGTCGTCGCTGATTTCAGGATTCACATCTTTAATGACCACACGATACACCTTTTGCGCCAGCGTGTACATCTCGTACAAACGCTCCACCGTCTCATACTCCACATTCATCAATTCCCGCTCAGTATCATTCAGGGAAGCGTAATAAACTTCCGCTGCCTTTTTTACCTTCTGTTGCTCTAATCCATCCAATGCCACGGAATGTTTCTGAGCCAGCAAATACATCGCTTTCAACTGCGCCATCTGTTCCAGGGCGATTTCCTTAATGTTCTCCTCCATGGAGATTTCTCCATGGGAAAGTCCCCACACCTGCGTGCCAAATGCTGTCTCATAGCGGTTCTGAAGGTTGGTCATATACACCATTAGTTCAGGAACGGAACATACCTCTTCACCGATGCCAAACACCTCGTTCTTATTCAATCCGGCTGTTATTACAAGCTTGTTCTTCGCCCCACATCCGCCGCAGAATACAATCAGCAGGCATGCCATAAGCACCCCTGCCAATATTTTATTCATATGATGTTTTTTCCTTAATACAGTTTTTTTCATCATAAAGTTTGTCTTATTTTATCTCGTGAATCCAACCTTCCGGTGCTTCAATTCTTCCCATCTGAATACCGGTTAAAGTATCATACAACTTCTGAGTAACGGGTCCCATTTGGGTCATACCTGCAGGCAGACAAATCTCCTTGCCATGGTCTACAATTTTACCCACAGGTGAAATAACTGCTGCGGTACCGCAGAGACCGCATTCTGCAAAATCGCTCAATTCTTCTAAGTATACTTCACGCTCTTCCACTTCCAGGCCAAGATACTTTTCTGCAACATAAAGCAAAGAACGTCTGGTAATAGAAGGCAAAATACTAGAGGACTTAGGTGTTACCACTTTACCGTCCTTGGTGACAAAGAGGAAGTTCGCGCCACCGGTCTCTTCTACCTTGGTTCTGGTCTTTGCATCCAGGTACATATTTTCGTCGAATCCCTGATTATGTGCATCTACAATGGCATGGAGACTCATTGCGTAGTTCAATCCGGCTTTGATATGGCCTGTACCATTGGGTGCTGCTCTGTCGAAGTCACTGACACGAATGGTCAAAGGCTTCACACCACCTTTAAAATAAGGACCTACGGGAGTGGCAAACATACGGAACTGATACTCGGTTGCAGGCTTTACACCAATCACAGGATTGCTTCCGAACATATAGGGTCTAAGATAAAGGGTCGCTCCGCTTCCATAAGGAGGCACAAATGCCGCATTAGAGCGAACTACCTTGTCCACCGCATCAATAAATCTATCCTCGGGAAATGCGGGCATCTCCAAACGTTTCGCAGAATCTATCATTCTCTGCGCATTCAAATCCGGACGGAATGTTACAATTCTTCCATCCTCTGTAGTATACGCCTTCAAGCCCTCGAAAATCGTCTGTGCATACTGCAAAACACCTGCACATTCGCTGATTACTACATTGGCATCGGTGGTCACACAACCTTCATCCCACGCGCCATCCTTAAAATTGGAAACATATCTGTAATCGGTTTGAATATATCCAAATCCCAAATTGCTCCAATCAATGTTTTTCTTCTCCATTTGTAATTCTCTCTTTCTTTTGATTTATTTCAATCTACGCAAAATTTATTCTAAAAATATCTTAACCTTTTACGGCATTTTGTCAATACATAGCGTTGCTCTAATTCTTGACTTATTTTAGCAATCATTCTTTGGCTATACTATTTATCAACACGCTGGTATTTATAAAAAGTATAAGTAAGGTCAAAATAGTACTGTTCATCACTATCCGCCGTAATCTCCCAATCCGGATCCCTGTCCAAATTCGGGAAATAAGTATCCGCCTGGTAACTGTGATCAATCTTGGTAATATGCGCCGTGTCGCAATATTGCAACATCTGCTCATAAACGCTCTCTCCGCCGATGATATAAATATCTTCGGATGGATACTGCTTTAATTCCTCCAAAAGCTCCTCTATGGAGTGTACAACAGTGGCACCTTTCACCTGAAAACTTTTATCTTGGGACAAAATGATATTCGTCCTGTTTTGCAATGGCATTCCCTGAGGAAAAGTCTCCAAAGTTTTACGTCCCAGCACCACAACTTTTCCTGTTGTCTCTTCTCTAAAATGCTTTTGATCTCTGGGGATGCTGACAAGCAACCGCCCCTTATAACCAATGCCCCAATTTTCATCAACGGCCGCAATGATATTCATAAATTTTATCTCCCATCCTGTGTATTATCTCTGCCATTTATCACAGAGCGAGTTGATTTGTCCCGTCCACTTAGCCATATCCTTGGTCGACATACTTTCGCTGCGCTGAACCAGGGCCAGCAGTCGCTGTGCAGCGGCAACAAGCCTTCCATATACCGCATTCGAGGTTTTTGTTTGCTTATGGAAGGGAATGGGCAAAGCCTCGTATTCTACCTTGCCGCTCAACAGATTAAAGATAGTGCCACTGTAGGGTGCATAGGCCTGCACACCGCACTCTGTCTGAAGGGTGCCCACAAAGGCATCGCACACTTCATTTTCACCATGCACTACAAATACTTTCCTGGGCTTCTCTTCAAATCCTTTCACCCACTCTAACAATCCGTTTTTGTCTGCATGACCGGAAAGTCCGGCGAGTTTCTTTATCTGGGCCTGCACTTGAATCTTTTCTCCGAAAAGTTTTACCTCGGTGGCACCGTCCAATAAAGCACGCCCCAATGTATTGTTGGATTGATATCCAACAAACAATATGGTGGATTCCGGTCTCCATAAATTGTGCTTCAAATGATGACGGATTCTTCCCGCCTCACACATACCGGAGGCCGCAATAATCACCTTAGGTGTCTCATCAAAGTTGATAGCCTTGGAATCCTCACTGGTAATAGAAAGTTCCAATCCCGCAAAAGTAAGTGGATTGATTTTATTTTCCACCCAGCTATATGCTTCTTCATCGTAGCATTCCCATTGATTATCTATAAACACATTGGTGGCTTTGACCGCCATCGGACTGTCCACATATACCGGAAATCTGTCATGTCCGACAACCAGGCCCTCACGCTTGATAGTACGGATAAAATATAGCAATTCCTGTGTACGTCCTACTGCAAAGGAAGGAATTACTACATTACCACCTCTATCAAAGGTCTCCTGCAATATGGACGCCAGTTCTTTGACATAATCCGGTTTCTCGTCACTGTGAATCCTATCCCCGTAGGTGGATTCTATGACCACATAATCTGCTTCTTTTGTGGGAATAGGATCTCGAAGCAGGGGCTGGTCTTTATTTCCGATATCTCCGGAAAATACAATCTTCTTGGTCACACCTTCTTCTGTAGCCCATACCTCAATACTGGAAGAGCCAAGCAAATGGCCAATATCCGTAAAACGAATTTCCACACCATCACAGACAGGAATTTTTTCTCCATAATTACAAGGCACGAAGAGTTTCAAAATTCCTTCTGCATCTTCCATGGTATAAATCGGTTCTATAGGCGGCTGATTGGCCCTTTTGGCCTTCCTATTCTTCCACTCCGCCTCCATGGTCTGAATATGGGCGCAATCTCGCAACATAATATCGCATAAGTCTGCTGTCGCTTCGGTGGCATATACCGCACCTCGAAATCCTTCTGCGTATAATTTCGGAAGCATGCCGGAGTGGTCCACATGGGCATGTGTTAAAAATACATAGTCTATCATCGCCGCCGAAACCGGAATTCGGACATTTTCCAGGATGTTCACTCCCTGTTCCATACCGCAATCAACTAAAATGCGCTTTCCATTTACTTCCAGGTAATGACAGCTGCCTGTCACCTCGTGTGCAGCTCCGACAAATGTAAGCTTCATAGAATTCCCTCCGTTCCTATCACTTCTAACTCATGGAATTGGCTCTATTATAAAATTAAAAATATATTCTCTTACTCTTTATCCGCATTTGACATCGTACTATTTCAAAAAGAATTATAACATATCGGGGATTTCTTGTCATTACTTGACAGTACAATGAGCGAGGGAATATAGTAAGGATAAGCTATGATGAAAAGAGGTATTTTGCAAACATGAACCAGATGGCCGAAAAGCATCACAATTTCCATAATCAGCGGTTTGCCGGCATACAGGCACTCAGGGGCATTCTGGCTCTTTTTGTGGTGCTGGAACACATTCGGTTCGCAGCCTGTGGTGCATTTGCCGTAGACGCTTTTTTCTGTATCAGCGGATTTATGATTATGTTTTCCACTCACGATGACACAAAACATTTTCTTGCAAAGCGTCTGATTCGTATACTCCCCCTATACTATCTTATGACGATTGGAACTTTTTTATTATTGCTTATGGCGCCGAACATGTTTGAAACAACTTCTGCCAATGCTGAAAACCTGATAAAAAGTTTGCTGTTTATTCCCTTTGACATCGGTGGCGGTATCCTGCAACCTTTGATGCGTGTGGGTTGGACTATCAACTGTGAATTTTTCTTTTATTTGTTGTTTTGGGTAAGTTTCAAAATCAGCCACAAATATCGCGCAGCCATCTGTAGCATTTTACTGGTGGTGCTGGTGACGATATCTCACACTATTCCTCACAACAGCGTATTTCTTTCCTTTTACGGTGCGCCTGTGATGCTGGATTTTATTTGGGGAATGCTGGCATATTATGTTTGCAGATGGATGTTTGTGAAATGGGACGTGAAAAAGGTAAATCGGGATATACATATAGAAAAAGGCATTTCTATATTATCTTTGTTTTTAGCAATCATGTTATTTGTAGTTCTGATTGCTACCAAAACAGATATAGATACACTTAGCCTACAAAGGCCTTTGTACTGGGGTGGCGCAGGATTTTTGCTTGTGTTACTGTTCTTTATGAGCGAATTGTTTGGATGGAAGGTACCGACTTCTCTGGTCCATTTAGGAAACATTAGTTTCTCTCTCTATCTTTTGCACTACTATCCTGTGATGTTCTTGGGCCGGGCGATTTTTAATTTTGAATATTTTGATGTTAAATCAATTATCGGGGCAACGCTCGCTATCTGTATCAGCGTAGTGGCTGCACTACTTTCTTATAAACTCATAGAAAATAAATTTACTAAATTGCTAAAAAAAATTATACTTCATCAGTAAAAAGTTCTTGACTTTTCTAAATGGTTTGTGTAAAATCTACTTTGTCGTCAAGACACGCGCGAGTGGCTCAGCGGTGGAGCACCTCCTTGCCAAGGAGGGGGTCGCGGGTTCGATCCCCGTCTCGCGCTTTACACTAAAGAGGATGATATCGATAGATATCGTCCTTTTTATGTTTTGTTCCTAGTCAATACTCGAGGTCTCGATGTTTCTCTTACTTTCAGTCTTATATTTTCTAAAATATATTGCATATGTATCTTATATTGCATATAATAAGATTGTAAACAAGTTTACATTGGGCTGGTCGAAAGACCCGGGTCCACCAATTGGCGGGTAAGACACCCGCCTTTTTTATTGAAAACATGAAAGAATTAAGTATTTTTATCGATGAATCCGGTGATTTTGGAGAATATGACTTTCGAAGCCCATATTACATAATTGCTATGGTTATGCACGACCAATCAGATGACATTTCAGAGAGTCTAGAAAAATTTGAATCTGAATTAACCCATATGGGATATCCTCATCACTGTGTACATACAGGTCCTATCATTCGTCAAGAGCAAGAATATCGTTATGAATCACTAGAATTAAGAAAAAAGATTTTAATGAAAATGATGTCCTTTTTCCGACATATAAACATCCAGTGTAAGACTATCTACATTGAAAAAAAGCAAATTGCAGACAGGGTGGACGCTACTGGAAAACTCGCCAAACTGCTCTCTCAGTTTTTACGTGAAAATATGCTTCTTTTCTGTTCTTTCGATGTTGTCAAAATCTATTACGATAATGGACAAATAGAACTAAATAAAATCTTATCTTCAGTCTTTAATATCTTTCTTGAAAATATCGAATTCCGAAAAGTAATTCCCTCTGATTACCGATTATTCCAAATTGCAGATTTAGTATGTACTTTACAATTATTAGAGCTAAAAAGCGAAAATCATATGCTCTCTAATTCCGAGAAGCAATTCTTTGAGAATGATAGAACGCTCATGAAAAATTACATAAAACCTCTAAAACAGAAGATGCTCGAAAAAATATAAGAAATAGCCATCCCGCACTTTGAAAGTAGGATGGCTACTTCTTGTTACACAAAATTTATTTCCTATACTCACTACAGGTAAAATACACTACCTGGTACTTCCTTGAAACAGTCTCAAGAAGTTTCTTCGCCATCTCCATCTTGGCATCATCCAGATTGGTAAAAGGATCGTCCATAATAATCATAGGTGCTTCGTCAGTATACATAGCATCTATTAAGGCGATGCGTAAGCATATATGTACCAAATCCTGATAGCCCTGGCTCAAATATGCAAGGTCTCGTAACTGCCCCTGTTCCTGCACTTCCATTTTTACATTGGCATCCAAGCGAAAACGCTCTGCCATTTCTCCCACAACGATTTGATAATACTCGTCGAAGGAAGTTTTAATAGGCGCCGTATATTTGAGGGTAATGGCCTCCTTCGCCTGTCTTAGGAAATCTGCCGCAAGCTCCACGTTTTGATACATACTCAGTTCCTCGGTCTGGACCTTTTTCAACTCCTCCAACAAATCCTTATCCGCTTCCCACAGGTCATACTTTTCATGCAATTCAGCCAACCCGGAGATATAGGTGTTTATTCTGTCTTTGATGGTCTCCAACTCATCCGTCAGTTTGCGTGTACGCTCTGTCAATTCTCCTATGCTAGGGATCTTCTCCATTCCTTGCTGTGCCAAAGACAGCATTTCTTGTTGCTGCTCAAACTGTAGCAACTCCGCCTTCGCCTTGTTTAAATCATCTTCCTTCTTTTTCAGATCAATGTATGTCTTGCGATTTTCGCGAAGCGAATACAAACGCTCCAAATATGAGTTTGCGGCATCCACACTCTCTAAATACTCCAGGTCCTTTACTTCCCTACAATATGTAGTAAAAAATCCCTCGATTTCCTGCTTCAGTTTGAGTAATGCTCCCTCTTTTTGGGCATTCTCCTCAGCCACCGCCTTCTTGCAAAGGCTATAATATTCCATCTCTTCTGCGGCAATAGCCTGCAGCTGGCCAACAACAAAGTCTGCCTCATACTCTCTGCCATATCTATACAAATAATCGATAATTTGTTGTTCTATTTCGGCAATTTCCGCCCGTGTGTCAACCAAAGACTGCCTCATCTCAAGTAATGATGTTTCATCTGCAGAAATGTCAGACTTTTTAGCCTTAGATATTAAACCAAGAATAAACAGTATCACTCCCACTGCCAAAACCGCCAAGCCTACGGTTGTAGCATACAAAGTGGATACACCGCCACACAGCAACAGTACCAGCCCCACTACAAGCAGAACTCCTAACTTAGAGCGATTCTTCTTTTGCTGTTCCATAGCGACTTCCATCGCAGTCAAATGCGCTTCTTGGGACGGCAGAGAAAGATGTTTTACTTCCCTTTGATTCCAAAGAGCCATCATATCTTGCGCTGTGGATTCACCATTTTCAAAATAAAGTGCCAGATAAGACAATCTCTCCTGCTCTTCAGGCGTTAATCTAGAGGCATCCATTGCTCTCTTTGCTGATGCAAATTCTTCTATCTGACGACGCATATATTCCAGTTCTTCGTCCGTAGGAGCGTTTTGTACAAATTGCAGTTTCAGCACTTCGTAGTCCGCACCTTCCTGCTCGTTGAAGGTGTAGGTTTCTATTTTTCCGCCAAGCTGTGCTTTTTTGTTTTCCCACACGCTCAATGTTTCTGCCAGATGAGACCATCTCTCCATTTCCTTTTTGGTCTCTTCATATGCCTTTCTCTCGTCCGCCAAAAGTTTTTGTTGCGCAGCAATGCTCTCGGGAATGCTGCCCCCATCCTTCACACGTCTTTCTACGATGCCTATCTCATCCTTCCTTTGATTGATAGACCCCTTCTTGTATTTCGGCGTTAGACGATTCATCACCGCTGTTAATCTAGCCGATGCCGCCTCATAGCGATTCATGTCTCCGGTATCTTCCGTCAGATTTCCAATCTTGGCATTGATATCATCCGTTGTTCCTGATCCACAATCATTTTGCCCGATGAATAGGGTACGTAAGAAAGAGTCCCTATTAATTTTGAAAATCTCTTCTCCCAGATTAGCGGAATAGTCCCTAGAGACCAAGTTCGTCTTTGCATCCCTTAATTCAAATACATCTTCTACCTCTTTATTGCCGAAACTTCTTGTGACAAGATATTCGTTTCCATCTATCTCAAACACCAGTTGTCCGCCATAGGCACCTCCCTGCCAGGGCTTGAAGCGGGCTCTTTCTTTTTCGATACCGCTTCTTTTTCCTTCGCCCCTAAACCCATAAAACATCACGCGAAGAAACGCTGCGAAAGTACTTTTCCCCCAGCCATTCTTCTGACAAAGCACATTGACGCCCTGTGTAAAATCCATGGATAAATTTTGCAGTTTACCGAAGTTCTCAATATGACATGAAATCAATCTCATAACCTAACATACCTCCTCTCCGGCAAGTGCCTGTAAACCGTAGCGAATAATATTACCTTTTTCCTCTTCAGATAAATGTTCCTGTGCCATCACCATACGGACAAATTCCCCCTTCAGGGTCTTATCCAGCATATAATCAGCTTGATTCACAGAAATAGAGGTTTCATCATAGACCTTTGCAAAGTAAAACCGGTCTGCAAGCATTGCCGCCAGATATGTGATGTCTTTTTCACATTCTACATCCACGCTTCCCGTCAGAACCACTTTAAGCATATCCTCTTTGCCGTATTGTCTATCGTCCAGCAGTTCCTGTATGCGTGCTGCCATCTGGGCGGTGCTTCCAAGCCCCGTCACATCTACTTCCAAAGTATAAAGTTTGCGATGGGCAAAAGGCACAAAAGTATGACTAAACAAGCCCGTCTCTTCATCAACGTCCAACAGCACAAAGCCATGTTCCCCACACTCATCAAAACCGCGTCCCTCTAAGCAGCCGGGATAACAATAGAAGCCTCTGGCATCCAGTGCCTCCTTCTGATAAGCATGCACATGTCCCAAAGCCAGGTAATCAATACCTTTGTTGCGATACGCCTTTAGATTAATATTCTCAGCCCTGTGCTTGGAATCCCCGTCTGCCTGCTGTCCGTGCATCATCACAATATTAAACTTACTGATATCCGGGGTATATGTATGGGCAGCTGAGCCACTGTTTTCCGCAGTCAATTCTATGCCGGAAATGACAATTTTTTCGTTCGCTTCAGTATAGGTAGTCCATTTATCCCCAAACATTTTTAGATTCTCTATTGTTTCCACTTCTGTCAGGAAATTATCGTTGTCATGATTGCCCTTTAGATAATAAAAATTAATTTCCGGATGTCTTTGTATCTCAGAAATCACCGTATTTCTCACCATAGCAGAAATATTCTTGGTATCAAACATATCTCCGGCAATGAGTATACCACGAACATCCTGTTCCGCTGCATATGCAACCATACGCACGAATGTATGCAATATTTCGGCTCTTCTCTCACGCACTTTTTCGTTATCTAAATTTGCACTTAATTTGGAATCCAAATGTAAATCTGCACAATGAATGAATTTCACGGCACACCTCCATGTATATCTGTTATATTAAGTATCGCAAATTGACAGGAAATTTACAACTCTAAATTGCATTTTGTTTACATCATAAATTACCTCTTATTGATGTAGACGCATGTGCTTTGACATGTTATAATTCCAAATAGATTTTGTTGCAAATAACAAGGAGAAAAATACAATGAAATATACAGTTCGCCCCATTGAGGCCAAAGATAACCTAGCCGTAGAGAAAGTGATCCGCACCTGTCTCATCGAAT
>JAEIGA010009726.1_pt1 | contig 14567 bp, 10 predicted proteins | sample 9270691 | NCBI WGS metagenome assembly JAEIGA01 (sample SAMN17057246, study PRJNA624740) | gut metagenome | biome: biome; isolation source: fecal sample | host: Bos grunniens | place: China: Xizang | collected 2019 | reverse complement strand
TGTTCACTAATATTTATGCGAGCGCCAATCGTTCCCAACATGCGATGTCGTCATTGTTCGGAGGTCTGCCAGGAATGCCGGTGACGACAATCACCAATCATCCTGATAAATATTATGCGGTTCCGTCTATGGTCAAAAAGATGGATTCTATAGGTTATCATACAAGCTTCTACTTCGGAGGCGAGCTGAACTATGGAAATATTTTGTCGTATCTGAGATATAATGAATTTGATGAAATTATTGAAGCTAAAGATATTGACGAAGGATTTCATAAAGGAAAACTCGGTTATCACGATACCGATGTGATGCCATGGTACGTAGAGCAGCTCTCAAAATATGAGCAGCCCTTCTTCAGCACCTTGTTTACTCAGAGTACACATTCTCCTTATGATTACCCTAAAATTTTTGAAGAGATAGAATGGCCTAAAATAGAGAAACAATATGTTAACTCTGGTCATTATACCGACATCGCAATAGGTATGTTTATGGAAAAAGCTAAGAAACAGGAATGGTACGACAGCACATTGTTTATATTTGTCGCTGATCATAGTCATACTTCATATAAAAATCACAGAATGGAATCTTTCGACCATCATAAAATCCCGATGTTGATTTATGGCGAACCGCTGCTTGATTCTTTAAAAGGAAAAACATTCGATAAAATATGCGGAAATACCGATTTGCCAGCTACAATTCTTGCACAACTCGGCTTGAATCATGGTGAATTTATATGGAGTAAAAATGTTTTCGGTGAATGTTATAGGCCGTTTGCATTTTTTGAGCTTAACTCAGGATTAGGATGGAAAACTCCTGAAGGTGAATTCGTTTATTCAAATACAGGCAAGTTTATTAAAAATACATTGCCGGAAAATATGAAAGATAGTATCGTTGATGACGGAAAGGCATACATGCAATATCATTTCGATTTGTTTAATTCGTATTGATTTAAAGCTGTTGAGTGTCTTTTTCTATGTATTTTTACGGTTTTGATACTTTGAGATTCTAAAAAAAATAATTATCTTTGCACACAAAATAAATACAATATGTTTGAAGGATTAAGTGAGAAACTAGAACGTTCGTTCAAGATTTTAAAAGGTCAAGGTCATATTACTGAAATTAACGTCGCTGAAACTTTGAAAGAAGTTCGCAAAGCTCTTTTAGACGCTGACGTTAGCTATAAGATTGCAAAAGATGTTACCAACACAATAAAGGAAAAAGCTTTAGGACAGAAGATTTTAACATCTGTCTCACCAAGCCAGCTCATGGTTAAGATTGTCCATGACGAATTGGCTGAATTGATGGGTGGCGATCATACAGAAATCAATATAAAAGCAAATCCAGCTGTTGTATTGATGGCAGGTCTCCAAGGTTCTGGTAAGACTACTTTCTCAGCGAAGTTGGCTAACTTCTTGAAAAGCAAGAGAGGAAAACAAGTGTTACTCGTCGCTTGCGACGTTTATCGTCCTGCTGCTATCGACCAATTGAAAGTTTTGGGCGAACAAATAGGAGTGGAAGTCTATTCTGAAATAGACAGCAAAGAGCCTGTTAAGATTGCTGAAAACGCAGTTCAATATGCAAAGGAACATAACAAGAACGTCGTTATTATCGATACCGCTGGTCGTCTTGCAATTGACGAACAAATGATGAACGAAATTGCTGCTGTCAAAGCTAAAGTAAATCCTCATGAAACATTGTTCGTAGTTGACTCGATGACAGGTCAGGATGCCGTTAATACAGCTAAAGCATTTAATGATCGCCTCGATTTCGATGGCGTCGTTCTCACTAAACTCGATGGCGATACTCGCGGCGGTGCTGCTCTTACAATACGTTCAGTTGTCGATAAACCAATCAAGTTTGTCGGTCTCGGCGAAAAAATGGACGCTCTTGATATTTTCTATCCAAAACGTATGGCCGACCGTATCCTCGGTATGGGTGACATCGTCAGTCTCGTTGAAAGAGCACAAGAGCAATTCGACGCAGAAGAAGCAGCTAAACTCAAGAGAAAACTCGCTAAAAATGAGTTTAACTTCAACGACTTCTTAAAACAAATTCAACAGATTAAACGTATGGGTAACATCAAAGACCTCGCAGCGATGATACCTGGTATGAATAAAATTAGCGATGAAGATATAGATGAAGATGCATTCAAGAGCATCGAAGCTATCATCGGCTCAATGACACCTGCAGAACGTGAAAACCCTAAAATATTGAACGGCAGCCGCCGTAAAAGAATAGCATTAGGTAGCGGTACTGACATCGTTGAAGTCAATAGATTGATAAAACAATTTGAAGAAACATCAAAAATGATGAAAATGATGACAACAGGAGGCGCTAAGAAAATGATGCAGATGATGTCACAAATGAGAAACAGAAGATAAATTTAATTAATAATTGTTGTTATGGCTGATAATAAAATCATCGATGGCAAACTTATTGCCGAAACAATGAAGAAAGAAATTGCGGCTGAAGTCGCTAACATGATTGATAGCGGTGTCGGCGCTCCTCATCTCGCAGCTGTTTTGGTAGGTGAAGATGGTGCAAGTCTCACTTACGTGGCTTCAAAAGAAAAAGCTTGCCGCAGCGTGGGTATGATTTCTTCTGTATATAGATTAAGCGAAAAATCAACAGAAGAAGATATACTTAAAACTATCGACTTCTTGAATAATGACCCGGAAATTGATGGTTATATTGTTCAGCTCCCTTTGCCTAAACATATCAATGAAACAAAAATAATCCAGTCAATCAATCATGATAAGGATGTTGACGGATTCACATTATATAATATAGGTCTCATGCAACTCGGTGAGCCTTGCTATCAACCAGCTACCCCTTTCGGTATAATAGAATTGCTTAAACGTAGCAATGTGGAAATAGCAGGCAAACATATCGTAGTTATGGGTCGCTCCAATATCGTTGGAACCCCAGTCAGTGTGATGCTGTCAAGAAAAGGCATTGATGCTACAGTGACAATCTGCCATAGCAAAACCCAAAACCTTAAAGAATTAACACGTCAGGCTGATATTCTTATCGTGGCAATAGGCGACCCTCAGTTCGTTAAAGCTGATATGGTTAAAGAAGGCGCCGTCGTTATTGACGTCGGTATTCACCGTATCAAAGATAATTCTGAAAAAGGTTATCATGTGGTCGGTGACGTCGATTATGACGAAGTATATAAAGTGGCCTCTAAAATTACTCCAGTGCCAGGTGGCGTAGGCCCGATGACAATAGTTTCTTTGCTCCATAACACCTTGATGGCAGCAAAAAATAATAAGAAATAAATTCAATATCTAATAAAAATTAACAATGAAGATTTTACAAGTTAAAGTCTTCATTGTTTTTATGTATATGCTGTCAATTTTTAATAAAATATTGAAACCTTTATTCTTGACGATATTGATTCTAACTTCGTCTGAAATCCTATTTTCTCAATCTTATAAATCATCATCAAAAAAAGCTATTAAGAATTATGAAAAAGCTTGCCAAGAATTTCTTAATGATAATCGTAAGGCTTTGATGTATGCGGAAAAAGCGTTGTCATACGATGAGAATTATTTGGATGCTATTTTGATAAAAGCTGAACTATATCTGGATATGTTGTCGTACGATTCTCTGGCAATGAAGTCGTACGAACGTTTGTTTGAAATAGATTCTATGGCTTCCCCTAAAAGTGCGATTTCTTTGTCTAAGCTTTATATGAAATATTTTCGTTATGATGAGGCAATTTCTTTGTTGAATTGGTTTCTGTCGTTGCAGGGACAAAAAGAAACAATTAGAAAGATAGCGGAGAATGAATTAGACTTGGCTGAATTTAGAAAAAAGCTTTATGAAAGTCCTGTGAATTATACGCCTAAAAATATAGGACGTGTAATTAATACGTCTGATGATGCATATATAAATCAATATCATCCGTCAGAAGAAAAAATTGTCTTTACAAATTTTCACGCATTTGAATGTAAAGTAACAGAAAATGTATATGTTAGTAGTTTGATGGATTCGTTATGGACGATGCCGGAACCATTGTTGGAAAATATTGATTCGTATGGATATGTAGGTGCGGCCAATATCTCATTTGATGGCAAAGAGATATATTTCTCTGGCTGCGGATGGGAAAATGGTCATGGAAGCTGTGATATATATCGTGTTGAGTTTTTATGTGGAAAATGGAGTGAGCCTCAAAATATAAATTCAATTAATACTTCCGACTGGGAATCTCAGCCTTGTGTCAGCGCAGATGGGAAAGAATTGTATTTCGTTAGAAGAGATAAAAAATTAGGTACGTCGGATATATTTGTTTCGTATAGAAATGACAATGATAGTTGGACAAAAGCTGAACGATTAACATCTGTAATTAATACGGAAGGCAATGAGATGGCTCCTTTTGTACATCATGATGGAAAAACTCTCTATTTCTCTTCCGACTCACATCTTGGTATGGGAGGTTACGATTTGTTTGTGTCTCGCCGTGATGCAAATGGGGAGTGGACGCAGCCTGTTAACTTGGGCTATCCTCTTAATTCATCAGGAAATGAGATAAATCTTGTTGTGTCGAATGATGCAGTGAAAGCCTTTATTTCTGCAAATAGAACAGAAGGATATGGTGGGTTTGATATTTATGAATTTGAACTTGACGATAGATTTAGGCCGGAAAATATTGAGATAGAAAAAAAATCTGATGAGGATTATTATCTTTATGCTCTTGAGAAAAACCAAGATGTTACGATAAGAAATATTTATTTCAAATTCGATAGTGCTGATTTGACTTCAGAATCGGAAGAAGGCATAAATGAGGTTTATGATTTTCTTGTGCAACATCCGTATCTTAAAATAGAGATAATGGGTCATACTGATGATATGGGTAATGCTGATTATAATCAGCTATTGTCAGAAAGAAGGGCAGAAAGTGTAGCGGAAGCTTTGATAAAGAAAGGTATATCGTCTGAGCGTATAAAAACAAAAGGCTGCGGTTCAACGCAACCTTTGTTCCCTAATAACTTTGATGAACTAAGAGACTTTAATAGGCGAGTCTCTATGGGGTTTAGTCAATGACTATTCTTTATACATTTTGTCAATAAGGTCTTTATATTGGCCTAAAATGACTTTTCTCTTGACTTTCAATGTTGGTGTTAACAAACCGTTTGTAACGCTCCATTCGTCTGCAATGAGTTCGTAACGTTTGATTTTTTCTGTGTCACCGAAGTGCTGGTTTATCTTCTTGACTTCTTCAGCATAACGAGCTTTGACAGTTTTGTCGTTGATCATTTCTTGTGGTGTGGTGAACTTAATTTCGTGTTTCTGACACCATGTCTTTAAGAAAGCGAAGTCTGGGATAATGATAGCGCCTGCATATTTTTGATTTTCGCCTACGACAACGATATTCTCTATGAATCCTGATTCTGTGAATTTACCTTCAATAACGTCAGGGTTGATGTATTTTCCTAATGAAGTCTTGAATAAGTTTTTAAGTCTTCCTGTGATTCTGACTTGACCGTATTCATTAATTTCTCCAAGGTCGCCGGTATGCATCCAGCCGTCTTCGTCGATGACTTCTCTTGTAAGTTCTGGTTGGTTATAATAACCCATCATGACATTGTGGCCACGGCAAATGATTTCTTGGTTGTCAGCGATTTTTACTTCAACGCCAGGTAATGCGAATCCAACAGTTCCGATTTCACGTCCATGAGGCAATCTGCATGAAACAGCGATAACAGGTGAACATTCTGTCATGCCGTAACCTTCAAACACAGGCATCTTTATTGCAGAGAAGAATGCTGCAATATTTGGTTGGATACTTGCAGCTCCTGAAACAACGATGTCGAAGTTTTCAGCACCAAGGGTCTGACGTATTTTTTTGTAAACTAAAGCGTCGGCAATCTTGAGTTTTTGGTTGTATAACCATGTTCTGTTACATGGGTCGATTCTATATTTTTCAGCTAAGTTCAAAGCCCATAAGAAAATGACTTTCTTGATGCCTTTGTTGCTTCTTCCACTTTGTTTTACTTTTGTGTAAATCTTTTCGAGGAGACGAGGAACAGCGCTCATCATGGTTGGCTGTACGTCTTTTAAGTCAGAAGCGATAGTAGCAAGGCTTTCTGCGTAATAAACAGACATTCCGAGGAATTGGTATAAGAAAACCAACATTCTTTCGTATGCATGGCATATTGGTAAGAAGCTGAAAGCTTTCTTTGACCATGGTGATGGAATGTGTTTTAAGTTGTGTAACTGGCTCATTATATTGTAATGAGAAAGCATTACACCTTTAGGATTTCCTGTTGTTCCAGATGTGTATATGATTGTTGCGCAGTCTTTTTCGTTGACGTTTTCTTTGCGAATTTTTAACTCTTCCGGATTTTGATTCTCTTTGCCTAATTCTACTAATTGTTCAAAAGTAGGATAGTCGCATTTTGTTGAAAGTGCATATATTGCTTCAAGATTTGGAGCGTCAGCTTTGACTTCTTCGATTTTTTGTAAAACGCTACCGCTTTCCAATACTATAAGTTTAACTCCGCAATCATTGATAATATATTTGTAATCTTCTTTGCTGATGGTAGGATAGATTGGAACTGAAATCGCTCCAAGTTGCATTGTTGCCATGTCAAGCATGTTCCATTCAGGACGGTTGCTGCAAATAATACCAACTTTGTCATCTTTCTTTATACCTAATTTTATGAAAGCGTAACTTAAATTGTTTGTTGTTTCAACATATTCTTGAATGCTGTATTTTCTCCAGCTGCCGTTTTCTTTTCTTGCTAAAGCAACATCTTGTTGTGGGTATTTTTCTAAATACTGTTCTAAGATGTCAAATAGTCTTCTAACTTCCATGATTCATTTTGTTTTATTCAGTCTGCAAAGTAAATAAAATTAATGACAAAATGTTGTAAAAAATACAAATATGGGGTGAAAAGAATTTTAAAACATTTTTTTGGGATAAAAAATGAATATATGATTTTAATTTTTGTGTCTTTTTGAAAAGAATGTGGTGAAAGTGCCGTTTTTAGGGGTGAAAAATATATGTTTTTTGATAAAAAACGGCACTTTCGTATTTGTCTTAATATTTTATGACTTTTTCGGAGAAGTTGAATTTGCTCTCGCTTTCGATAATTTGTACAATGAAAATTCCTTTTGAATTGTTGATTTCTATACTTTCATTGTTGATGATTTCCTTTTCGTTGAGTAATGTTCCACTTATGTTGTATATTTTAACATCAATGGATGATGCACATTTGTTTTCTATTGTTATGATGTTATCATGAGGATTGTTGATGATTTTATAATTCTTTTCTTGTATGTATTCTATACTCTCGTCATCATTTCCGTCATCATTTCCGTCGTCATTTCCATCATCATTTCCGTCGTCGTTTCCGTCATCATTTCCGTCGTCGTTTCCGTCGTCATTTCCGTCGTCGTTTATGACGATATTCCATTTTTCTAGATTGTTAAAGACAACGTCATTGGCTATCGTTTGTAATAATTCGGCTTTTGCTGAATCTATTTGGCTGCTGTGGTAATTTCCTATAGGAGATTCCTTCCAGAATACAGAATAGAAAACACAGGCTGTCAAATAGCTGCCATCGTATGAAGGATGACTATCGTCGGCGCTGTGTAAAACTAAATCAGGATTTATTTCTAAAGCAGCTTTCCAAGCATCGCCGGCTGGGGCTACGTATGAATTAGTGGCGTAAGCATTCTCGCAATACGCAACACTCATAGTGTCTTGCATGTGGTTGAAATCAACAAAGTCGGCGCTACAGTATAGGCCTTGTCCATAATTGACGCATTGTTGTCCGCCGTAACGACGTCCCCATGTCATATAACCTACGACTGTTGCATTTGGATTGTAATGCATAATAGTGTCATAAAGTGTTTGATATGCAGGACGCATGGAGTTGTGGCGATAATAGTCAATTGATGGAAGTTGGCTTTGTTCCTGCAAGACAACATAATCCCAGTTGCCTTTTTGTATTTTAGACATGGAGTTTGGGCTTGCTACATGTTGAAATAAAGTACATCCTCCAGGACATACCGATTCGTAGTTGATGCTTTTGCTTGTATTGGTCGTTAACTCACTGATAATTTGAGGTAGGTCGTTGACATAAGTGTAACTATTACCAAGAAATAAAACGTTGATTTCGTCTTTTTGTGAAAAAGATGTTTTGAAAATTAATAAGACTAATGTGAGTAAAAGTGTTTTTTTCATTGTTTGAGTTTTAATGCAATGAGGCGTACCTTAACATGTACGCCTCATTATGATTATTATTTGTTTGTAATTATTTTGCAAGGAATGGGTATCCGTATTCAGTTGCAGGGACGAAAGTCTCTTTGATGGAACGAGGGTTAGTCCAACGGATGAGATTCCACAGACCGCCAGCTTTGTCGTTAGTTCCAGATGCACGTGAGCCTCCGAATGGCTGACAACCAACGACAGCGCCTGTAGGTTTGTCGTTGATATAGAAGTTGCCGGCAGCGTATCTGAGTTTGTCGTTGGCGATTTTTTGTGCTTGTAAATCGTATGCGAATACTGCACCTGTCAATGCGTATGGTGAAGTGCTGTCGCATAATTCGAGTGTCTCAACGTAATCTTTGTCATTGTAAACATAGATTGTGATGATTGGTCCAAAGATTTCTTGAGCCATTGACTCATATTTAGGATTTGTTGTCAAGATGACAGTTGGTTCTACGAAGTAACCGACTGATTTGTCGCAGTTTCCGCCGAAGATAACTTCTGCTTCGTTAGATGCTTTTGCTCTGTCGATATAGCCTTTGCAGTTGTCGAAAGAAGCTTCATCGATGACAGCATTCACGAAGTTTGTGAAGTCGGTGACATCGCCCATTTTAATTGTGCTTAACATTTCGCCAATATGTTGTTTGATGTCATTCCATAATGAAGCTGGTATGTAAGCTCGAGAGGCGGCAGAACATTTTTGTCCTTGGAATTCAAATGCTCCACGAACGATGGCTGTTGCCACTTCGCGAGGATTAGCGGAGTTGTGTGCGAAGATAAAATCTTTTCCGCCAGTTTCTCCGACTAATCTTGGATATGATTTGTAATTGCTTATGTTGGCTCCAACGCCTTTCCATAAACCTTGGAATGTTGCTGTAGAACCAGTGAAGTGGATACCAGCAAGATTTGGGCTGTTAAGAGCGACATTGCCTATAAGAGAGCCTTTGCCAGGCAAGAAGTTGATGACACCTGCAGGAAGTCCTGCTTCCATGAAAATCTGCATGAGGTGATAATTAGATAATAATGCTGTCGTTGATGGTTTCCAAATAGTAGTGTTGCCCATCAAAACAGGAGTCATGTTTAAATTTGAAGCAATAGAGGTGAAATTGAATGGAGTGACAGCCATAATGAAGCCTTCTAACGGACGATATTCTACTCTGTTCAATTGGTCAGGTGTTGATGATGGCTGCTCTGAATATAAATTACCAGCGTAGTAATTGTTGAAGCGGAAGAAGTCTATTGTTTCACATGCTGAGTCTATTTCTGCTTGGAAGGCGTTTTTGCTTTGACCTAACATACAGGAAGCGTTGACTCTCGCACGATATTTAGTGGCAATGAGTTGTCCAATACGAGCCAGAATAGAAGCGCGTTCAACCCAAGGTGTGTTCTCCCATTCCTTTTTAGCGTCTAAAGCGGCTTGAATTGCCATGTTGACTTCTTTTTCACCGACTTTATGATATTTTGCAACGACATGTTTGTGGTTGTGTGGCATTACAACTTCACCCATATCGCCTGTGCGAACTTCTTTTCCGCCAATAATAATAGGTATCTCTATAATTTCACTTGATTGTTTTGCGAGTTCTTTTTCCAAAGCTAATCTTTCAGGACTGCCAGGTCTGTATTCTTTCACGGCCTCATTGGCAGGTTTTGCAAATTGAAATAATGCATTGTTCATGATATTATTTTTTAGTAGTTAGAGTTTTCAAATTATGGGTACAAATATAAATAAATTAAAATGAAAATAAAAGTTAAATTTTATTTAAGTCTTTTGATTGTACTTAATATATGTGTGTGTCGTTTGTTTTCTTTGTTGAAAATGCCGGTCTGGTCGAATGTGTCGATGCGTACTTTGCCTGATGCATGTATGATTTTGTCGTTGGAAAGAAGTATTCCGACATGTGTGATTCGTCTGTTTTCGTTTTCAAAAAACGCTATGTCGCCAGCTTGAATTTCGGAAATGAAATTGATAGTCATGCCGTGGTTGACTTGTTGTGAAGCGTCTCTCGGAAGCTTGAATCCTGCTACTTTTGCGCAAAGTTGTACAAATGCAGAACAGTCGATGCCCATCACACTTTTGCCTCCCCATCGATATGGTGTGTCAAGAAGCTTTATTGCTGATTCAACCATTATTCTTGAATCAAAATTCTTTCTCAGCAAAATGGAGCTTTCTGTTTTTTCAAAGATTTTGCTTCCGAAACTTAATGTCTTGTTGTTGTATAAGGCGACAGGACTATTGATTATGAATTTTTCCTTGTTTAGGTATCCGTTAAATTCATTTTCGTCAATTTCACAATGTTGCAGTTTTCTTATCCAGCCTTCATATAAATCGTATAAACATCGAATTTTAAGCCATTCTTCGTTTTCTTCAGTAATCTCGTAAATGTCGTTGAATAATAGTTCGGAAACAAGCTCGCTTTCGTGCGAAGCTTCTTTTCTCATAGGCACAACTGATAATTTACAAATTCCGCGTCTCATCTTTAATTTATTTCGTTTGTTATGCTTGCTAAATTATAAAAAATAATCGTATATTAGCAGATATTTTATTTAAAAACATAAAGTTTAGTGATAAAAGTATAAAGTATTGAATATGAGTAAAATATCGTCCTTTTTGATGCGAGTTGGTCATTCTTATCAAATGATATTTAGAATATTGGCCTTTCTTGTTACAATATTTGTTGTTGTATGGCAAATGCCGAGAACTTTGAAATTCAAATATGAGTATCAAAAGATGAGGCCTTGGCAATATGAGTCGCTTTATGCGCCATTTAATTTTCCTATTTACAAAACGCCAGAACAGTTGAAATTGGAGGAGGAAAAATCATTGAAAGATTTCTATCCGATTTTTGTTTTTGACGTAGCTGCGACTAATGCTAATAAAACCAAAATGCTCAGCGATTTTAATGAGAAGTGGAACGGATCAGAAGAAGATAAGTTGAAAAATCAGTTGATTCTTGAGAAGTTATATGATACTATCGAAGATAGAGGCGTGATTGCCAATGTTTCTTTGTTTGATGATTTAAAACCAGAATCAATGATTGATGTGGTTCGCGACAGAGTGGTGAAAACAAAGCAGCTCCGCGATTTTTATACAATGAAAACTGCAACAGACCTGATTTCAAATTATTTGTCTGATATAGAGCAAAATATTGATAAAATATTGATAAATAGGCTTCTGCTTACATATGTACATCAAAATGTAATTTATTCAGAAGATTTGACTAAACAATCAGAGGAGCAAGCTTTGTCATCTATTTCATTAACTTTTGGCATGGTTCAGAAAGATGAACTTATTATTACAGAAGGTGAATTGATAACAGACGAAAAGTATAACATACTTAATTCGTTGGAGAAAGAATATTCTCTGATGGATGAAGGCAATTTCTTCAATAGGAACCTGAATCTTTATGGCCAGATAATTTTAGTATTTCTGGTTTTCCTTTCATTGTTCTATGCCTTGAAACTTATGCGTCCTGATATTTTCAAAGAGTCGCGTTCTCTTAATATGATATTGGTAATGATGTTGATGATGATAATTCCTTCATTCGTGGTAATTAAATATTATCCGAACATGATATATGTTATGCCGTTGCCAATATTGGCGATGTTGATGGTTACATTCTTTGATGCAAAAGTCGCTATTTACATTCAGGTTTTAACATTGATAATCATAAGTCTTGCTGTGCCAAACTCATTCACATTCTTTATCATTCAGTTCTTTGTGTCTTTAGTGGCGATATTTGTGTTGTCGAGAAGCACATCACGTTCAAGATATTTTGTGACTTACGCATCTATATTTGTTTCATACATAGTGTTAAAGATAGGAGCCTCCTTGATTTTTGATGGTGGTTTGGAAAATTTTACATGGAATGATGTTGGAATTTTTGCTATGAATACTTTGTTTGCGATGTTGACATTGCCTTTGTCTTTCCTTTTTGAAAGAGTTTTTGGCTTTGTTACTGACATGACGCTCTTGGAATTAAGTAATACCAATACGCCTTTGTTGAGAAAACTTGCTTCTGAAGCTCCTGGGACTTTCCAGCATGTTATGCAAGTTGCCGACCTTTGTGAAGAGGCTTTGTTTGCTATTGGCGGAAATATGTTGCTGGCTCGTACAGGAGCGATGTATCATGATGTAGGAAAGGTTAAAAATCCGATGTGCTTTACTGAAAATCAAAGCGGAAAGTACAATATTCATGATGATTTGTCTTATTATGAAAGTTCTCAAATTATTATAAATCACGTTATTGACGGAATAGAAATTTGTAGGAAATATCACGTTCCAGAGCAAATCATCGATTTTGTCAGAACTCATCATGGAACAAGGAGAACGGAGTATTTTTATCAGATGGAATTGAAGGAAAATCCTGAAACTGAAATCAATGAAGCAGACTTCCGTTACCATGGCCCTATCCCGTTTTCTAAAGAAACTGCTGTTCTTATGATGGCTGACTCTGTGGAAGCGGCTTCAAGAAGTCTTAAAGATAAGACGGAAGAATCTATAAACAAGCTCGTTGATGGTATTATTGATGCTCAAATAAAAGACAATCAGTTTATTAATACAGATTTGACATTCCGCGACATTACAACAATCAAGAAGGTGTTTAAGAAAAAACTGATGAGCATATATCATGTAAGAATAGCTTATCCGGTTTAAATAACATAATGCATAATTATATTTGATATAGTTATGCATTGTGAATTGTTGATTATAAAAGCATTGCAGAATTAGGTCCTTCGTTGAAGAGTAAATCTACTATTGAAAGATTTGAGATGAAACCGTGTCTGTCGGAGAATACCTGATAATACTCTGGCATTCCTTCTTTGTTGACTTCATTTTTTGACAAAGCTATCCTGTAGTCTTTTTCGTCTGTGATTTTCTCAAAGTCGTTGGTGTATGAAATTTCTTTCTTTATTTTCAATAATTTTAGGATGGCTTTCATGCTATATTCATTCAACTCTATTAAAGTGTTGAACTTCTGTTTGTAAATCTTTTCTAAATAAGGAAAATAATAGTCGAAATATGCAGATTTTCTGTATGCCGATTCTAAGCAGCGAAGATGGACTTGTTGCCACGATTCTTTATAACTTATCTCAATGTCTTTTGTTAGAGTATGATTTCCGTTTGTCTTGATGACGGGAACTGTCAATGTTTGCACACCATTGGCTGTCATTACGTTGCATCTTGTACGACATGATTGTTTTTGGTAAGTCTCGAATATTTCTATAGATGCGTTTTCAGTTTTTGAAAACAGAGAAATATATTCTATTGACGGAAGATAAGCCGTAGGAAAAATCTGTGACATTAATTAATAAGGTGTTTGTTTATAATACTTATATATTCTTCTTTTGAGAGTCCACCGACTTGCGATAAAGGCTGTCCTTCTTCAGGGAAGAAGAAGACTGTTGGAATGCTTTTGATTTTGAATATAGTTGCAAGTTTAAGTTCTTTATCTACATTGACTTTATATACAATGATTTTACCTTCGTATTCCTTGGCTATCTCTTCCATAATAGGAGCTATTCTTCTGCAAGGTCCGCACCAATCAGCGTAAAAGTCGATGACGCATGGAAGTTTGCCTTGATAAACAACAGAATCGGGATAAGTTTCTATGTTCCATACGTTCTTGACGAATTTCTTGTAATCCAATGTTTTTACGGCAGTGTTTTCTTCAACTGTAATATTTTCTTCTTGAACAACTTCTTTTTTGTTGCTTTTTTTGTCGGAATTTCCGCATGAAATCAGCATGAAAACTGATAAAATTATTACGAATGTTTTTCTCATTTTATATGTTTGTTTGTCTAAATTTAATTTTTTGTAAAAATACAATTTTTTTTGAATAAAATAAAAAATTGTTGTTTGTGAATATGAATAATAAAATGTATCTTTGCACCACAAAATTGAGTTTCAAATTAAAATTTAATAACAATGGAGAAAAAAGATTTATTGAAAGATGTTATTAAACACATCGACATAAAAAGTTACAATTCAACAGAATTAGTTGATGCAATGCGTAATATGTCATTCACATCACGCGACACTGCACGCGCAGCTGACATCTTGATGATGATGTGTAAAGAAAAAGAATGTACAAACATTTTGACATTGGCCGGTTCAACATCAGCAGCAGGTTGTATGCAAGTTTATGTTGACATGGTACGTAACAAGATGATTGACGTTGTTGTAGCAACAGGTGCTTCTATCATCGATATGGACTTGTTTGAAGCTCTTGGTTTTAAACATTACATAGGTGAAAAAGAAAACGTTATCGCTGACACAACATTACGCGACCTTTACATCGACCGTATCTATGATACATACATCGATGAAGAAGAACTTCAAGCTTGCGAC
>JAEIGA010009725.1_pt1 | contig 14567 bp, 32 predicted proteins | sample 9270691 | NCBI WGS metagenome assembly JAEIGA01 (sample SAMN17057246, study PRJNA624740) | gut metagenome | biome: biome; isolation source: fecal sample | host: Bos grunniens | place: China: Xizang | collected 2019 | reverse complement strand
GATTTCCAAGTCCGCTTGTGTCAGTTCGGTTGCTTCCTCACACCAGACATCAGTCAACTTGCCCTTCTGGAATGTGATGGACTTCAGCTTTTCACGCTGTTTTTCATCGTTCATTCCACGGAAGATGATTTGGTTGCCGTTGGCCTTGCAGGTCAGCTTCAGTGGACTTTGCGTGATCTTCCAATACTGTTCAGCCTTGTCACCAAACATCCGGTATATGGCACCTGTAAGTTCTGCAAAGGTGCTATCACGGTTGGTGATGTCTGATTTCCGGATGCAGACAAGGTTCCTGCCCTTGTCCTTCATCAGCCGAAGGATATAATTCTGGGCAGTGTCAACGCTCTTTCCAGAACCTGCACTGCCCTTCATGACAATATATCGTTTTGTGCTTTGGTCAACATCTTTGAAACACGGATTTGCTTGAACTGTTATCTTCATTCAGCATCACCGTAATCCACAACAATGTTCAGATCCATATCCACTTCCTGCTGAACCTTTTCCACAAAGGCACCTTGCATCTTGCCAAGCGTGGTGATTGCATTGATGATATCTTTGATAGACGGTTCCTTGTCCATCTTTCTGGCTTCCGTCATGTAATCACCAACAGATTCAACAACAATCACTTCTTCTGTCATCTGTTTCCGGATGATCGAAGTCAATGTCTGCTGCATTTCAATAATGTCAGCAATGGAAACGTTCTTGGCTTCTTCAGCCAATTCAGCAAGTCTTGCTTGAACATTAACATTTCTTAACAGCCGACTTGCAGCTGCATCAGCAACTTCATCACTCTGGCATTTGTATCCTGCCAGTAAATATGCCTGTCTTTGGTTTCCAGACTTGGCATATTCCAAGCAGAATTTTTCCTGTTTAATAGAAAGTGCCAAGCTGTTCACCTTCTTTCCTTAAAGTTTCGCCCACATATCATGCTTCAGACCATCCAGATAAATAACTGGTGATCTTTTTGAAGCTGGCTTGTAACCCATCCGGTCACCATATCCACCATAGTTCAAAGAAGCAGCTGTGTTGACGAATAGCTTGTCAACCATTGCAACAGAAGAATTGCTTCCGCTTACCCTGTAGAATGATTCTTTGAAAATCAGTGGAAGATGTGTATGTGCATGAATGTAAATATCAGTATCAACAATGGATGCCAAATCAGCAAGTCTGTTGACCTTTCCACCTTCCCTTCTGCCACCACCGGATCCGTGTGTCACATAGGCAGTGTAAAGAAAAGGCCTGTTGTGTCTGTTTGAAGACTGCTTTCCAAACCGGATGAACAGCAGTGCAGTCGTGGGTGAATACCTGTTAGGAATCCCCAATTGATTGCACATGATTTCTGTCAGATCCAGTCCGTCCGATTTGTATACACGGTTTTCATGGTTACCGGGAAGCACTGCAAGAATCTTGTCTTTGATAGGTTCAAAGATCTTCACACACTGCTTCAGCTGTTCCATTGGCTGAAGGTTTGCACTGTAGGTGTCACCAATACTGGATGCAATAGCTGTGTCCATCAGATCACCATCAAGGATGCAGTATGCATTGGGTGTCTTTCTGATATATTCAATTCTGTCCAGAATGGACTTGTAGTCTGACTGCGGATCACCAATGTGCAGGTCTGCCATTGGATGAATTTCAATTATTTCCGCAAAGGGCAAATCACATCTAATAGCTTTCATGATTGGTCACCTGCAATATTGTAAAGTTTGGCACACCTTAGGCGATAGCCGATTGCCACCGCCCCCAAGGAGGTGAAGGTATTTAACGGTCATTCTCAGAAAATTACAAAAAGGAGTCTGACCGCAGGTGTTTTGCCAATGTAAAAAGACCACCCTGGTACCAGCAGGATGATCTAACATTTAATATTAAAAAAGCCCGACCGGGAAGGAGGTGAAACCCGGTCAGGCTGGGAAGGTATTTTGCTTTTATTTCACTATAATAATATCATACTTCAATACTGCAATTCACTGAAAAAGAGTGCAAAAATGTGCAAAGCTTTTAAATTCCTACTCTTGCATCACCGTCACTGAAAAGGCACTTGGTTTTTGAAGGATTTGCGGATAGTTCATATACAGTGGCAACGGTTTTAAAGAATTCATTCACCAGGATCTTACTGTCTTCACTAGCCATGAATTCTTCATATGTCTTATACTTGTCAAGCACAGTGTATGGGCATTCTTCAAATTCACATGCAGTCCAATTCTGCCCCCTGCTTCTTGCAGATGTCACATTAAGGCAATACAAGCATCCACGTTGCTTCTTTTCAAATGTTGGTACAATTCTTGGCATTTCACACCGCCCCTTCCATTAAGGCTGCAAAAGACTGAAGTGCTTTTCCGTGAATGTAGCAAACATTTCTGTAGGAATAGTTCATTTCACAAGCAATCTGTTCCCACGGCTTGTATTCAAAATACCGCTTATGAAGAACCTTCACTTGGTCAGGATCTTGAATCTGTTCCAACAAGGCACTGACTTCTCTTTTCAGATCCACATACTTGTCAATCTTCTGATTGATTTCATCCTGCAAGTCAACGATCTTTGCAACCGAATCACCAAGTTTGTCTTGATTACCGGATCCTGACACACAGACCTGAGAAATAGTAGCAGTGATTTTTGTGACAAGGCTTTTCAGTTCATGTAGGTCATTGATTCTGTTATTGATATGAGCATCCAACAATTCAATCTTCCTTAAAAAAGATTTAGCATCACACACATGAATCATCTCCACCAAAGAAAATTCTGTGGTACTCATTGTACCGCTCCTGGATGTCAGTGCTTGCCAACCAGGGATGTTCTTCTACCATCTTGTTATACCACTGACAGCCTGTTGCTTCCGGGCATCCGCAACGATACACGCAGTTCGGCACAAGGACATCTGCAATCTCCGGTTCTTGCAGCCAAAGCCATTTCTTGAAGTCCTCTGCATATTCTCTGGTTTCCGGGCTTGCCTGATAGCACAGACGCTTTCGCCAGGTATCAATCAGATTCTGAATGTTGGGTTCACCAATGAAGGTGACTGGTGCATCCTGCGGTGCTTTACCACGGTCATAAACCTGCTGTCTGTCATTTCTCTGGGTGTTGGTTCTGGATTCCCATTTGTGGGTCTTCCAGTGCATTGCTACCCAGTAGGGAATGTCCTTCCACCGGAACTTGATTTCAATAGCACGGATGGGGCTGTGTTCAGACAGCAGGATCTCACGCTTGAACTTTCTGGAAGGCTCCTTGCCTAAAGGGTCTTTGCCAACAGTAGCACGGCAATCATCCAGAATTTCTTCCCAGGAACCTTTGATCTTCAGAATTTCAGTCTTCATATAATTATTCCTTTCCATTTCTTTTGAAGTCCACAATGGTTGCAATTGCATTCAGCAAAACAATACAACCATCTTCACTGATATTTCCGTTGCTCCAGAAATCATTCAGCATCTGCTTGATCAGATCAATCTTTTCAGAATCAAACATTTTCTTCCTCCAATTCTCCCATAAAGTCATCCGGATCAAAGTTGTTCACAGGATACTGAACCGGATCCATCTTCGTTTCACACACCGGGCAAACCTTCCACTGTGGACTTCCACAGACACGGCATTCAGAACATTCAGCCCAAGTCCTTGTCCGTGAATGTCTTCCACCAGCTTCATGATGGATGATCCAGCGTCCAAACTTTACAGATTCACGCTTTCCATCTGCTAGTCCTTTTTTATAGCCGTTGTTATAGGCCATTTCAGCAATGTTGTACTGATCATCATGACCGGGTACAGATGGGAATAGTTTCACACCATTTTCAAGCAGATACTTTGCCAACCCTTCACAGCCTGATTTGGTCACAACTTCCGAAGGGTAGTAGTAGATCATATCAGCCAACCATTCAACATTATCCATCGTTCTTCCGCTCTCCTTCCCCACAGTAGTGCCCAGGATGTCTGACACTGTGCCAGAACTGACAGTAATCAGAATCCGGATCGAACCATTTGCACTTTCCGCACCGGACAACACGCACAAGATCCGGTGTTTTGCTGCCATATGCAAGACCGTGTTCTTCAAGCTGTCCAATTGCAATATCTCTTTCAGCCATGACAGCCTTGTGAAGATCAACGGAAACAACACCAGATTTCTTCAAGATTTCCTTTGCTTTGGTCAATCCATCGTCATAACCAACTGCATATCTGGTGCCGGGATTTTCCGGTCTTGCAGTGTCAATGGCTTCAATCAGGTTCTTCATGTGCTCCCCTTTCACTGACACTTCTTTTCTTTCCATCCCATGCGTTTCATTTTCTTTCGGCACAGTCTGGCTTCATACATGCTCAGACCAACACAGTTGTTGAAACCGTCCTGGTTCACACCTTTTTCATAGGACTGAATCAGGTGTCTACCGCTTGCCTTGCACACAAGGTCAACACACTGTGTGTATCCAAATCTGGTTTCACGTTCATAACTGGCACCGTATTCATCTTCTTTGACCTTCACCAGACCAATTTCAGCAAGCTTTTCATCAACAGTTTTAAATAGTTTCATTGTCTTCCCTTTCTCCACGATAGCAATAAGCATTCATGTCAGAAACCGCCATAGCTTCACGGATACTGCACATATCACCGTACTTGCAATCCTTGCACCGCACCACTTCCACAATATCGTTTGGATTTTCTACAATCTGTATCGGCACAATTTCTACTGGTTCACCATACCGAAGAAGCCAACCTAAAGTGTTTTCAGCATGTGCCTTCATCCGATATACGGATGCTTGATTATGATATTTCCCCCATCGGTTTGCACCTTTGCCACGGAAATAAAAGCCTGTTTCTTTATTTCGGATAACATAGTATTTATCCATTCCCATCACCATCCATCTTTGCACCACAGTCAGCCGTTTTTCAGTTGGCATCTTTCATTCTCCTAAAACGTTTTTTAGCAATTCGTTTGTTGAACTTTTTAGCTTTTGCCCATCCTCTGTGGTTATTAGCCCAACAAGCAAATCTGTGATCAAATTCAGACTGGAAATCAAGAAGCCCCTTATAGATGTTCTGCTTTTTTGACATCTTCTGCCCTCCTGTTCCAAAATTCCTTTGATCCTTCATTGTCTAAAGCTTTGCAGAATACATGGATAGATCTACACCCATAACACTTAACTACGAAATCACCGCCATCTGTTTTTTCGAAGTCCGGTAATGGTTCCCTTGTCTTTATGAACAGCAGATCATAAGATCCGCAAAACGGACACGGTTTCAATTCAGTTGCCATCCCGGTTCCTCCTTTTCGCCTTGATCCATTCCCAGGTAAGGAAGCCTAGTGCAAGGGCTTCCACTACCATCAGCACAATGGATGGGTAATACATGATGTTGTCTTTCATACATCATTTCCTCCTAGCATATCCATCAATGCCAACGCCAAAGGGAGCCACAGCAAAGCAAGAACAATCAATCCTTCCATCATTTATCCCCCACAAACCGTTCCAGAAGTTCCGAAGCAATAAAAAGGAAAGCTGCAAGAATGAACACGCCAGCAATTGCATCAACCATGGTTCTTTCCTCCGAAGATCAACCGGACAACTTCCATCTGTGCTTCCAGGATCCGTGCATTCATGCGGAGACTGTCACATTCATTCCGCAGCCAATCAATTTCTGCTTTGTCTTTTTCGTGAACTGCCTTCAGTTCTTCAACAACCTTCAGATAATCGTCAAACTGAATTGCCAAAGCATCAATTGCCTTGTTCACTTCAGTCATGCCAGGTTCCAGTTCTTCAAAGGGCAGGTCATCTTCCACAAAGACTTCCTGTTCTTCCTGGATAGGTTCTTCAATGGGAACTTCTTCAATGACAGGAACTTCAGTGGGTTCTTCAATGACCGGGGTGGGCGGCTTCTTCACCCCATTAACCCAGGCATAGAAACCATCCTTGTCCCATTTCTTGCTTCTGCCTTTGCAGTTTTTCCCTTCAGAAAGTCCAAGGCGAATGATTTCTAAGGAAATGGTTCGCTGTGTACAGCCAAGCATTTTGCCGATATGAACAAAGGGAACATTGAACTTCTGCTGAAGCAACTTGATATATGTAACCTTGACATCATCAGGCATGGCTTTGAATTCCTTCCATGCCATAGGTTCATTCAGTCTAAAAGACTTGCATTCACCGCTCATTTTCATTAACTCCTTTTTTGATAGATTGTCAGATGGAAGCCTAACCCTTCCACCCTTTCCAGCGTGTGTTTTTCTGTGCCTTGCACTTCTGCCGATGGATCCCTTTTCTTTCACATCAGATATGAAGGCATATGTTTCATCCTTCATGAATCGTCACCGTCCTGTTCTTCTTCAGCTGCTGCCAGGATTTGATCTGCATTTGCAGTGGTGACTTCCATGATGGCATCCAGATTCATGGTGTATCCCATCAAGGCCTTGTCCATGTGTCCGCAATCCCCAAAGTAGTTTGAATATGTTCCACCATTGGGAAGAAGCATGCAGACACCGATTCTTTCAGGCTTATATTCCATGATGTCTTTGATGAATTCTTCCAACCATTCCGCATAAGCGGATTTTGTTACATCATTCACAGTGTCACCGCCCTTTTAATCCGGTAGTTCCGTTTCCGGTCTTTGCCGATGGTGAAGGCCTTTGCACGTTCATAGATTCTTCCACCAATGGCTTCATCAATGTCAATCAGTTCATCTTCAGAAAGTTCACTGGAAATGATGGTCAGCAATTCTGGGTTGTTGTACCGGAAGTTGATGATTTCAAAGGCAACATTGACATCAGCTGCTGTTGGCTTCTGTACTGTGTTGTACATGTCCTTTCCGGTCTTGAACAGGTCATCAATGTACAGAACATCCACACGCTTGAATTCATCAATCATCTTGCAGTATTCTTCAGAATCCGTCACGGCACCCTTGATCTTTACAATGTCATCACGCCATAACATATATCTGACACGCTTTCCAGCAAGAAGGAATTCACGGCAAATGGCAGTGCAAAGATGTGTCTTTCCTGCACCACTCTGACCACCCAAGAAGAACCATCCTTCCGGATCCTTGGCATATTCCATGGCAGCAGCTTTGATGGACTTCTGCCATGGCTCAGAATCTTCAAATTTATCAAACGTGTAATCTTTGATGATGTCTTTCAAACCGCTTCGTTTCATCCGCATGATAGAATTCCGGACTTCCACACACTTGCAATCTGCAAAGCAATGTGAATATGTACCATCAGCGTTTTCCACCAGCTTTGCAACAAAGCCTTTGTTTTTGCATGTATGGCATTCATAGCCATCTTCCAGGTTTCTGCTTCCAACGGTATTGTTCAGCCCATCAACCTTGAACTGCTCATATTCTTTTGGTGATACATCAAATGTAGTTGCCGATCCGAACCGCTGAAGAATTTCTTGCAGCCTGTCCATTTGTTTCATTCCCTTCTGTGCTTGGCACATAGTTTTCATCCAGATAGTCAACATATCCTGAATTGAAGAATGTGCTTCCGTTCTGTGGTTTTCTCCAAGAAGCATCTTTCTTCAGTTCTGTCAAGTATCGGTTGATAGCCCTTTCTATCTGGTAATAACCAAGCTTGAATAAGACTTTCCGCTTTGTATCAGACACTTGACCTTTTCCTTTTTTGACAGGATACAGTTCCCAGACAGATTCAAAGAAAGCTTCCACATCAGCCTTTGAAGGCTGTCTTGCACTATTCTTATTATCTATCTCTTTATCTTCTTCTATTTCTATATCTATATCTGTACCTTGACTTGGCTGACATGTCATTGACATGTCCTTGACATCATCTGAAGGGGCTTCCAGTGCTTTTTGTTTTGCCCTTGATTTCTGCTTTGCAAGTCTGTTGTATTCCCGGATTTCTGCAAGCCTATCAACATTCTGATATTCTTCCCATCCTGCAATGGTGAAGAAGCCCTGATCCGTCACAACCATGTTCAGTTGTTCCAGTGATGCCAGGGCAAGCTTGACTGTGTTTTCTTCAAAATCCAGTTCATCTGCAAGCATCTTTGGGGTGTATGGGATGTTCTCCGTCAAGAAAATCATCCCATTGGAATTGCACCGTCCTGCCATAGTCAGAAGCATCACCCAAATCAGAACGATATTGTTTCCATCCGGAAGTCTGCGAAGGTGTTTGATTTTTCGGTTGTCAAACATATCTGTTGTGATCTTGATCCACTTCACATCAGCCAACGAACTTCACCCTTTCGCCTACATCACAGAACAGAAAGGAGATCCGCTGTGTGGGGTTGCCATATGCCACGGAAAACCACTTGTGTTCCGGATAGACCTTCACGATGGTTCCGGTGACAATGCCACGGCAAGCATCAATGCCATAACCACAGGCAGTTTCAAATGGGTCAAATTTCACCTTCCGTCCTGGTGCAATTGTATCCTTTGCCATCAGGACACACCCCCTTCCAGTGCAGTGATGAAGTACCGCTTGAACTTGACTTCATCACCTGCTGCATTCACTCTGGTTTCGACAATGGACTTCACATCATAAAGTCCGGAATTTCTTAATTCACTGATACGCTTGGAAGGGCTGTTGATGTGCAGCTTTTCAAAGGCTTCACGGATGGTTATGGATCCGTGTTCTGCACAATAGCCCAGGATTTTTCCTTTCTGTGTTGCCGGGTTCATAAGATCATCCTTTCTGTTAAATTCGCCCGGTTGAACCAATACCACCCCTGTCTTCGTTGCCCAGGCTTTCAACTTCTTGCAGGTGAATCAGGGGCTGATGCTGAATGATACGGAACTGGCAGATCCGTTCATTCTTGTGGATCTTCGTGTTCCTGGTTGCATAAGCCAGGAAGTTCCATTCGTCCCCATCGCCACGGTATGCTTCATCAATGATGCCAACAGAATTGGCAAGGATAATTCCATACTTCTTAAAAGTGCTGCTTCTGGGGGCAACAATGGCTTCATAACCCTTGGGAAGTTCCATTGCAACGCCAAGGGGAATCATGCGATATTCCCCGGCCTTCATAGTGACATCTTCCGCTGCACGAAGGTCAATCCAGTCACCCACATTGAATCTTTCAATCTTCTGAATGTCCTTCAGATACTTGATTTTGATAATTTCCATGTAATCTCCTAAACTTCATTGATCCTGATTCCAAAGACCTTCAGCATCAGCTTCCGCTTGATGATATAGTCCTTGGTTTTGAATCCTTTGGTGTCTTCCACTACCTTCTGACCGTCTTTTTCATAAACAAAGTCGGCAATATACTTGCAAGGATATTCCACAACCTTTCCATCAATACGCTGTGAAGGAATCAGTTCAAAGGTCACTTGCCGTTGAAGATTTGTGATCTGTCCTGCTTTTTCAAGCAGGATCAGTTCACACCACCGTCTGTATTCTTTGACGGAATCAAAGGTCATGCCATCCCTTATGATTTTCTTGCTGTGGTATTTGTTCACTGGGTTACACCACGCTTTCTTTTATTTCGTTGTTGCTCTGCGTTTGTGATCCATCGGCAATTATCAGGGCAGTAATCTCCATTGACATCAATGCGGTCAATAGTACATTCTCCACGCTTGGCATCCGGGTTATAACCGTGTGACATTGCCCAATCACGGAATGCATCAAAGCTGTTTTGCCATTCAGTGCAAACCTTGATTCCTCTGCCACCGTAATGCCCATAGTTCTTTTTATTTGTATTGTTGCAACGCTGAAGCATTCCTTGCCACACAGTGTGCAACCTGGAATGTGATTCACCATGGGTTTTTCTTCGTTGCGATGCTATTTCACTATGAAGGCAACCGCACGACTTTGTATTTCCACTTTTAAGGCTTGCGGTCATAGTAAACACCTTGCGTCCACAATCACATTGGCATTCCCAGACTGCGTTATTGTTTTTGTTCGTGTGGTCATATCGCAATGCTGTTAATCTGCCAAACCTCTGGCCTTGTATGTTTTCACGGACTTTCTTCATAGTTGTTCACCGTCAGAACGGAAGTTGGCTGTCCTCGTCTTCCAACACGTCGAAGTTGTTTGCAGAATACTGGGCTTCACTGGTAGCGGAATACTGGGCTTCACTGGTAGCGGAATACTGGGCTTCACTGGTAGCGGAATACTGGGCTTCACTGGTAGCGGAATACTGGGCTTCACTGGTAGCAGAATCCTTTTTTGTGTCCGCAAAGTAGACATTGTCAGCAACTACTTCAGCAGTCTTCCGCTTGTTGCCATCCTTATCCGTCCAGCTGCGGATCTGAAGTCTGCCAGATACCACAGCCATTCTGCCCTTGGTGAAATACTTCTCCACGAATTCTGCGGTGTTACGCCATGCGGTGACATCAATGAAGTCAGTTTCCTTCTGACCGTTCTGACCAAAGTCACGGTCACAGGCAATGGTGAAGGATGCAACTGCAACACCGCTTCCGGTTCTCCGCAGTTCAGGATCTCTGGTTAAGCGTCCCATGATAGTGATGTGATTAAGCATTTTTTACATTCTCCCTTTCTTTCTGTTCAATTTTCATACAATCAGAACACATGGCCTTGCCAAATCTGCGGACAGACAGTGCAACCACATCTTTGACTTCCATGGTAGATCCATTATTCAGCATCACAGGGCTGATATCATTTCCGCACCGTTGGCACACACAAGGCTTGTTTCCTTCCGCTTCAGGAAGATCTTCACCTGCATAGATGTACAGACCCAATCCGTGCCGTGCAACCGCCTTGGTCAAGCTGCGTTGAATAGCCTTGTTCACATCGAAGGAAGTCACCTGATCTGCGGTGATGCTCTTGTTTCTGAAGTCCATTACAGGCAGGTATTCGATGTGTTCAATTCCGTTCACCGTGACACCTGTCTTGACCCAGCAAGTCTTTCCATCCGTGTGATAGAAGCAGCCAATGGCATCTTCATAGATCGTGTATGTGGCATCAGGGAAAAGCTTCTTGACTTCACCCCAAGCCCAAGCCCAGGACAGATATGTTAGGCCGTTTTTTTGTTCAGTCTTACCGTTGACATTGATGGAATTCAATGTCTGGAAGTAATTGTCCATTTTCATTGTTCCTTTCTATTTTTAATAGGATCATTTATCTTGATCGCAAGTCCTTTTTCTGTGTTGTACAGTTTGAAGGTTTTTTCGTCCAGTCTAAGACGTTCTAAACCAGCACAAGTGACGGATGCACTTGTTTCCGAGATATAAGTAATTTTGTAACTACGCAGATCCTTCTTGGGAATAGGTAAAAAAACAACATACTCAGCAGTTGCATAAATTTTGACGTGTTGACACTTGTTGAATAATTTTCCTGCATGTCGGTTAAAGTGTGCTATAAAATTGGTTTTGTATTTTCTAAAAGAAACAGCAGGAAAATCCCACATTGTGTTTGGGTTTTTGATTTCATTCGTTTCATCCAGCTGCAAATCTAAAAAGTCCATTTCCATAATCCTTTCTATTTGATTTGCGGATTCATCTTTTCCACCAGTCTGCATCCGTTGACCTTCTGACCGCTTTTCAGAAGTGCCTTGATTGCATCCTTGTCCGGTGCAAAGGTCACCTTCTTTGTTAGGTACTCCTTAGGGACAAGCGTTTCATTGTACACTTCCACACGGTCAGACTTTCTGAAGCTGACAGCACATTTCCCGGTGCTGAACTTTTCGCCATTCAGATTGTCTGTCAGATACTGCATCAGGCTTGTCAGCTTCTTTTCAGCTGCCTTCTGCCGTTTCTCAAAGGATTCCTTTTCAGCCTTGAACATCTGAACATCTGCCTGAAGGTTCTTGATCCAAAGGGCTATGTTTTCAAGCTTCTGTTCCCTTTCCATCAGAAGTTCACTGATTCTGTCATCAATGATTTCACCTGTTTCCGGATCCAGGCAGTCCAAGATTGCCTGGTTGATTTCATAAAGATTTGCCACCGTTTTTCCTCCTTTTGTCAAAACATTCTGATATATCACTTTTCATCCTTGGAATCTTCCGTGGTCTGACACCAGTCACGGAAGGCTTTGATAAGTTTGCGGATTATTGGGAATCACCTCTTTATTTTTTTCCTGTGAAATCATCAAAGGATGGACAGGCGTTGAAAACTATCCTGTTATTACACCACCGTTGCAATAATTTGTATTTGCTTCCACGCTTGATGTGTTCTTTGTTGTATAACATCACAAACGGATTGAAGCCATAGTCACGAAGCGTGTAAATTCTTTCAAGGTCTTGTTCAAATGTGGTGTCAAAGTTGCATAGGACAAAAACACCAAGCTTTCTAAAATCGATCCCTGTAATATCTTTGAACATCTTGAACTTTGGAAGAATTTTTTCTTTGTCTTGGTATCGATCCCATGCAAAGTGCAGATTGTTGATTTTCATTTGCTTAATCATTTCAGCCTTTTCTTCTGTCATCAGTCGGATATCCAGACCTTGGTTGAAGTCCACCCACGCCTTGCTGTCAATCAGCTGCTGAAGCAGATCCTTCCATTCCCGGCAAGCCAGGATGTTTGGATCACACAGGACAATGTTCTTTTGACCGTTCCAGAATTCATTCAGATCTGCAACCTTGTAAGATCTTCGGCCTTCCTTTGCTTCCACATGGCAGAAGCTGCATCCCCTTGGACAGCCCCTAGTCAAGAAACCATAGGCCGTGTCCGTGATTCCATACAAGGAATAGTCCGGGAAGATATGTTCAATTTCTGGTGGAAGGTCAATGTCTTTGCTTTTATCAAAGACTTCTTTTCCGTTTACCAGGCTGATGCAATATCCGCTTCCACCATAGATGACTTCATCAGCGTCAATGAAGTATTCAAAGTCAGGTGAAAAGCTGAAGACCTTTGACACATAAACCTTGTCCATGTGTGGTGAAAACATAGGATCATACCATTCCACATGGTCACCTTTGGCTTTGTGCCATGCAGAAATCTTCATTAACGGAATATTGGGAAAGTTGTGACCATCGACATCTATCAAACCGATTTTCTTCAACCTTCCATCACTTCCTTCTGATTGCCTTCATAGCATTCACGGCAGATCCAGAAGCCATTCTTTTCAAAGGCTCGTTCCTGCTGGATTGGTTCTCCACAGACACTGCACTTAGGAAGGCTGTCCAGCCATCTGGCCTGTTCCCGGTCATATCGGTGGAAGTCCGCTAGTGGATCAGCTGTCCAGATGGGCATCAGCGTTTCCTCCTTACGGTTCTACCTGCACCGAAACCAGCAAGTGCGGTGCATACGGCAATGGCAGGAACGGCAATGCTTTCTGCCATCAGGCCAGCTTCTTTCCAGTAGAAAATCATGAAGCTAAGACAACCGAACAGAACCACGGACTTGACGCAGGACTTCAGGTTGTCCATCCAGTTGGGTTCCTTTGCAGGTGCCCAGGATGCATCCACGTCCTTGTAGATGGGATTCTGTGCCTTCTTTTCTTCCTGGGTGGTATTGCTGGGCTTGGTGGTGATAGGTTCTGTCATGGGCTTTGTAGCGTCATGAAACCGATTTCCCATGATCTGCTTCAATCCGATATCTTCCGGATCCAGGTTGTTGATTTCGTTGTTATTCATTTGCGTCCATTCTCCTTTTTATTGAAATAATTGGGGTTGTCCCTCAGAATATCCTTGTGAAATTTCTTCATTGCTCCGGTGATGATGGGCATTCCTTCATCTGTAACCTTGCAATCTCTGATGTACTTGCCCCAGTAAACAAAGCCTGTTACCGATGGGGATTCATACACAAAATCAGCGTCAGCCATTCCGAATCACCCTTTCTGTTTTGACACAATTCCTTTTATGTCACCGGAAATCTGATGCCCATCAATTGTGCCCAAAAACCGTCCTGCGACTTCTTTTGATAACCGTTCAATTCCGACGAGTTTTGTTATCCTTGATTGAACAGATGCTGGACTTCTTCCGAAAATTTTTGCTACACTTGCGATTGATTCGTCGCTGCTGCACACATACTCGATAAGTGTTTCATCATCTTCTTTTGTCCACCGCTTATTCCTGTTTCGCTCTATATTTGACTTTGAATCGTCGGTGCTTTTAGCAGCACAAACGGAAAATTTATTCAGGAATATGTAAGCATCAATAAGGATCGGCACATATTTTCTGAATTGCTGAAGTTGATTGAATGCGTTGCCTTTCGGTTGTACGCACAAGCAATACAACTTATTAAGAATCGGTTCAATTTCGCTCCTTTTATACTTTTTCACATCTGCTACTGCAGCTAATAAAATATCGTTTTCAAAGCTTTCCATTGTGTCCTCCTTTTGTTGTGATGTGTCTATTTTAGACACTTAGTCAGCAAAAAAAATACGGTCTACCATGTCACTATCAAGACTATACCGTGTCTTGATCTTGCAGATCTCACGCTTTCGGAATTCCGTTCCGTTCTCATTGATCTTGTTGCAGCAACTCTGCTCAGAGATTCCCAGATATTCAGCCAGGGAAGCGTTGGTGTCACCGAATAATGCCATGACACTTCTAAGCAGTTCTTTGTTCATGTAATCACCTTCCTTTCTTTTGTGTCTGTTTCAGACACCACTATTGTAAAAAAATAATCCCTTCCCGGATTTTCTGTTGTTCAGTGTCTTTTTAGGACACCGTTACTATATCACAATAATTTTTAATTGTCAATAACTATTTTGGAATAACATTAAAAAATAATTGATTTT
>JAEIGA010009724.1_pt1 | contig 14567 bp, 15 predicted proteins | sample 9270691 | NCBI WGS metagenome assembly JAEIGA01 (sample SAMN17057246, study PRJNA624740) | gut metagenome | biome: biome; isolation source: fecal sample | host: Bos grunniens | place: China: Xizang | collected 2019 | reverse complement strand
ATCATGGGCGGCGAGAACTCCGAGATCATGGACGATACCACTACCGTGGTCTTCGAGTCTGCCAACTTCAACGGCACCTCCATCCGCCAGACTGCTCTGGCTCTGGGTATGCGTACCGATGCTTCCGCCAAGTTCGAGAAGAACCTGGATCCCATGATGACCGTTCCCGCCGTGCAGCGCGCTTGTGAGCTGGTTGAGCTTCTGGAGTGCGGCGATGTGCTGGACGGCATCATCGATGTGATCAACTATGTTCCCCAGCCCAGAACTCTGCCTCTGGAACCCGAAAAGATCAACAAGCTGCTGGGCACCGATATTTCCAAGGAAGACATGGTTAAGTATCTGAATCTGCTGGAGATTGAAGTGGATGGCGATACCATCAAGGTTCCTTCCTTCCGTCCCGACCTGAACCTGATGGCAGACATCGCTGAGGAAGTCGGCCGCTCCTACGGCTATAACGAGATTCCCACAACCGCATTCAGAACCTCCACTCAGGGCGGCTATACCGCCGAGATGAAGTTGGAAGCAAAGGCAGGCGCACTGTGCCGCAGTCTGGGTTACAGTGAGATCATCACCTACAGCTTTGTTTCTCCCACCATCTTTGATCAGATCCGTCTGCCCGCCGATTCTCCCCTGCGGAACACTCTGAAGATCCAGAACCCTCTGGGCGAAGACACTTCCATCATGCGCACCATCGCACTGCCCTCTATGCTGGAAATTCTGGGTCGCAACTATGCCAACCACAACAAGGCTGTAAATCTTTACGAAGTTGCCAAGATCTACCTGCCTCAGGAGGACGCTGTCCTGCCCGAAGAACCCAAGATGCTGCTTCTGGGCGCCTACGGCAACGGTGTGTCTTTCTTCTCCTTGAAGGGTCAGGTGGAGGCCATCTTCGCAGGACTCCGTGCTCAGAAAGCCAGTTACAGCGCTGTGAAGAATAATCCCAGCTACCATCCCGGCCGCTGTGCCAAGATCACCATCGATGGCGAAGACATTGGTGTGATGGGCCAGATCCATCCTTTGGTTGCCCAGAACTACGGCATCGACACCGAAGTCTACTGCGCTGAGATTCACTTCACTAAGCTCCTGGGTAAATTGCTGCCCGATGCCACCTACACTCCGCTGCCCAAGTTCCCCGCCGTGACCCGCGACATTTCTGTGGTCTGTGACGAGGCTCTGACTGTTGGTGAGGTTGAGAATGTGATCCTCGCTTCCGGTGGAAAGCTGCTGCGGGATGTGAAGCTCTTCGACATCTATCGTGGCACCGGTGTCCCCGAGGGCAAGAAGAGTCTTGCCTTCTCCCTGGTTCTGCGTGCTGACGACCGTACCCTGACCGATGCCGATTCTGAAGGTGTCATGTCCAAGGTTCTGGCCTCTCTAGCCGAAAAGTGCGGCGCGATCCTGCGATAATTTTCCGAAAAAATACGGTTTTACCCTTTACACAACGGAAAATTTGGTTTATAATATAGCATCATGTTCAGGAGGTTAATAAACTATGACGGATAATAATACCATTAAGTTCACCGTTCCCAACGATGATTCGGGCAAGATGCGTCGCATCCTTCGTAGTGTTTTTGACGCACTGGATGAAAAAGGCTACAATCCTATCAATCAGATCGTTGGTTATCTTCTAACGGAAGATCCCACTTATATCACTAATTACAACAATGCCCGCAGCCTGATCTGCAAGCTGGACCGGGACGAACTGATGCAGGAACTGGTCAAGTGCTATCTGTTTGAGAAGTAAGCATCTGTGTCAAGAGGCTTTTGTTGCGGCAAAAGCCTCTTGCTTTGCATTTATCCCTTTTCCGGGAAGGCTGGTAAATGCTGGTAATCGAGGTAATTCGATTGACACGACCCCCGCAATATGTTACAATCCGGTAACAATCTAACACAAGGAGGTAAACCCCATGGCAGAACAATCCGTTTTGATGTACAAGGGACATCCGCTGATGCGTAAGGACAACCTGATCTATTACGGCTCTATGGCCGATTCCCATATCATTATGCTCCAGATCCTGGAGACCAAGAAGGTGGGCGACGAGGAAGTCGCTTCCCGCGTTTCCGTTCAGTTGCAGCTGACCGATCCTGCAGCCAGAAGCCGCGACCGTATCGTCAAGAAAGGCGAAAAGGACGGTCTTTACACCGCTCTTGACTTTGGCTATGTTTGGCTGGAGAGAGCCCTGGCTGGTAAGTAATCAACCCTAGAACCTATTTTTCCCGGAGGACCCCATGCATTTCCCTAAGCGAATTACCTGTTTCCTTGCAACCGTTTCCCTATTATTTGCCGCCGTATCATTGCCCGCACATGCTGCCGGCGGCGCCATCACAAAAGGTGTTGCCACTGTAGATGCCTCTTCCTTACGGCTCCGCGCCAGTGCTTCCACTACGTCCAAGACCTTGGACTACGCTTCCCGTGACGAAGTAGTGGTGATCCTTGGCAAGACCGGCAATTGGTACAAAGTGCAGTATGATCTGCAGGAAGGCTATATGCACAGCAATTACCTGGATGTTTCCACTGTCAAAAACGTGGAACTGGGTTATGGTTCTGTCAATGGCAGCAATGTCAATATGCGCTCCGGTCCCGGCACCAATTATGTCTCTCTTGGCAAAGCCGGCATTGGGCAGGATGCATACATCATTGGTCTGAACAATCAGTGGTACAAAGTAATCTGGAAGGATCAGATCTGCTACATACGAAGCGATTATCTTGATCTGACCGAGATTCCATATGACAACGATAATGCCAAGCGAGAGCCACTTTTTTTCCGTAATGGCATATCCACTGGCATTGCGCCCAGTGCTCAAGCGCTGAAAAACAGCGGCTATGCCGCCCAGCCCAATGATAATCTGGTGCTGCGGCATCAAATTATTGCCACTGCCAAGAAGTACATTGGCGTTCCCTATGTCTGGGCCGGCTCCACGCCCAAAGGTTTTGACTGCTCCGGTTTTGTGCAGTATGTGTACAAAGCCCATGGTATTACATTGCCCCGGGTCAGCCGGGATCAGTACACCGCGGGCCGCTGGATCGCCAAGCACGAACTTCAGCCAGGCGATTTGGTCTTCTTCCACAACGGCAACGGCACAGCCGTTTCCCATGTTGGTATTTACATCGGCGACGGGCAGTTTATTCATGCCTCCAGTTCCAAGGGTGTCGTGATCAGTAATCTGTATAACAATTACTACACAGCCCATTATTTCGGTGCAAGAACACTTTTCTAAAAATAGCAATACCGGCGCAGTTGACCTGCGCCGGTATTTTTCACTAGCGGTAGAAACTGTTTCCGCCAATAAACTCCCGCACCAGACTGGTCGGCGGGATTTCATCGTCCACATCCGCCATTGTAACATAGTTCAGGATCTTCACAATGGCCCGGACTTCATCGTAACATTCATCCTCAGGTTCCACGGCAGTCAGAAGTGGGAAAATATGCTTCTTAAGTACGGGCAGTTCATATAGTGTAGAGCTGTTAAAAATCACATCCGCATGCTCCTGGAACGGGAAAATCCAACGCTTCTCTCCTGCCTGAACCGACTCCCACATAGAGAGCGTCCGCTGTACGGAAGAACCTCTGCTTTCATAGTCGCGAACGATCCGCCGCAGAAGCCGTAAATAGCTGGTGGGAATGCGGTTATGATCGTCCAGATTCAGGGGCAGCAACGGGCTGACATAGAGCCGGAAAATCAGATTTTTATCCAGCTGAGGCGGCAATAACACCGGATTGAGGCCATGCAAGCCTTCCACGATGATCACCGTCTGCTCTGTCAACTGCAATTTATGTCCCTGCCATTCCCGGCGGCCGGTCTTGAAATTAAAACTGGGAAGTTCCACCAGCTCTCCCTTAAGCAACGCATCCAGGTGTTGTGAAAACAGTTCTGTATCGATAGTGTTGATATGCTCCAGATCTAATTTTCCATCCGGACCAGGCGCGATTTTATCCCGGTCAATATAATAGTCATCCAAGCCCATGAGAATGGGCTTTTTTCCGTGGACGCGAAGCTGTGTCGCAAGACGGTTTGCAGATGTAGTCTTGCCGGAGGAACTGGGTCCTGCCAGCATCACCGCTTTCGCGCCTCTGGTACATACCATATCCGCGATGCGGGCATAACTTTTTTCGTGCAGTGCCTCATTGACCCGGATCAACTCCCGGATCTTTCCGTTCTCAACCAGTTCATTCAGGTCAGCAACATTCTCGCACTCCATCAACTCGCACCAGCGCTGACTCTCATTGAAAACAGACCGAAAATGGGGCATATCTCGGTACTCCGCTACCCGGTCCGGGTCCAGAGAATCAGGGAAAACGAAGAGGAAGCCCCCTTCCGCATCCTGAATATCCCAACAGCGCAAAAAACCGGTTGAAGGCATCATTTCACCATAATAGTAGTCAGCAAAGTCTTCATACCGGTACACATCGAAATAATCCAGAGAACGTAGCTTCAACAGACGCGCCTTATCCTCCTGCCCACGCTCCATGTAATAGGAAATCGCATCCTTCGTCGCCATTCGGGAGCGCTTGAGTGGAATATCCTGATCTACAAGATCCAAGACCCGGTTCTTAAGCTTCAGCGCAGAGAAATCTTCCGTGCCGCTAACCTCAATAAACAATCCAGCGCCAACAGTGCAATGCATTTTCGCCTTTGCTGCTGGCCACAGCTGACCCAACGCCAAAAACAGCACAAACTGCGCTGTTCGCTGATATACATCCCGTCCACCAGAGTCCCGATAACGAAGCAAGTGGACATTTCCGTCGGATGCCGCCATAGCCCTCCGCATAGACGGACGTTCATTGGAAACATCCTTTTCCCGTAAGGGAATATAGTTAAGCGTGAACACCTCGCCAGCAATCTTTGCCGCCAAAGGTTGCGTGGACATTCTATCCGTCATCAACTGCAGACGCTGTGCGATTTGAAGCAGGGATTCTCCGGGCTTCGCAACAGCCTCTTTTCCATCGATCCATAGTTTCATAACTTGGCCTCCTTCCATTTCGGGGATGGAGATTTATTATATTGCACAAATTAGAAAATTGCAAGAAATATTTATTGTACATATTAAACAATGCTTTGCCGTCATTTCATGCTTTATCACGAAATAAGCTCTACTGCATAGGATACTTTGACAACTGCGCACCAACATAATAGTGCATAAGAATCTCCACATAGCTGTTGCCAGCCGTTGCCATTGCCTCAGCACCATATTGACTCATCCCCACGCGGTGACCATAACCTTTCGTCTGAATGAATACCACATCACCCGCAAATTCTATAGTGAATATAGTAGAACGAAGCCCGAGCAGTGAACGGAATTTTGTCCCACTCCAGGTCTTTCCGCAGATCATAATTTGTTCTACTCCACCACCCGGTGTGTAAATTATTTCGTCGATCCGGATATCTTCATTCTCCAAACCCAATTTCTCACAGAATTCATAGACAGACAATTGGAGTTCAAAATGAAATGTGCGCGCCCGCTCCTCACCGGGACTGGGTACAGCGCGTAAATACGGAACATCGTACCCCCAAACTGACACCGCATCCTCTGTAGAGCCTCCGGAGCACGAGAAATAAGCAGCATCAATTAATTCTCCGTCATATACCAACACCTGTCCTGCCGTGACACGAACCGCATCACGGACTTTCTCCACAGCAGTTGCTTTTCCTCCGCCAGATAAATAATCCTCCGGTGACCGGTACGCTTGACAGCAGGACGAACGGATACATACCGTTCCCGCAGGATGTTTGAATCCCGCAATACAATTCTTTAGTGTATATGTTCTGGCTGCCACTGCCTGAGCCTTCAGCGCTTCCAGTTGGAAGCGTGCCGGCATCTCCGCCAACACAACGCCAAGAATATAGGCTTCCAGTTCCATATTCATTAAATTGCCGTCCACCCAAACGCCAATCTGAACTGGCAATTTCTTCTGTTTCTGCTGTCGAAATACAGGCTGCACAACCGATTCGCGATGCAATGGGATCGTGACCGGCTCATTTCTTTCATTCTTTGATGGACAAACTACGGTTTCATCCTCTGTATAAACAACGGATTCAGTCGACGTTGTCACCATATTGGGTACATTATCCATGGATTTTGAAGGTTGTGACTCTAACAGCAAAATCAAAATGATCATCACGGCGCTGCACAGAAATGTATACCTTATATTCAAAAATTACCTCCTTTAACCTACATACGGAATTTCTCCATCGCCTTGACAGAGCAAGGCGCAAACAGTATAATATGCATAGATTTTTGTCGAAAGGTCCCAAGTTATGAAAAGAGCGTTCCGTGTTTTCGTGCCGCTGTTGCTGAGCATTGTTATTCTGTTTAGCATTGGCTGGTACTTTTTGGAATATGATCCGGATTTTACCCGGGATATCCTGCTGAAGCAGGCCCGTCATATGGACGAAGTTGGCAACCACTCCGGCGCTGTCTGGTTTTACAACCTTGCTTACCGCCAATCGGATCAGGATGACGGTGTCGCCATTGAACTTGCCGAGCAGTATAAATCCAACGGCAATTACACCAAAGCGGAGTATACCCTCTCCAGCGCCATCGCAGACGGAGGCAGTCCGGAATTATATATTGCGCTTTGCCGCACCTATGTAGAGCAAAACAAGCTGATTGACGCTGTGACCATGCTCAACAACATCGGTGATCCCAACATCAAAGCGCAGTTGGATTCTCTGCGTCCCACCGCTCCCCAACCTTCTCTTGCCGCCGGCAGCTATTCCCAGTATATCACCCTGGGATTTACCGCTGACCGTGGCAGCATTTACCTGACAACAGACCGGGAATATCCCAGTATACTTGCCGATGGGTATAAAGAGCCTCTCTCTCTCCCTGCAGGCGAAACCGTGATTTATGCCTTAACAGTAGACGAACAGGGGCTTGTAAGTCCTTTGGCAGTGTATTCCTATCTGATTGTTGGTGTCGTAGAGGAAATCCATTTCGTAAGCCCGGATTTTGAAGCAGCCCTCAAGGCACAGCTTGGTTTCTCGGACGACCGCACGCTGTTCTCCAATGAACTGTGGGATGTACAAAGTTTCAGTATTCCCGCTTCCGTTACAGATTATACCGATCTTAAGTGGCTACCCGGACTAACTTCTCTGAAAATTCAAAACGGCGCATTCACTTCCCTCTTGGATATCGCCCAGCTAAACCGGTTGCAAGAGCTAACCATTACGGATTCCATTGTCGGCGCTGCAGATCTCGCCGCCATAGCCGTGCTTCCGGAGCTGAAAGAATTGTTCCTGACCAACTGCCAGATCTCCAGCATCACGAACCTGGCTGGCTCGAAGAATCTGGAATATCTGGATCTCAGCGGCAATGCCATCCGGGACTTAAGCCCCCTTGCAGATATGCATAAACTCAAAGGCCTGAACCTGTCTCACAACGCTGTGATTTCCCTGGAAGCCATCGCACACATGAAGGCATTGACCGTTCTGGATGTCTCTTACAACTCCCTTGCTTCCACTTCTCATGTTGCGTCACTGACTAATCTGACCTATCTGAATGTTTCTTCCAACGGGCTTACGGTTCTGGAGGGATTGGAGAACCTGACAAAGCTGACGAATTTCTATGCCAGCTACAACAATCTGACGGATATTTCCGCGCTGACCAACTGCGCAGATATGGTGGTGTTGAATGTTTCCAACAACACGATTTTAAACTTAGACGCAGTATCGCAGATGCCAAAGCTGCAGGAGCTGAATTTCAGTTACAACGAGGTATCCTCGCTTCCTCAGTTCAAACCCGGATCTGCGCTTTATGCCATCTCCGGCGATCACAATGTGATCACCAGCCTGGAACCGCTGGCAAACCTGAGAGCCCTTTCCTATGTTTATTTCGACTACAATCCCGGTCTTTCTTCTGTCGACCCTCTGGCCTCCTGCCCCAGCTTGCTGCTAGTGAGTGTTTATGGCACCAAGGTTTCTAATGTTTCTGCGTTGACTGATCAATTCGATGTTGTAGTCCATTACGATCCTACTGTATAATTCTTTGGGCGTGCGCAAACACGCCCAGAGATTTTTATTAAATGGTTGCGTTCGCATCCATTTTCTGCTATGATACATCTATATTCTATTCTGGAAGTGTCGGAAGTATGACAATGACTCGTTTGCATATATCAAGAAGAAGTCTGCGCCGAAAGGACGTAGACATGACCGAGGGTAACATCACAAAGCATATCCTCACCTTCGCTCTGCCGCTACTGGTAGGCAATATCTTTCAGCAACTTTATAACACAGTTGACACATGGGTTGTCGGCAACTTTGTCAGCAAGGAAGCTTTCTCTGCTGTAGGCACAGTAGGTCCTGTTGTCAATATGCTCATCGGTTTCTTCATGGGTCTTTCTTCAGGTGCCGGTGTGGTCATCAGCCAGTATTACGGTGCTCAAAAACATGAGGAAGTCAGCAAAACTGTCCACACCGCCATGATTATGACACTGATTTTGGGTGTCCTCTTCACTTTCATTGGTTTGGGAATGACCCCTGTAATGCTGAAGCTTATGAATACCCCTGCGGATGTTCTGCCCGAATCCACTTCGTACCTGACCATTTATTTCTCAGGTTTACTTGGTCTTATGTTGTATAACATCGGCGCCGGCATTCTCCGCGCCGTAGGCGACAGCCAGCGTCCTTTCTATTACCTGGTCGTTTGCGCTGTAATGAACACTGTGCTGGATCGGGTGTTTGTTCTTTTGTTGCACATGGGTGTTGAAGGTGTCGCTCTGGCAACAGTTTTGTCCCAGTCCACATCTGCAGTGCTGGTGATCATCGCATTGCTCCGCACCGACAGCTGTATCAAACTGAAGATTTCCTCTCTGCGAATCCACTGGGATATGCTGAAAAAGATCATCGCTGTGGGCATCCCCGCTGCGTTACAGATGGCCATCACCTCTTTCTCCAACATCTTTGTCCAATCCTATATTAATTACTTTGGCACCGACTGTATGTCTGGCTGGACCGCCTATGCCAAGATCGACCAGCTCCTGTTCCTGCCCATGCAATCCATCGCCTTGGCATCTACCACATTTGTCGGTCAGAACTTGGGTAAAAATCAGGTACAACGGGCAAGAGAAGGTGTTTCCATCTCTATGCGCTTGGGTATCGTTTCCACCATTTTACTGATGATCCCTGTTTTGATTTTCTCCGAATATGTGGTCACTTTCTTCAACAGTGATCCCGGTGTAGTGGCTTACGGTTCCCTGCTGCTGCGGTGGCTCTCTCCTTTCTATGTGCTGTGCTGTTTCAACCAGATCTATTCCGGTGCGCTTCGTGGTGCAGGCAACAGCAGAGCCCCCATGGTAATCATGCTCGCAAGCTTCGTAGCATTCCGACAGATCTACCTCTTCATCATGAGCCGCATCTGCAACGAAGTCATTCCAATTGCCATGAGCTATCCGGCAGGCTGGCTGCTTTGTACCGTGCTGACCTCTGTGTACTATCACAAAGTCCAGCTGAGCAAAACACGCCTTGTTGACGAAACATAAATTTTCCGCTCCCGGTAGGTTTTCCTGCCGGGAGCACTTTATTTTTCCTGAATATAAACCATCCAAATTAAGTTTAGTTGTAAACTTTTTTGTTATTTCGCATTTTTTCGCATAATTCCTCTTGAAACCGGGAAATAAATCGGTTATAATAGCCGATGTCTATGCGCCCAAACCATGTGCGCCAAGTATCAATAGGACTAATGAGAGGAAATGATTACCATGAGTGCATCCCAGAAAAAGAAGGCTCGCCGCGAAGAACTGCTTGCCAACATGACTGAAAGACAGCGCAAGGAAGCACAGGAAGCAAAGAAGCTGAAGGGTTATACCCTGTCCTTCTGGATTGTCCTGGCTCTGTGCGTTTGCATCGTTCTTTCCACCATCGCCATCAACCCCATCAAGAACGTTATTTACAGTAACAATGACGCCCTGACTGTTGGCGACCACACCCTGACCTCCGTCGAGCTGAACTACTACTACATCGACGCCGTCAATGATTACTACAATCAGTACGGTCAGTACGCCACCCTCTTTGGTTTGGACGTGAAGAAGCCTTTGAGCGAGCAGGAGTTCGACAAGGAATCCGGCAAGACTTGGGCTGATAACTTCCTCGATATGGCTACCGAGACCATCCGCCAGACCTACGGTCTGTATGACCTGGCTATGTCCAAGGGTCACAAGCTGACCGAGGACGAGCAGAAGAATCTGGATGACGGCCTGGCCACTCTGGAAGTTTATGCCATGTACTATGGCTACTCCAACCTGGACGGTTACCTGAGAGCTGTTTACGGCAACGGCGCCAATGAGGAGTCTTATGCTGAATACATGGAAGTCAACGCCATCGCTGATTCCTACTACAACAGCTACTACGAATCCCTGGACTACTCCGACGCTGATCTGCGTGACTACGAGAGCAAGGAAGACCGTTATCACAACTTCTCTTCCGTTACCTACTCCACCTACTATCTGCACTACACCAAGTGGGCTCCCGTTAAGGATAAGGATGGCAAGACCATCAATTACACCGAAGAGCAGCTGAATGAGGCTCGTGAAAATGCTAAGAAGGCTGCCGAATTGCTGGCCGCCACAAACTACGAAAGCATCGAAGCCTTCAACGAAGCCATCAAGAACCTGGAGATCAACAATGGTGTTACCACCGGCATCACTGCTACCGAGAATAAGGATACCCTCATTTCCTCCATCGGTGAAGAAGAAATGGTGAAATGGCTGACAAGCGCTGACCGCAAGGCCAACGATACTGACATCATCCCCTCCAAGACCACTGAAGGTGAAAAGGAAGTCATCAACGGCTACTATGTGATCCGTTTTGAGAACCTGAATGAGAATAAGTTCGCCCTGAAGAACGTTCGTCACATCCTGATCCAGTTCAAGGGCGGCAAGACCGACGCCACCACCGGCAAGACCACCTACACCGAGGCTGAGAAGAAGGTTGCTAAGGACGAAGCTGAAAAGCTGTACAAGCAGTGGCAGGATGGCGCCGCCACCGAAGACTCCTTCGCTGAGCTGGCCAACAAGGAATCCGATGACCAGGGCGGCAAGGTTACTAATGGCGGTATTTACGAGGATATCTACCCCGGCCAGATGGTTCCTGCGTTCGAAGATTGGTGCTACGCCGAAGGCCGTAAGGCTGGCGATACCGGCATTGTTGAAACCGAGTACGGCTACCACATCATGTACTTCTCCGGCGACAGCGAAGTCACCTACCGTGACCTGATGGTTGAAAGCCAGATGATCAATGAAAACGTGACCGAGTGGGTTAAGGATTTGACCGAAGCCACCAAGCTTACCATGGTCTCCGACAAGTATGTCAACAAGGATCTGGTTCTGAGCTCCCACTAATTCATGCATAAATGAGCCTCCTGTGGAGAAAATTCCCACAGGAGGCGATTTTTTTGTGCTTTGGAAAATAGCGCTGGCAGGTGGCACTGCTGGGATTGTCAATGGTTTATTCGGTGCCGGCGGCGGCATGGTCTTGATTCCACTACTGAGCCTCTTCTCTGTACTGAATGAGGAAGAGCGCTTTCCGGCAGCCGTGAGTATCATGGCGCCAATGTGTATTGTTACCTTAATCATATCCGCCCTGGATGCACCACTCCCCTGGTCTAATGCTCTGCCCTATCTCATTGGCAGTGCTCTTGGGGGCATCATTGCCGGGTTGTTGGCAGAGAAGATCCCCACAGTCTGGCTCCACCGACTCCTGGGTGGATTAATTCTATGGGGAGGTTTACGGTATTTATGCTAGATGATTTTCTTTTCGCATGCTTAATTGGTACAGTTTTAGGCTTTCTGTCCGGGCTTGGTACCGGGGGAGGAAGTCTCCTGATCCTCTGGCTGACTATCGTCCTGGGTATGCCGCAAGTGGAGGCACGGCTTATCAATTTAATGTTCTTTTTGCCTTCCGCATTCATCAGTAGTCTTTTTCGTTGGCGAAAGGGAAGTCTCCCCATAAAAAAAGTGCTGCCGGCAATCATTACCGGCAGCATTACAGCTGGACTCTGTGCATTTGTTGGCAAATATATGGACACGTCCCTACTGCAGAAACTCTTTGGCGGTCTGCTGATCTTTACAGGCATACGGGAATTGCGATACCACCCCAGAACGCGTTAACCTACCGCTTTTTAGAATTGAGATAGCCCTCCAGGATCAGAGAAGCAGCCACCGCATCCACTGTATTCTTCCGCTTTTGACCGTGATAATTATGCTGGGAAAGAATGTTGTGCGCTTCCACCGTGGTCCTGCGCTCATCCCACATCACGATTTCCAGACCGGTCGCTGTCCTCAACACCTCAGCAAACTCCCGGCACAATTCTGCTCTGGGTCCCTCAGAGCCGTCCATATTCTTTGGCAATCCAACTACAATCAGACCGACTTCCTGCTCCTTGGCAATACGGACAATATCTGCTACAGCCTTTTCTCTGTTACGGCTGGGGATCACACAGGTAGAGCCAACCAATGTGCACAAAAGGTCAGACAGAGCAACACCTGTTCTGGCATCGCCATAATCAATTCCCATGATCCTCTTCATTTGGGATCCTCCTTAACTAGATTGTTTGATTCATTATAATACAAAACCACAAAAAAAGAAAGCGGATTTTTCATCCGCTTTCTATCGATTCAAGTACCAGACGCCTGCATTCAAATAGGCCGCAAAAGTGAGCCAAAGCAGATACGGAATTTGTAAAACAGCTGCCAATGGGTCAATCTTTTTGAAGGTAAGAATCATCCAAAGGACTAGCCCCCACAGCAGAAGCAGCCAAAAGAATGCAAATCCATAAGCCTGGGCATTGAAGAAAAGCAATGGCCAGAAAAAATTGACCACCAACTGTACCACCATCAAGTTAAGTCCCCTGCTACGCTCTGCTGACGGTGCCAAAAGATAAATACGAGCAGCACCAATTCCCATAAACGCGAACAAAATTGTCCAAACTACAGGAAACAGCCATTCCGGTGGAGACAGGGGCGGTTTTATCTCAAAATCGGCATATTGTTTCATGCTGTCCATAGACAACAAGCCAGACAAAATGCCCACAGACTCGGCTAAAAGGATCCAGAATACATACACTTTCCAGTTTCGTTTTTTCAACTTCATCACCCTGTAAAAGCTTATGCAAAATTCCACACTGTCATTCCCCGAAAGTCAAAAATTCACCCCGTAATTCGTATAAAATCACGAAAAATAGTGAAAAAAGTTGTTGACATTGACACACCCCTGTGTTAGAATAATTTTACCTGTGAAAAAGGGCTATTTTTTTGCGGCCATTTTTCAGCTCCGGGCGGTATTTGTAGTTGCCGCTTCCTAAATTTCTTACTGGGCGGAGTGATACAGGGAGGCAAGTTTAAGGAGGTGCCGTTATGCGCGTTAAAGTCACTTTGAGATGCTCCGAGTGCAAGCAGAGAAACTACAACACCATGAAGAACAAGAAGAATGACCCCGATCGTCTCGAAATGAAGAAGTACTGCAGATTCTGCAGAAAGCACACCACCCACAACGAGACGAAGTAAGGAGGCTACGGTTATCATGGCAGAAGTCAAAAAGGAAAACTGGTTCGTAAGAGCCTGGGCCGCCATCTGCAAGTACTTCCGCGAACTCCGCAGTGAGCTCAAGAAGGTTGTTTGGCCCACTCCCAAGCAGGTCCTGAAGAACGCCTTGATCGTAATCGGCTGTGTCGTCTGCGTCGGCGTGTTCATCTGGCTGTTCGACTTTGTAGCAGAAGTCATCATCAACGCTCTGCTCGGTCTGGGCGACCTGCTGTAAGGTAACGAATCATGGCAGGAACTGCAAAATGGTATGTTGTGCATACCTATTCCGGTTATGAAAACACTGTCAAAGCTACCATCGAAAAGACCGTAGAAAGCCGTCAGCTTCAGGATGTAATCCTGGCCATCTCCATTCCCTTGGAGACTGTGACGGAGATCACCGAGTCCGGCGTATCCAAGACCTACGAACGTAAAGTCTATCCCGGTTACGTCCTGGTTAAGATGGTCTACAGCGATGATACTTGGCATGTCATCCGGAACATTCGTGGTGTGACCGGCTTCGTCGGCACATCCAGCAACGATCCCACTCCCCTCTCCGAAGAAGAAGTATACGCCATGGGCGTTGAGAAGAAGGAGATCATCGTCAACTATGCAATTGGCGATCAGGTCCGTATCCTCGATGGTCCTTTGAGCAGCTTCGTCGGTCGTGTGGAAAACGTGGAGGTCGACAAGAATCGCGTCAGCGTGGTTGTATCCATGTTTGGCCGCGAGACCCCCGTCGAGTTCGAGCTCGATCAGGTTGAGGTTGTTTCCCAGTAAACGCATCGGGCTGATATTTCAGCCGGAACGTGGGAGGGGCTGATCGCCCCGCAAAACATGCGTGTAAAGCGCATCATCACCACATTATATTCAGGAGGTGCTTATCATGGCACAGAAAGTCACTGGCATTATCAAACTTCAGATCAACGCCGCTAAGGCTACCGCTTCCCCCCCTGTAGGCCCCGCTCTGGGTCAGCACGGTGTTAACATCGCCGCATTTATCAAGGAATTCAACGCCCGTACCAAGGATCAGGAAGGCTACAAGATTCCTGT
>JAEIGA010009723.1_pt1 | contig 14569 bp, 19 predicted proteins | sample 9270691 | NCBI WGS metagenome assembly JAEIGA01 (sample SAMN17057246, study PRJNA624740) | gut metagenome | biome: biome; isolation source: fecal sample | host: Bos grunniens | place: China: Xizang | collected 2019 | reverse complement strand
GATGTAAAAGAATTCCCTACCCTCGACTTGACTTCCCCGGTCGCGCCTCCGGGCGTGATCTGTCTGCTCATCAGGATCTTGCATACAAGAACATTCGTTTCGTGTTGTCCATTGGTCGCAGTTCTGTTATAGTTAAGGTCTAGGAGGTATGTTCATATGTTAATAGCAATACTGATCATATTCTTATTAGCGGCATCAATAGTGCTGCATGTATTCGGAGGACCTGAAAATGACATTTAAAGATCTTGTTACAAATTGCAATATTGATACTAAAGCCTTATCTGCAAAGTATAATATACCTATGCGGACCATTTACAGATGGCTTGACGGATCGCGCAGGCCGCCTGAATATGTTTTGTTACTGATCTACGACAACTATTTATTGGAGGGATTGACACATGGCATCACATCAGAAAAGCGCGAAGAATTGGCAGGCCGAATGGGATAAGGCGGCTGCCGAATACAGGAAACTTGCAAAAAGAGCTAATCAACGTATGGTTAGAATTGAACGATATGCAGAAAGGCCCGGATATAAAGCCTTAAAGAATTATGCATATAAAGGCGCTCAGAGGGATATCGCGGCATTATATCCAAGTCAACGAAACAAGTCTGAAAAACTCAGATATACAGAAAAGGCAAGGCTTGAAAATGTCAAGCGTGACGGATTCGATATTACAGGCGATGAAAAGATAAAGGCAAACCTGTCCGCTTTGCGTCTTAAGATATCATCACTTGAGAAGTTCTTAGGATCTTCAACATCTACTATTGCAGATGTAAAGAATCCTGCAACAGGTAAGATACAGAAGGGTTTTATATCTTCACAGGATAAGAGGGCCAATAGCTTAAATAAGCGATTACAGGACATATATGGATTTGATGCGAACTTAACTGCAGATGATCTCAGGAGGTTCTTTGCATCTAAAAAGCAAAAGAAACTTGAAAACCTTGTCGGATCCGATCAGATGTTTGTTGTAATGGCAACATTACGTGATAAGCAGCTTAAGAGTAATAAAAAGGACCTTCAAAGATTCTTTAAGAATAATATCAATCTAAAGGATATTCCTGATGATATATCCTTAGATCAGAAGGATTATGACAACTATAAGGATTATTGGGATACATTGTCTGAATTTATCGAGCTTACAGGCAATAAGATATTAGATGATTATGTATCACAGGCTATTAAGGCAGGTATATCAATAAAGAATATATTTATCTAAGGGCGGTCAACTATGAACTATAAGGACCTCGAATCTGTCCGCAAAGGATGGATAGAAAGACATTGGCAATATAAGATGATGAGATGGAATGAATTTGATTATTCCATCTTGTCTAATGTCATATATAAGAAGAAAACAGGCAAAGGCAAGAACGGTACTTATAACGATGTTATCATGATGGCAGATACAGAAACATCTAAGCCTCATGATTATGAAGAACTTGATGAATTCGGCAATCCTGAACCTCATGAAAATCATGTTTGTTGTTGGTCGATATCGATCAGATTCTTTCATATGAATATTGTCACATTATACGGCGCATGTCCTTCCGAATTCTGCTTAATGCTCAGGAATATCAGAACATGGCTGCAGGGCGATGATATATATCTATATTTCCATAATCTAAGCTACGATCATATGTTCTTGAGGCAATTTCTATATAAGGAATTTGGAGCGCCTACAAAAAGCCTTGTGACTAAGCCTCATTATCCTGTTACTTTGCGATTTAATAATGGCTTAGTCATAAAGGACAGTCTGATCCTTGCAGGCTGCAAATTGGAGAAATGGGCAGAAGATCTTAACGTAGAACATAAAAAGGCAGTCGGTTCATGGGATTATAACAAAATCCGTGATCAAGATTGGTTGTCTACTATCACAGATGATGAGAAGAAATATATTGAATGTGATACGCTTGCAGGCGTTGAATGCCTGGACGCGCTTATATGTAACCTTGGTAAAAGTATATATTCATGTCCCTGTACGGCGACAGGCATCATAAGAGAAGAGGTTCGCAACAGGGCAAAAAAGAACCATGGCCATGATTGGTTCTTACGCCTTGCACCTTCTTATGAATTATATTGTAAAATGGTCCGCCTGTATCACGGCGGATATACTCATGCAAACAGATATTTTATAGATGACCTTCTCGGCGGTCTGGATCCGGATGAATGGATACGCGGATTTGACTTTGCGTCATCTTATCCGTTCTGTTTATTGTCGCAGAAATATCCTTGTACCGCATTTACAAGATATTCAAAAGATGTTACGCCTGAATTCATCTTGGAGCATTCGGATATGTTCGCTTTTATATTTACTATCTCATTTGTAAATATCCGCCTTAAAGATGATTTGGAACCTATGCCTGCCTTACAAACAAGTAAATGTACGCATACAATAAATTTATTTACAGATAACGGCCGCATAACTTCTGCAGGCTTTTGCACATTGGAAATGTGCGAACAGGATCTTATCACGATAGATAAGTTGTACACATGGGACGTTGCAGAATGTTCTGACGTATGGACTGCAGGCAAGGATTATCTGCCGCGATGGTTTACAGATTATGTCTTTGAGTTATTCGAAGCGAAATGCCGCCTAAAGTCTGCAGTTCCATTTGATCCTGTCGCCTATTCCCTGTCAAAGGGACGTATCAACGGTGTATACGGCCTCACGGTCACTTCAAATACGCGCCGTGAACTTATAGAAGTATTGGAACCGGGTAAATATCAAATAAATGAGGAAGGAGATACGGCAGAAATGGTATCCGGACAATATAGGATAGATTTTACAAAGAAAGACAAAGATGAATATAAGAAGTTTGTCAATCGTAAAACGTCTGTACTTCCTTACTGCATCGGCGTATATTGTACGGCCTATGCGCAAAAACATTTGTTTGAATTGGGTGCATGTGTTAAAAGATATTATAGGGCAGACGGTTCCGGCAAATTGGCAGCGGTGCCGCGTTGGTATTACTCAGATACGGATTCGGCATATTCGGATGATTGGGATTATAACAAACTGATGCAGTATAACCAGAAATGCAAGGAGCAGTTACAAGCTAACGGATACGGATCTGTAACGATAGGTGATAAAGAATATTGGTTAGGCATCGCAGAACATAAGCCTGATGAAGATACATATTGTGAATTTAAGGTCCTTGGTTCCAAAAGGTACGCAGGCAGACATGCAAACGATAATAGTTTAATGATAACAGTTGCAGGCGTGCCTAAGAAAGAAGGTGCAAAGACATTGAAAGATGATCTAAACAACTTTACGCAGCATCACATATTCAAAGGTGAGGAAACAGGCAAGTTAGCACATTATTATATCTTTAATGATATCCATATAGATGAATATGGTAATGAGATAGGCGATTCAATAGACCTTAAGCCCTGTGATTATCATTTGGACATGGTAGATAAATGGGAATTTATAGAAACAGAAGAGGTATACATGCCTGTATTTGATGAGGAGGTAACAGATATCTATGAGCTATAAGGATTTTAACGACGGATATTATCATGTTTATAAGGATATATTAGATTATCCTGATGCAGTTATTATCATTGCATGGTCCTTCAGAGGTCCCGGTAAAACATATGGACTTCTGGACTATTGTAAACAGGAAAAGGTCAAGTTTATCTACCTTAAAAGGACCGCAGATGATGTAGATCTTATCTGCGCTGCCTCAGAAGGCAAGGCAGTTGAATTTGATGCATCGCCTTTTGTACCTTTAAATCGTGATTATGGATGGAATATAAAGCCTGTTTCCATGAAGAAAGGCATCGGCGCTTTTTATGACTTAGATCAGGATTCGGACAAAAAGGATCCTATAGGACTTATCTTTGCTTTAAGCAAGGTCAAGTCTATTAAGGGTATAGATCTGTCGGATTGTGATCTTATATGTCTGGATGAGTTTATACCGCAGGCACACGAGATAATACGCAAAAAGGAATTTGAGGCGCTCATGGACTTTATTCTTACTGCATCGCGTGACAGGATCGCACGCGGTAAGGCTCCGATCAAACTTGTATTATTTGCAAACTCTGAAAATATCGCATGTCCTATAACGTCAGGATTAGAAGTCATGGACGACATGGCAGAAATGAATGCATCAGGTGAATCTATAAGATATTTGGAAGATCGCTGCATCTTACTGCATCACATTCTGCCGGATGAGGCGCCGAAGGTAACAGAAGGTCATAAGAGGGATGGATTCTATAAAGTCATGCAAGGAACTACATGGGCAAAGAAGGCATATGAAGGATTATTTACTAATAATGACTTTACTAATGTCAGGACTTTATCTGTTAAGAATATGGTGCCTTATATCCATATAAAGTATAAGAATAAAGATTATTATATCTATACTAAAGAAGAGGGCGGCAGGTATTATATGTGCTTTAATAAAGCCAAATGCCCGATAAACTACGATCTGAGCCGCGAAAATGATCAAAAATTATTTTGGTCAGAAGATTGTCAGGAACTAAGATATGTCTGCATGGAAGGCAATTTTACATTCCAAAAGTATTCAATGTATGATCTGATCATAAATTACAAAACGTATTTTAAAGTTTAGTATTGACCAATGGTCACAAATAGTATATTATCCAATTACAAACTAATGAAAGGCGGTCAAACCTTATGTTACACAGACTATTTTTAACAGAAGAGCAGGCGCAGATAATCTGCAGGGCTTTAAGATGCTACAGGGATGCAGTATTGCAGCCTGAATTTGAAAAGTTCATGAATGAACATGATTCCTTTAAGGCAGAAAAGGTCAATGATATGATAGATCTTTCTGATGCAGTATTGGAGGTGTTGACATATGCAGATTAAATGGTTTTTTGAAGATATTGAACCGGGAGCGATCCGCGGACCTGTTGCAACTTCTGAAGATGGTAATTATCAGATAGTATTTGATTTTTACGCAATTCACACTTTCTATTTATATAAGAATAGTGATTGTATATATGCATGTAATGTTGACGATGATCCTTTTGATTTTTCTTCTTTTCTTGCAAAATGTCATAGGAAGATAGAAAGATGGGAAGAATATTATCATCTCGATAAGTTGTCTAATCATGATTGTATTGTTAAGGTCAAAGACAATTTCCGTACATGCGGTAACTGTTCTCATCTTATATTTAAAGATTATGAACATCATGAAGGTACTTGCAGCGTAACAAGATTACATCGCAATTTTGAATCACCTTGTGTACATGAGGAGGAAATGTCATGAATAACTTACAGATTGAAGCGGAATATTGTCAGGAACTTTGGGCATATGCCGATATCGGCATCAATGACAGAAGGACAGACGGTGACAGGCTTATAGCTAATATGGTTGCAGGCCTTATAGGCGATAAGATCGTTAACAAGGCGCGTTTTGAAAATTTCCTTTATGAGGCGCTTGAAAGGTTGGATATCAAATGAAGGCTGTTTGGATAAGTGATTATGATTATAGGACTGATGAGATTTACAGTTGCCCCGGTTGTCCTACATGCAAGGCTCCTGCATATTTAGATAAGGATTCTTATAAATATCATTGTCCTTCCTGCGGTGAATGCTTAGAACTTGATCCTGATATGCTTAAATGGAAAGAAGAAAGAACAGGTCAAAAGGTAGTACATAATCAGATGTGTATTGCTTGCGGCCAGGAAACATCTACATGGTACTATTACAAGAATCATAAAAAAGAATGGGTAGTAGGTCACGGAGAATGTCCATGCGGTTGTCATTTCATAGTATAGAAAGGATCGATATATGACTTGTTTAGATTGTAAGTATTGTACTAAAACACATGACGGATATATGAATGATGGTATGTTTTATATATCATGTGAACAGGGTAAGAATTGGATTACCCCTAATGCAGCTAACTACTGCGACAACTATGATCCTAAGTCCAAAAAGGACCGGATAATAAAATGAAAGGCGGTAACATTATGGGTTACTCAAACAAAGCTAAGGCCGCTGATGCTAATGCGGATAAGACAAATGACAAGAATTTTATTACTATCTCTGATATCACGATCGAACGTGCTAACGAGATTAAGGAAGGAACAGTAATGTTCGATATGTCTGTAGGACATGTTAAGATCTATGGTATGTCTATGAGGCATCTTACAACAAAGAAGGGTGAGAAATTTGATGCAATTTCCTTCCCGGCAAGAAAGGCCGACAACGGCAAGTATTATGATATCGCATGGTTCCCTATGTCAATTGAACTTAGAGGACAGATAGCAGAAAAGGTAATTGCTAAATTGAATTCCTGATACATTTCTTTACACTTCTGCATAAGGGCGGCAATTGGCAACAGTTGCCGCCTTAATTATATTTTTGAAAGAAGGTGATATAATGGTCATAAGAACGATAGTTCTATTGGTAGTTTCCGCGTTTTTAGCAATGATACTTTTGGAGGTATTAAAACATGAATGATGTAGTTTCTGTAATTTCTTCTCTGGGCTTTCCTATTGTCGCATGTATCGGACTTGCATGGTTCTGCCGTTATATGATAGATACTAATAATAAGAACATTGAAAAGATGTTTGCCCTGTATGAAAAGAGTAATGAGGAAAACAGGGAGGCAATAAAGGCTTTGACAAATGTCGTTGAAAAATTAAATGACAATCTTGAAAGGAGGATCTGACATGAACATTTCTCAAAGGGGTATAGACCTTATTAAGAATTTTGAAGGCTTTAGGGCGCAGGCGTACAAATGTCTGCCGACAGAAAGGTATTACACAATAGGATACGGGCATTACGGTCCTGATGTAAGGATAGGACAGGTCATCACTAAGGCAGAAGGTGAGAACCTTTTAAGATCTGATATATCAAGATTTGAGGCGGCAGTAAATAAGTATTCCGGATATAACTGGACACAGAATGAATTTGATGCACTTGTATCCTTTGCATATAATATCGGATCCATTGACCAATTGACCGCAAACGGCACAAGATCAAAGGCAGTCATTGCAGAAAAGATGCTTTTATATACTAAGTCAGGCGGTGCAACTATTCAGGGCCTTGTAGTAAGAAGAAAGGCAGAACATGACTTATTTGTATCATCTTCTGAGCCTGCAGCCGATAAATATATCCTTGCAGTTCCTACGCTTAGGATCAGATGCAAAGGCGATAAGGTCAAGATCTTGCAGCAGAATTGCAATGACTTCTTTGGTTCAGGACTTGTTGTAGATGGCATATTCGGACAGAGAACAAAAGATGCAGTAATGTTCATGCAGTCTGCATTAGGTTGCACGATGGATGGCATCTATGGACCTATAACGGCAGGGAAATTACATGACCTTGCAATTGAAAGAGGGTATAACATATGAACGTAGGTTTTTATAATTTCTCTAAGCGTGAAAATTCAACATTACAACCGGGCGTAGGTGTTGTAAGAGATGATTTTGCATGTAAACTTAAAGATAACTGTTCGATAATAAGTCCTATTATCCAATTGGTAGTTCCTACAGGATATACGATAACGTCCCTTATAAATTATAACTATTGTTATATTCAGGACTTCTCAAGATTTTATTTTGTAGCAGATAAGGTATTTCTTACCAATAATATCATTGAATATCATCTTGAATGTGATGTGTTGGCCTCCTTCAGGCAGCAGATCGGCGCTGCATCTGAATATGTTTTAAGATCTGCATCAACATATGATACTAATGTATTGGATGACCTTTATCCGATGAACGCACAAGTTTCATTTGATGAAGGTACTGTAACTGCACCCGGCGTTACACCTGTATCTTATCAATGGAATCCTTTTAACGGCATGTCAGGCATGATCGTAGTTGGTATTATCAACAGTTCTAATCAGATCAAGAACGGCGCCGTTACATATTATAAGATATCATATACGACCTTATGTAACATGATGCAATATCTGTTATCTTCTGCAGGATATTTCAATCTTAATCCTGCAGAGATATCCGACAATCTTGCAAAGGCACTTGTAAATCCTATTCAGTATATTACTGAGGCTTTTTACATTCCTTATGATTGGGGCACTCCTTATGTTGAGGAACATTTGAAGATGGGTTGGTGGGACCTCCCGACAGATGGTAACTATAAAGGCACACCTTTGGCAGGTATTCCAAGTATATCTGATATCGGAGGTGCTGTAGCATCACAAAGATTTTATATTCCTATTCATCCGCAGTCATCGGCAAGGGGCCGTTATATGCGTTGTGCGCCTTGGTCAAGATATATGTTACATGCAGGCCCATTCGGTAATATCCCGATAGATCCTGCAAATATTACAAATAGTGATTATATCACTTGTGAAGTATATGGAAACATGTTTGGTGATGTATATCTTAAGATCAAAAATCAGTATGGGCATGTAATATCTACGCATCGCGCAAGTGTTAAGCACACATATTGTATCGGACAGATAAATAATGATCCTTCTGCATTCTTAGGCGGACTTCTTAATACGGCAGGATCCTTTATGAATATCGCGTCTAATCCCGGCGGAGCAATTGCAGGAACTGCATCGGGCATCATATCGAATCAGCATAACTTATATCCTCAATGTCAGACATCAGGTACAAATGCATCAGGCGCGGAAAATGGTATCTATTGGACATTAGTCGGTGAATTCCATAATGCCGTTGATGATGATAATACGCATAGGGGCCGCCCTTTATGTCAGGTTAAGACGATAAGTACATTGTCAGGATATATCCTCGTAGCTGATGCAGACATTGCCGTTCCCGGTACGGCAGAAGAAAATGAGAAGATCAAAGGATACATGAACGGCGGATTCTATTATGAGTAATGCTTATTGGGATTATACATATGCAGGACAGGTATATGCCTTTTTAATGGCAACTATACAAAATGATTACGGCGTATCCGGTCTATTAGGCAATATATACGCTGAATCATATATCTGTCCTTTTATATGTGAAACAGACAGCCCGCCGTGTACTGCATCCTATAATGCAACTATGAATACCATAAGGACATTATCGGATTATGACTTCCAACATTATCATCTGCCTTCTGCAGCTGCATCAAAAGTAGGTTATTCATTGGCACAATGGACGACATATGGACGTAAAAGTAATTATTATAACTTCTGCGGTCAGTCACTTTTGGGCGATGGTCAGAAGTCAATGGAATTCTTATTATATGAGCTGCAGAACAGTTATTCGAATGTATATAATGTTTTGGTCAATGCAACTAGTATCAATCAGGCATCAGATTATGTATTACAATATTATGAGGCGCCTGCATCATGGTATACACAGATCTATACAAGGCGCGGATATTCACAGAATGTATATGATGACTTTTCAGGAGGTCCGCCGCCCTCTAATCCGTTGCCAAAATGGCTTATTGGTTATGCTTCACAACATTGGCGCCGTAAGTTATAATCAATATTGTATCCATAGTTCAGCAGAACTATCATGAATCCTTACGGTAAAAGGCGTTCCTATGTTAGCAAGGAGCGCCTTTTGCTTTACAAACATATGTATTTATTGTATTTTAAAGTTAACCGGGGCAGATATACCGCATTAAGGTCCGGCGCTAAAGGCGCTTTGCGGGTATAGGTTGACCGCCTGAACAACTGCCCCGGATTTATTATATTCGGAGGATAAGAATATGGCAGACTTAGGTTTATTTGATATCGTTGCCCTTGCAAAGGCAGGATATAAAAAGAAGGACATTGATAATATCATTGCAGGTGATGGCAATAACACGCCTAAGCCTGATGATAACAATGTACCCGATAATAAGGTTCCCGATAAGGGTAATGAGCCTCCTAAGGAACCTGACAATGATCCTAATCCTAAAGGTGATGACGATAATACGCCTGAGCCTGACGATAAGGATTATAAGAAACTTTATGAGGATTTGCAGAAGTCATCTGCAGACATGCAATCACAGATAAAAGAACTGCAGTCAAAGATCAATTCTAAGGATAATTCAGGATCCGCAGGAAAAGATACTACAATGGATGACCTTATGGCCTCATTCAAAAACTTTAGCTAATATATAGTTAATATATTAGAAATTAAGAAAGGAGCCTTAAACAATGGCACAGTTTAAAAGAAAAGACGGCTATGCCTTAATGACACTTGTTGTTAAGGAATTGACAGGACAGGATATCGGCAACATTGTTGATACAGCAGGATTTATATCTGCAGGATCTTTGATCGCAGATTATACGACTGACGAGATCTTTAATGCTATCGGTATTGTATACGGCAGACTTAAGATTGCAGTCAGATCTTATAATGCTAAGCTTTGGCTTATCAATGCGATCGATAATGACATGTATTCTAATAGGATGAGAAAGATATCAGTTTATTCTTCTTTCCCTCTTCCTTCAGGTCATTTCAATACTGATATCTATACTAACCTTGCAGCAGGATACGGCGCTGATGCATCAGGAGAAAGCCCTGCAGGTACTAAAGATCAGTTTGAGCAACATCCCATGTATCCCTTAGAACTTAATTTTGCAGGTTCTACAACATGGCAGGACGCCCTTACAAGATATGTAGATCAGATCAAGATCTGTTTCCGTGATGAGGATGAATGGCTTGCATTCTGGAATGGTATCGCAACACAGAAGAATAATGATATCGAGATGCAGAAAGAAGCATATAACAGAATGGCCCTTCTTGGTCGTATCGGATATGCGCTTGCGATCGGTGATGCATCCTCTAACATTAATGGTGCTATGACAAAGGTCAACCTTACAAAGGCCTTTAATGATTATTTCAACACGGCTTATACATCTGCACAGCTTAGGACTTCTTATCTTAAGGAATTCTGCGAATTCCTGACAGTTACCATTAAGGATTATTCCGACATGCTTACACGTCCTTCCGTATATTTCCATGCGGCACCTGTTTATACAGATTCACAGTCTGTTGACCATGTCATTCTTAGACATACACCCAAGGATAAGCAGCGCCTTATGTTCTTCGGTCCCTTCTGGAATCGTGCAAAGTCTATGGTAATGCCTGAAATATTCAATCCTGAATATATCGACCTTGGCAATTTTGAATCCGTTGACTTCTGGTCTGCAAATTCTACAGATATCGATACAAGGGCACTTGTTAATGTTAAGGTTACTGTTCCCGGTTGGCTTGAATCCCTTATCACGAACGGCGGTACAACTGTAGATACTGCATATACTGCATCTGATATCTACGTTCTTGGTTGCCTTTTTGATGTTGATTCTGTTATGACTTCCTATCAGCTTGAATCTGTTGAGCCTGCAAGGGAGGCAAGAAAGGGATATATCACAGATTGGTATACGTTCGCAAGAAATAGCATTTCCGATCCTACAGAAAACTTTGTCGTATTTACGATGGAGGATCCTACATAACATTGATATGACACTTTAGTCATATATCTTATCCGTTGGTGCCGGTCGAGTTTATCGGCCGGCATCATTCATAAGAAAGGTAAATAAAATATGTCTAGAAAAAACAAAATGCTATATAGCGGATATATGCCTGCAAACTATAGCAAACTCAATAATATTGATGGGCATTATTTTCCTTCATCTGTTCATTATTCGAAAAATAAGACATTCGGATTTTGGCAGCGTGCTTTATTTCAGCGTGCCTGTTCGGTAGTTGATTTTGACCTGCCGCAGGAATGGCAAGGTTCTGTCCGCGATTTTTTCTATTATTGTTTATTCCGATTCGGATATGTAGCAATATGGGATGACCGCGTACATGGCTTTACTTTTCAGCCCTGTAGCCTATATGGATATGATTGGTATTATCAGTTCACAAATGCGAAAATCGCCAATCCTGCCTTAAATGGTGAATCCTTAGATCTTAAGATAGGTGAAGATTGTCGCATCTTAAAATTGACACCTGATTATATGGGCGCATGGGACGTAATTTCCCATTTTGCAGAGAAGTTAGCAGGCATGGACGGTAGTATTGATATGTCTATTATTAATAGCCGTATTGCTAATATCATAGGTGCCAAAACAAAAGCAGCATCTGAGGCGTTAAAAAAGATCATGGACCTTGTATCTAACGGACAACCGACTGTTATATATGATTATCTTTTGCATAATGATATGAAGGATAAGGATACGCCTTTTCAGTTCTTAGATTTAAATGTCGCTAAGAATTATATCTTAGATAAGCAATTGGCAGACTTTGCCTGCATCTTGAATCAGTTTGATTCTGAAATTGGTATTCCTACACTTCCATATACGCAGAAGAAAGAACGCATGATCACAGATGAGGCAACAATGAAAACTGTTGACGGCACATCAAGATCAAGAACATGGAAACAGTCTGTTGATGCATCTTTAAAGGCTATCAATGAGAAGTATGGCAATATCTATACTATTAAAGCGGACTTTATCTTTATTAATGATCAGATACAGGAGGTGATAGATAATGGCATCGGCAATGATGACAACAATAGGACTTGAAAACTTCTTAGCAGGTGAAAATAAGTCATTATTTGACCTTCTGAACCTTCCTGACGGTATTGATAAGGAAGTCCTTACAGGATCCATCTTGATGCGTGCAGGTGAATTCGAAGTCCTTTATCCTAATCCTTATTTTATGCGTGATGCAATAGGCCTTTGGGGCAGAAAGCATTATAGAACGTTTGAAAAATGGGTGAATGCTTTAAATATCGAATATGATCCTCTGTACAACTATGATCGCACAGAAGAGTATACAGATACTCATAAAGGCGATTATAAGAAAGAAAATGAAGATATATCATCCGGCAACAATAAAAGGACTGATGACCTTACGCGTACAGATAATCTGTCACAGTCAGATGACCATACAAGGACCGATAATCTATCACAGTCAGATGATCATACAAGGACTGATGATCTTAAAAGCACTAATGATGTTACAACTACTAATGATGTTAGTGCATATAATGATTCTGCATATAGCCCTAAAGATAAGCAAGTCATTGATCAGGACGGTAGTAATACAGGAACGCAAAGAACTGCAGGAACTACGACCAATACAGGCACGCAACGTGATGCAGGAACTACAACAAATACAGGTACTGTTAAGAATACAGGCACAAGTACAGACGAATACGGTAATCAGAATAAAGGTTCTGAAAAGGGTGATGATTCATGGACTAATACCCATAAGGCACGCCTATTCGGTAATATAGGCGTTACTACTTCACAACAGATGTTACAAAGCGAATTGGATATTGCAGAATGGAACCTTTATGAACATATTGCAGATCTGTTTGTAACTGAATTTTGTATTATGGTATATTAACAGAAAGGAGGTAAATATCATGGATTTTATACACAAATATCCTTATAGCAATCTGCATGAACTGAATCTTGATTGGCTTATTGACGAAACCAAAAAGTTAATTGCAGAAATGCAGATCGTGCAGGAAACCTTGGCACAGATCGAAGTGTTAACGGAAGATCAGATCAAAGCACTTATCAATAGTGCTATCGCAACAAACAATATTGAACTTTATAACAAGATGCTTGATTATTACAATCAGGTCACAAATGAATATAAGTCATATTGTAATAGTCAGATCGCGCAGCTTAAGATCTATGTCGATAATCAGGATGTTTATTATGACAATCTTGCAAAGTCATATGCGGACCATGCTATCATTGAATCTAAAGCATATACCGATTCGCAGGTGCTTAATTATACAATGATGGTTAATCCAATTACAGGTCAGTATGATGATGTTCGCGACGTCGTTAATGATATCGTTATGTACTTCCATACTGAAAACAGTTTGACTGCAGGTGAATATGATGCACTTGATATGACTGCAGCATACTACGATGCAAAAGATATTACCGCATATGATTATGATTACAATGGTAAGAACCTGTTACCTTAATAACAGAAAGGAGCAATAAAAATGTCACATACTAATTCAACAACTAACTACAGCCTTCCGCAGTTTATAACTACAGATAAGCCCTTCTGGCTTACAGATATCAATGGTGCATTTTCAGATATCGATAGTGCTATCTATACTGCAAAGACAACTGCAGATACGGCATCACAGAATGCAACACAGGCAATCGGTGACGCGGCAGGCGCAGCCGCTGCAGCCGCTTCGGCAGATGCAAAAGGAGCCGGTGCCGTTTCATCTATTGCAGATGTATTTGATGCTACAAGTACATACGCCGTAGGCGCAGTTATTACATATAACAATCTGTTATATACATGTTCTACTGCAGTTACAACCCCCGGTCCTTGGACAGGATCTGCAAACTGGACTAGAATCACTATTGAGGATATCTTGGATTCTAAGCAGAACAGAACTGATAACGCATTAAATACTACATCTAAGACAGTAGTAGGCGCTATTAATGAGCTTGATTCAGACATTGATACTCTTATTAACCGACTTGCCGGATTCAATGTTAATAGCCGCGTTATTGATCCTAATAGTGCCGTTCAGTCACCTGCTTATACATCATTCTGTATTGCTATTGTAGGACGTGCAGATTCTGCAATGTATATCGGTTCTTGGTCAGATGTACAGTCCATTAAGACAGCTACAGGTATAGGCGCATCGTTCCTGCAGAATCCTAACAG
>JAEIGA010009722.1_pt1 | contig 14569 bp, 17 predicted proteins | sample 9270691 | NCBI WGS metagenome assembly JAEIGA01 (sample SAMN17057246, study PRJNA624740) | gut metagenome | biome: biome; isolation source: fecal sample | host: Bos grunniens | place: China: Xizang | collected 2019 | reverse complement strand
CGTTTGTGATAAAAAACCTTGGAAATATGATATGTCATATATAAAAAAGTGTTCGCAATTTGAAATTATGCCTTTATAATAAAGGTGTAAAATATATTTACTTAAAAAAGGGGAGAAAAGAAAATGAAAGTTGTAGGAATCGAAAACAAGAAGGGTACATTTGAGAAGAACGGCGAGCAGGTCGCGTATGACGTGAATTATATTCACTGCACCGAAACCGCGCCCAATGTAATTGGCGTTCGTTGTAAGTCCTTCAAAATCGGCAAGAATGTCGAATTCGTAGGTTTTACAGACCTGGCTGAGCTTATGGAAAACGAAGTCCTTGTCGCGACGGGCTATTCGGAACAGTACGGCTCATATGTCAAGTCTGTTGCCCTTATTAAAACTTAATGAAAGGAGAAGTTTATGGTAGCAAATATCATTCAGACGGTTACTACGGCCATCGGTAGCTTTGTAACTGGTATTGGCAGTTCGGTTGTTGACTTCTTCAACACCACTGTTCTTACTTCCGATGGCGAGCTTACCACTTTCGCTACGTGGTCGCTTGTGTTCCTCGGTGTCGGTTTCGGCTCTATGATCTTCAAGTGGGTCACGAACCTCATTCGTAGATAAGAGACATAAAAGAGGGGCGTTGCTCGGCAACGCCCCTTGATTTTTGAAAGGAAGTGAAATGTTGAAAAAGATAAGTTTTCTTGTATTGATAATTGCACTTTTTTCCGTGTTTGCTTTGTTTGCGAGCGCTAAGTGCGCGGACGGTTGCGTTTATACCGTCAGTCCCTGGTGTGATGTGTGCGGTGAACAAATAGAAGGTGAGTGCACGGGAAGTCATTTGTTTGAAAGCGGATATTGTGTTATCTGCGGCGCGTTTGATGAATCAACGGGTGATGAATGGTGCTCCGTAATACAGGGCTATCATTCTATTGTCAATGGTGTTTGTGAACATTGTGGCTATACATCTTGTTATCACAATGATCTCGGCGGTTTGCATATTGTCGAGGGTTCCACTTGTATAAAACAAGGTAGCGGTTATCGGGTGTGTCTTGGTTGCGGAGTTTCGATTGATGAAGTTCTCCCATATGCTGATCACGATTTTGTGAGCGGCGTTTGTATAGCTTGTAATTATACTTGCCCCCATTCCAACTATGGCGCGTGGTCGGCTGACTCGGTTTCATCCAGTTGCAACAATGCCGGAAAGAGAGAGCGTGCTTGCTTGGATTGTGGCTTCATTGATCGTGAGGCGGTCACGCCTGGACCTCACACCTGGGTAAATGGGTGGTGTACGGTCTGCGGTGCTGGCTCGGAACAAAATTGTGATCACGAGTTTGGAGGATATTGTGTAACGAAAGAGCCTACTTGCCTTGTTGAAGGTAAAGAAGAGTCAACGTGTTTGTTGTGCGGCCGTCTGTCAACAAGAGCGATCAATCCGCTTGGGCATAAGTTTGTAAACGCAAAGTGTGAGAGATGCGGTGTTAAAGACGAATCGCACGTACATACCTCTTATCGCGTAGTTGTGCTTAACGAAAACAAACATTTGTATTTGTGCTCTTGCGGTGAGCCGTATTCGGCAGCACAAGAACATTTTTGGGAGGAACAGTCCTACGTGTCGAGTGTTGCAAATCACTTGCCGTATAAAAGTAGTGTAATATGCTCGGATTGTGGCTTCTCGCGTGATTTTTACAAGGTGAATGATGTTCTAAACATTCATACGTTGCAGAAGGGTGAGACAATCTCCATTAGCGATCTTTCTTCGTATGATTGCCTATATTATAGCTCTGTTGGAGCGTGCGAGATTTCTGTAACCGCTTCTTCCGGCTCGGTGGCGAAAATTACCTTTCCTTCATTGAAAAAAGGTGAAAAGCTCCTTGTTGATGCAAAAACGGGCTTTTATTCCATTTGGAGTGATGCGGTAAGCGAAGAAAAAATCCTTGTGGATTCCAAGTATGTAACCGATAATGGTGGATATTATTATCAATTTGCACCTATTGTCGAGAGTGTGCCGAATCCATTAGACCGTGTAAACGCCTATTTTGAAAGTGTACATTTGGATAGATACGATTATCCCGATAACGATAAATCGAAAGTTGGTACGGGCTTTAATCGTCCTTACCCCGGTACAGGGCGCGGAAGTGCCAATAATATAATGCTCATATCGTTTCCGTTTGAAACCCTGCAAGACATAAAGAACTCTCTTGACGAGTACCCCTTGTATCTCATTCTTTATGATGGTACAAAAGTAGCTATAAAAAGCGTGACAAGTACTTCGGATCCCTTTATAGCTTCGTATGTAGCTTTAAAGGGAAGTAACGGCGGCATAAATGGCGGTCATATAACGGGCGGCGATTCGTACGCGCAAGGCTATGCTGATGCTTATAATACTCTTACCAATGCCGTGATTGCAGATAATCCCATACAAGGATTTATGCAAGGTATGTGGTATGGCGTTCTTGCTATGGTGACCATTCTCGGAAATGGTATCAGCATCGGCGGTATCTCGTTATTTTCTGTTCTTGTTACCGTTTTGATTATCTGCGCCGCATATCTTCTCTTGAAGGTGATACGTAAGTGAGGTGGAGCCGTTGAAAAGAATCGGTGTTTTTTGCCTTGGTGCCCTCGTTGTGATGGCAATTCTTGTCAATATGGGTTGGATTCGTGACACTGGAATCTTTGGTGTTACCGATGATGTTTATTCATCTGTAACACCTGTGGTTAATAAGGTAACGAATCTTATAACCGAATATCTTGCAATTGATCCTGTTAAATTTGAAGAGGATGAACAAGTATATGTAATTAGGGCATATTTTAAAGATGATGTTGGAGAAGGTTTTTATTGTGATATTCTTTCGGAGTATGAATTGACTGAGAAAGATCAAACTTTTAAGGATATAAACCCTCTTTATAATACTCAACAATGGAAAATTGCTGATACAAATTATCTTGGCAGTTTGACTTTGAAATATAGCTTGCTTTCGATGAAACTGGTTGATGAGTCTTTGTCTGATAATCAAACATTGTGGCGAAAGGTTGTTTTCTTCTTTGGGGGGGATTATGATGCTAAGATTATGTTGTATTCGGAATATTTGGAGCATTATAAAGGTAAAGACATTTCGTTGGCTTAGTGCAACATTTTGTTATAGTCTGTTTCTTTGTAGGCTATTCCTTCTCTAAATTTATTGTCGGGGTGTCTCTCGTTGTAATCTTTTATGATAATCTTTCGTATATCTCTTATGTTGTCGTTCATTTCAAAAATAGCACAAATGAGACGGATGATTATTATTATTAAAAAGATTGCAATGATAATCAAGAATAAGCCTATTCCGCCCAAAATGTCAAAAAGGTTGTCCATAGTATTATCTCCTTAAAAAGTATTTTCTCAATTATAAACCAAAAACCCAAAAATGTCAATAACGTGAAAGGAAGGGAATTGAATGGAATATTTATATCAAGTCATACAAAAGTTTTGGGGTTTCTTCTTCGGCGGTGCAGATTATGCAACCACACTTGGAGAAAACCTCTTGAATATCATCGAGCTTCTCTCGGTTGTCACCACGATTGCGCTTGTGACAAACCTCATCATCAAGCCCTTGTTCGGGCTTCTGCCGTTCAATAAAAACTAAGGAGATAAGAAAATGATAATAGTTTTGCTTGTGATTCTCGCCATTGTGGTGATTTCCCTTGTGTGGTTCTTCGTTCATTCGTTGCCCCGTAAGCGCTCGGTTTGCCATTTGGAAACTGGTGAGCTTAAAAGCGGTAAAACCTATATTGCCGTTCGTGATCTCTTGTATTTCTACCGGAAAGAAATGCGGCTTTGGAAACGTGGAAAAACCCACCGTAAACCCGTGATTTATTCCACGATACCGATCGTTATCGGTCGGAATTGGAAGGAAATCTTTTCAAACTGGGTGCGTTTTCAGTTCGACCGGAAGGAGTATAAGCGCATTACTCGGAAAATGACTCCTTTGGAAAAGAGCCAAGTCACGATGATGAATAAGTATTACATATGGTCGGATGTCCTCACCAGAGATATGATCCTGCTTCGTGAGCCTATCCCCGATAACATTCTTCCGCTTTGGTTGTATGATGACGTCGGCGCTTCGGCTTCTCAGTATAGCTTTAATGACCCGAATGTTATCACCCGGAACATCAATGAGTCCTGGCAATGCTTTGAAGTCGCCGTCCGATATTTTGCTCACCATAACGGCGGTGACCGTTGTAAAATCCGAGCTACAGAGCAGAGATATAGCGGTCTCTGTATCAATCTACGTTCGCGCATGGGGTCTTGCGACGTGCTCTCGGATTTTCACCGCTTGTGGGGCTTTCTGCCGTTCTTCAAGGTGAATTGTGACCGCCTTTCTACGTGTGATGATGACCTCGTTCAAAACGTTAAGGAAGGAAGTACAATTGAGCAGAGACGGCAGCAGACCTATTACTGCGGTTTCTTGCCGTATAAAAAACTCTCTCTTAAGCACTATGACAGTGAGGCATATGAGCCCACAAAACATGTCGGTTTTTCGCCGTCGGTCTCCTTCACAAACTGGAAGGACAACCCTTACGGTCTTAAAACTACATACTGTCCCGATCTCCGTTGTACTGTAGAAGAACTGGCAGAGCTCAAAGCCCAGTCTAAAGCATAGGGGGAGATAAGCAAGAGGGGTGTGTCTTTATGACACCCCCTCTTGCTTACTCTATGCTAAAAAAATAACGCTTTTTCTATATACGGTTAGGGGAGGAAAAGAGGTTGGTCGAGCGTAAGCGAGTAGGGGAAAAAGCGTAAAAAAAAAGGGAAGTGGGGCAAATGAATTGCCCCACGTTTGTCTTATTCAAAATAGCACTTTTCAATATCCCAATCGTAACAGTCAAGGCGTACGCCGAGATTGTTTCCGTAAACAAAAATATGACCGCATTGGCTTTCTCGTCCCCAAGGGCGAAAAAGAATCGATCAAATCGGCAGCAGAACGCGCAGGAAAATCCGTCAATTCCTATATTCTTGAAGCCGTCCACAAACAAATGGAACGAGGCGAATAACTATAGTTTTGCTCCGATCTCTCCCCGCCTTTCCTTGTTAACCTTTCGCCGCGCTTGCGCGAGCGGCAGGGGAGTGAGGGGGGCATTTGAGCACGATAGATTATGTAAAACGTTGTTTGGGGAGAGAAGGGGGTAAGCGCCCCTTCTCCCCCGGTATTTCCAAACATTTTGAACTTTTCTATTGACAACAAGAAAATTTTGTGATACTATATGTCTGTTGAAACAAGTTTTCATCAAGTATATTCTTTAAGTGCATAGGTAATGTAATTTTATCTCTGACTAAAGCATTGTACAAAATTTTCATTTTGTAATAATCGGTTAACATCAGAACGAGGGAAGCCGCGAGGCTTCCAACCTTTAAAGTTAACAGATTATACAAAATACAAATTTTGTATAATATAGGGAGGCGAAAAAGACAAATAGCAACAAATATTTACAGAAACTTCATAGTAAGACGTCTTAAATATGATATAATGAAGAAAATAAAAAAGATATGGAGATTTGACAGACATGGCAATTAAAATGCGTTTTCTCTATTTTTCCAAGCAAGCCAAGATGAAGGCTCTTGGCGAATTGATCAAGCAAGAGTTTGATCTTACCGCCAATTACAATGCAATCGACATCATTCCTCCGGCCTATTCCTGCCAGAAAGAAAGACTCGTTATTCTTGGTATTTCCTCTAAGAATGATGTGGACGATGTTCTCAGACGCTTTTGCAGCGAGCTGAACAAAGAGCGTGCATCCAACATCGCTGTGGTTATGGATGGCAACGAAGCCACCGCCAACAAAATTCTGGACACGCTTAAGGCGGCCGGTGCAAATGTTATTCCCGAAGTACAGTATCTGCCTTGCGGACTTTTCAAGTCTAAGATTACGGATGAGGAAAAAACCACTATTCTCGCTTGGATACACGATATCATCGACAATAAGTTGGTATAATCTCCTATTATACAAAACCAAACATCGCCGCATTGCGTAAACGCGTTGCGGCGATGTTTGGTTTATTTTTTAAAAAATCTGAAGTGAGCTGATGATATGTGCCATCGATTCTCCGTTTTTCAGTCTGTCGTACGTATCACAGATCATGGAAACGAGCGGCGAATCCTTTTCCAGCTTGCAATAGGTTTCAAGTGCATACAGAATTCCCTTTTCGCTGACCGCCTTAACGATTTCTGCCGAGGAGTCATCCCCTTCCGGTGCAAATGTGAGTCCTGCGGCGATGCCTGCACAAATGTTTACGGGAGAAATGCCGTGCTTCAGACAAAGCTTGGCGGCTCCGACCAAGCGGTCGTTTTCGGAAAGCTTTCTCTGAGTATCCTTTCCTACACGGGCTACGGTGTCACCCAAAAGCTTGTTTTCAAAGCGTCCGATGAGATTTTCCGAGAAATCCAAAAGCTCGTCCATTGAAACACCGTACTCACGGTTCAGAGCTCTTGAGGATTCGATCAGAGCACGAAGTGCGATCAGCTTGATCTCGGCGTCCTTTGCCGCTTCCCAAATGTAGGTATAACCCTTGAGATTTCCAAAATATGCCGTGAGCGCATGGCTCATGTTATGCATAAAGAGTTTTCTGCGAATATAAAAATCAAAGGGCGAAAACGGAACCATATTCTTGATCTCGGGAATCTCCCCTTTAAAGGCGCTCTTGTCTACGGGCAGCTCACAGTATTGCTCAACACAAACCGCCAGAATATTTTTCTCCGAGATCTCTTTGGGCGTAGCCGGAACCATTCTGCCGATCGAGGGCTCTACAAGTGCGATGTACTGATCAAAGTACACTTGCTCGTCTTCGGTAAGGAAATTCTTAACGAGCGAGGTGAAATACTTATCCGCCTCGATCATATTTTCGCAGATGATAACATTCAGCGGAGCCGTAATTCCCTTTTCGCGGCGACGCTTCACGCCTGCGGCAAAGGGCTCAGCAATAAATTTAAGGATGTTTACGCCGACCGCCGTTGCCATAATATCGGCATTTGCCATAGCCTCGGCGATGGCATTCACATCACGTCCGTCAACTCCCTTGACGTTTTTGACGGTATGCTCGTCATACTGATCGCCGTTTGTAATATATACGGGATATTCTCCGTCGACATTGAGCTTATCAATGACGGTCATATTTACGTCAATAAACGAAACCTCATATCCCGATTCATAAAAGAGCTGACCGATAAAACCGCGGCCAATGTTGCCTGCGCCATACATAATTGCTTTTTTCATTTTGTTGCCTCACTTATATCGTAATAAATTAATGTATCTATTATATACCCATCTGTTCAAAAAATCAAGGGGAAAACACGGAATTTATGGGAAAATAAAAAACCCAAACGGCGCACCGAAAGGCACAGCGTTTGGGTTTATATTATTTATATTATTGGAAGATTTTTTGGATCTGATTTCCTGCAAGTGCCGATTTAAGAGTCGGAAGAAGCAAGTCAAAATCTGAAACCAGAGAATGAGGCTTCTTTTCGGGATCATCTTGATACATAGGGGTGAAATATACACATTTTCTCGAAAGAAGAACTCCCATATTTTTCAGATTGGTCGATAAGGCATCATTAGACGCTAAGGCAATAACAAGTGGCCTATCGCTTCTGAGATGTGCCTTTGCCGCCATACAGACAGCCGTATCGGTGATGCCGTTTGCCATCTTGGCAAGCGTATTTCCGGTGCACGGGCTGATCACAAGAGCCTCAAGCTCGATCTTCGGGCCTAACGGCTCAGCATCCACAATGGTGTGAATGATCTCCCTTCCACAAAGCTCCTCAATTTTTTTCTTCAACTCCTGTGCTTTTCCGAATTTGGTGTCATTGTTATATACACACTCGCTCATAATCGGCAAGACCTCAAATCCGGCTTTAACGATTGTCGAAAGCGCCTTTACGGACTTTTCATGTGTGCAAAAAGAACCGCACAAGGCATACCCAATCATGGCGAAAAGCCCTCCTTTTTTAGGATTTGAACAACATTTTCAGCAAGGAGCTCTCCCGCCGTGATCGGAGAATATTTTCCGGGTAATCCTTCAGCAAGCAAAACGCGGATTCCTGATTTATCGGCTATATCCAAATCGATTCCGTAGGGATAGGACGCCAGTTCGATATAAAGTGTTTTTTCTTCTATATGCCTTATCACGTTTTCATCAAAAAGACGAAATGGTGCCGTATTAAAGATAATGTCGATTCCTTTTAAGGCCCCCTGCGTTATTCCCGATTCGATGGAAACAATATTATATCCAAACCCTTTCGCCATCGCAAGATCGGTTGGCTTTCGGGCTCCCACGGTGACATGTGCATCGAGAAGCTTCAGCTTTTCAGCCAATATCTTTCCGATTTTTCCGTACCCGATCACCAGTGCGTTGGCACCGGAGAGGATATACGGATACTCCAAAAGAGCTATGCCGATGGCGGCTTCGGCTGTTGGTAAAGCATTTTGAATCTGCAGTGTCTCATTGCAATAATCGAACCAAGCGACACTATGTCTCGATAGATGTTCGCAGATCTCAGGCGGTATCTTGCCACCCAAAACCGTGGCTTTCGGCCGGACAGACAGAAGAATATCCGATATCAAAACATCGAACGAAGCGTTTAAATATAAGCCTTTTTTTGTCATGGGAAGCGGAAAAACAAGAACATCGCTTTGCTCGACGGCCATTCGCCAATCCGTGTAGTTCTTCCCTTTTCCCGAAATCGGATTCTTGGAAAGACACGTGGCCGAATCCCATCCGAGATCATACATCACCCTAGCGGCAACCGTTTGTCTTATGTCACCACCAATCCACAAAATACTGCTTTTCTTTTGCATAAAAAAACCTCTCCGAAAGTTGTTCTTCATCACCATTATATGATGAAGCTCCGGAAAGGCTTATCTTAATTAACTTGGATTTTATACGTTCTCGGAGAAAATACCGCGAAGCTTTCGTTTGATTCTGAAAATGGCGTTTTCAATGGATTTTTCGCTTTTTCCAAGCGCCTTGGCAATGCTTTTATTCCCACTTTCCGCCAAATACATTTGCCATACGATCGACTCAAACGGAGAAAGAGCCCGATCAATTTTCTTATACATATTTTCCAACGTTTCACGGGACACGGTTTCCGAGGATGGATCCTGTACGCCGTCGTCGAGCTTTTCGATATCCTCACCAACGTATTCGATCTGAGAAGCCATATCGTTTTTTTGCTTTGCTCGATTCAGCAATGTGATCAAAGCATTTTGCATACAAATTTTGGCATACAAGCCAAACGTGACTTCCTTCCGCTCAAGATCATAGGAGCGTACGGCATTGTAAAATACGAGCGAGAGCTCCTGGTATACATCATCCTTTTCATCCACGGACACTTGAAAGCGATTGATAAGATTCTGGAGCAAAGCATCATAACTTTTCAAAAGCTCCTCAAACGCAGCCTGATCGCCATTGCGAACGCGCAAAATCAGTGCTTTCGCACTCAGGCCTTGCGTTATATCCTTTTCGTACATCAGTCAAGCCCCTTTTCAAAAAGATAGTTCATCTGACCCGTGAGAAGGGCTACCGTTCCGCGGTATACAATTTCAGGACGCTCCATAAATAGCTCGCGCATACGAATTGCGCGGTTTTCGGTATCCACAACAATGGTAGTCTGGAAGATTTGCTTCCCCTTTTCCAATATCATACAGGTAAGATCGAATTTTCCGTCGCTTCTCTTCTGATAGGTGCCGCGCGCCTCAATCCCGCGCTTTTTGAAGTCCAGATAACGGAAGGCGGCCTCAAGGCTCTTGTCCAGAATGGCGGTAAGGATATCACTGTGAAGCTCGCGTGCCACAAAGCTTCCCTTTGGCGTGACAAAATAGTACTTTTCACCGTCGATCTCTTCATATGCGATCAAATCCGCATCAATCATCTCGTGAAAGCTCTCGGCAAAATCCAGATACATAATGTAATCTGTCTGCATTACAATATCATTTATCGAAACAAAATCCAAAGGATAGTTGATATTCTCCATCAAAAACAGTACAAAAATCTTTACGTTTCTCTTTGCACTGATGGTAGCGCCCATAAAAGCACCTCCCTTTATGTCTTTTTTATATTTTATCATATTTTGGTTTTTTTTTCAATAGTTTTTCTTGCTTTTTCCGGCAAAATATGATACACTATTATATATCTTTTTCTAAAGCAAAATACACACATCCGCAAAAGAAAGGCAAAAACATGGCAAACATAGCAATTTTAGGCTTTGGTGTGGTTGGCAGCGGCGTTGCCGAGGTGCTTACCCAAAACGCCGAGCTGATCGAGGCAAGAATTCATCAAAAGCTGAACATCAAATACATTCTGGATCTCAGAGATTTCCCGGATAGCCCCTTTGGGCATTTGGTAACACATGATTTTAACACCATTTTAAACGATCCCGAGGTCACGATTGTAGCTGAGATGATGGGCGGCTCTCACCCGGCGTATGATTTCTCGCTGGCTTGCCTTAAGGCAGGAAAAAGCGTGATCACCTCCAACAAGGAGGTCGTTGCCAACTTTGGCGTGGAGCTTCTGGCGGCCGCCGAGGAAAACAACGTAAGATACCTCTTTGAGGCCAGCGTAGGTGGCGGTATTCCGATCATCCGTCCCCTTGCCAACGATCTTTCGGCAAACTCGATCCGCTCGATCGATGGAATTCTCAACGGTACCACCAACTACATTCTCACCAAGATGCAGACGGAAAACTCTGCCTTTGCCGATGCACTCTCCGAGGCGCAGAAAAAGGGATACGCCGAAGCCAACCCCACTGCTGATGTGGAAGGAATCGATGCGGCACGCAAGGTTGTCATCCTGGCGGCTCTCGCTTTCGGCAAGCTGATCTCTCCCGACAAGATCTACCGCGAGGGAATTTCCAAGATCACCACCGAGGATTTTGATATTGCCAAGCAGCTTGGATATTCCATCAAGTTGATCGCACATACCGAGAAAATCGGAGACAAAATTTTGGCGATGGTATCCCCTCGCCTGGTTCCGCTTTCCAATCCGCTTCACTCAGTCGAGGACGTCTTTAACGGAATTATGGTTGACACCGATATGCTGGGAACCGCGATGTTCTATGGCAGAGGAGCCGGCAAGCTTCCTACGGCAAGTGCGGTTGTGAGTGATATTATTGACGCGGCAAAAATCCCCACATTTGATGACACATTTCCCGTTTTTGAAACAGCGGTCGACACGAATATTGTTCCTTTTGATACATATTCTTGCAAGAATATGCTTGTTCTCAGCAAAATGTCGGAGGGAAAAGCCGAGGGCATCAAGGGCGAAAGAAGTATTCACGGCGACAAGCTTGTTCTGATTACCGACACCCTTTCGGAAAAGGTGATGAAGCAGGTCCTTGCCGAGCTTGGTGATGACGTCATTTCCCGTATCCGCTTGCTTTGATCAAACAAAAATTACGCCGAGAGCGACCGTTTGGTTTCTCTCGGCGATTTTTATTCCAATTCAAAAAGCTTAATAGACTTGATGGCACTTCCCTCTTCGTACTCGCGCACCTCACCGAGGGCGAAGAAGCGGCCGTCCTCTCCGGACACACGCACTCGAGTATTCTCCGGCAAAGCCGTTCCGATCTTTTTCTGATAGATCTCACAGCCGCTTCGGAAAAGTCGCTCATAAAAAGCAGGCAAGCAGACCTTCGGAAGCGAAGAAAACAGCGATTCTGTGGGAATCAGAAGCGAGAGAAGCTCCGCTTGCTCCTTGCTTTGCAGATCCTCCATAGTGTAACTGTCTCCCAGAGAAAATCCGCCGGTTTCGGTTCTCTCCAGCTCAGCCATTACCGCACCGCAGCCCAGAGCCTTTCCAATATCCGCACAAAGCGTGCGAATGTACGTGCCCGACGAGCACTCCACATCAAGAATGTAGTCGGATTCCGCGTCACACGGCGTGCAAGTAAGCGAGTAGACCGTGACCTCTCGCGCCTGCCGCTCCACAGTAATTCCCTTTCTTGCCAAATCGACAAGCTTTTGTCCCTGTACCTTGAGCGCGCTATACATTGGCGGCACCTGAGAAATGTTCCCCACAAACGCCCGACAAGCCGAGATCACCTTGTCTCTTGAAGGGATCTCCCGGGATTCGGTCAGTACGTTGCCCGTGACATCCTCACTATCGGTGGTAAGTCCGAGGCGCATCACCGCGCGATAGCGTTTTCGGTCTGCCACCAGATACTCAGCCGCCTTTGCCGCTCTGCCAACAAGAACCACAAGAACACCTGTTGCCATAGGGTCAAGCGTTCCCGTGTGACCCACTCGCCTTGTGCCGTACAGACGTCTTACTTTATTTACAATATCGTGAGAGGTGACTCCCTTATGCTTGTTGACAAGAAGAACACCGCTTGGCTCTTGACCTATGCTTTGCTGTTTCATTTCATCCCTCACAAAATCATATCCTCGGTTTTGAGCTTGGGGACGTGATGTACGTCCATCTCATCACGATAATAGGTAAGGTTGTTTTCTTCCGCGTCCTCAAGCACCACCGTCTCATCAGGCCTTCCGAGGGCGAGGATCAAACGGGGGCGAAGCTCCAAGGGAATTCCCAGAAGCTCACGAAGCTTTTCCTCGTCAAAGCTTCCGATCATACAGCCGCCTAATCCCACCTCGACCGCCGACAGCATAATGGTCTGTGCGGCAATCCCAACGTCACGCGTGAAAATATCCTCTTTGGCGCAGATCACGATAAACGCCGTAGGCTCGTGTCCCTCCGGCGGAAAATGTCGATCCCTAAGAGCCCCTGCCCACTTGGTAAGCGCCAAGACTTTGGCACATTCATCTCTTTCACAGCAAAGACGAAAGCGAAGTCCTTGGGCGTTTCTGGTGGAAGGAGTATATCTGATATTGTCAACAAGCTCGATAAGAGTCTTTTTTGAAACAATAACAGAGGAATCAAAGCTTCTATAGCTCCGATTTTTCAGCAGAAGATCGCGAATCATTCCTTGGTCTCCTTTATCGGAAATCTCAGGCGTGCCGCATAGATCGGCTGTCCCTTTGAGGAAAAGAGCGTTTCGTATTCGGTCATCACGTTTCCTTCGTTGTGCTCCGAGGCGTGAAGGTCACGTGTAATCCACTCGGTCTCAAGACCAAACGCCTCAAATTCCTCAACGCTGAAATCAAAAAGCCCCATATTATCGGTTTTGAAGGCGAGAACGCCATTCGGCACAAGCAATTCCTGATACAAAGCCAAAAAGGTGTGGTAGGTCAAACGACGCTTGGCGTGTCCGGACTTCGGCCAAGGATCACTGAAGTTGAGGTAAATGCAATCGATGCTCCCTTTCGGAAACCACTCCGTAAGATTCTTGGCGTCGCCAATCAGAAAGCGCAGATTGTCGTCGCGCTCCTCGGCGCACTTCTTAGCTTTTTCAAGGGCGAGGCAAGCTACGTCGGGCACCTTTTCCATAGCAATAAAATTCACGGCAGGATTAGCCTTGGCCATGCCGCAAGCAAAGCTCCCCTTGCCACAACCGATTTCAAGATGAAGCGGTCTTTTCTTGGCGAACGCGTATTGCGGATCTTCCTTCAAACTTTCTACCTCGGTGATCAAAAGCTCACGGCAGGCTTCAATTCTTGCCGCGCCGTTTTTCTTTTTTCTCATTCTCATATAAAACAGTCCTTTCTTTCTCGGGCGTATTGACATTTTTGAGGCTCTGTGGTATTATATTTTTACAAAAAAACTTTTAAGGAGGAATCTCTTATGAAACAGACAACATCTGCCGAATTCCGTGCTAAGGCGCGCGAGCAACTTGGCAACAATATCTTTGGAAACACATGGCTATATGCCCTTGTGGTTTGCCTGATTTTTTCCGCACTCATGGGCTTTGCTTCCGCAACATTCATCATTCCAATCCTGATTATGGGTCCTCTCACCTTTGGTTTGGCAAAGGTGTTTCTGAACCTTGCAAGAGGTGATGAGACCATCAAAATCGAGGATACCTTCAGCGGCTTCACCTCAGATATCGGCGGCAACATCGTTCTCGGCCTTCTGATCTCTGTATTTACCTTCCTTTGGTCGTTGCTTTTCATCATACCCGGCATCGTTAAGGCGTATAGCTATTCCATGTCCTTCTATATCAAGCACGACAATCCTACATACACCTGGAAGCAATGCATCGATGAAAGCCGCAGAATGATGAACGGCAACAAGATGAGACTTTTCCTTCTCGACCTCAGCTTCATCGGCTGGCTCTTCGTCGGCGCACTTTGCTTCGGCATAGGAACGCTTTGGGTTACTCCTTATATGGAAGCCGCCCGTGCAAACTTCTACGAGGAAATTTCTCACAACTAAATCAAAAGCAAGGGGCATCTCTAAAAGAGGTGTCCCCTTCTTTTTTTATACATTGAAACGGAAAAGAACAATATCACCGTCAACGATGACGTATTCCTTGCCCTCGCTTCGAAGAAGCCCCGCTTCCTTCACGGCGTTCATTGAGCCAAGACGCGTCAGATCATCAAAGGAGACAATCTCTGCACGGATAAAGCCGCGCTCAAAGTCACTGTGGATCTTTCCCGCTGCCTGGGGAGCTTTTGTGCCTTTGGTAATAGTCCAAGCGCGAACCTCCTTGGG
>JAEIGA010009721.1_pt1 | contig 14570 bp, 10 predicted proteins | sample 9270691 | NCBI WGS metagenome assembly JAEIGA01 (sample SAMN17057246, study PRJNA624740) | gut metagenome | biome: biome; isolation source: fecal sample | host: Bos grunniens | place: China: Xizang | collected 2019 | reverse complement strand
TTTAAAGAACTCTTAGCCTTATCAGCATACCCGTTTTTCAAAGGGAGTGCAAAGGTACGACTTTTAATTTAACTTCCAAACTTTTTTCCACCAGACCGGACAATTTTGAGAGAAAGAACCACACTCAAAACGCTCAACATACTGAACACCAGTACACTACAGCATTGTTACATTTTTGTTAAAACCATTATACTAAAAATGAAGACATTTTGCTATCTTTGCAAGGTTATACATATATATAATATAAGGATATGAAAAGATTTTTGCTAACCCTGTCTGCATTTGCATTGTTCTCAGCAACATTATCTGCTCAGGACTCTCCTCTCTGGCTGAGAAGGAACGACATATCACCTGACGGAAAGCAGATAGTATTTAATTATAAAGGCAACATATACACAGTAGCTGCGGAAGGCGGAGCGGCAAAACAGATCACTTCACATAGTGCATACGATACCGATCCGATGTGGACTCCGGACGGAAAGAGCATCATATTCGCTTCATACAGGAACAAAAGCAAGGATATATATAAAGTTTCTGCAGAAGGAGGAATTCCAGTAAGGCTGACCACACATAGCGGCAACGAAACTCCTATGGCTGTCATCCAGGATGGAAGCATTCTTTTCACAGCCAATATCCAGCAGGATGCACAATACGGCGACTTTCCAGGAAATGCCCAGCTATATATAATAGGTAAGGACGGTGGAAAAGCCACACAGGTGACTTCATTGCCGATTTCCGACCTAAGCATAAATTCTGACGGTAAGATCCTGTACGAAGATTACAAAGGATATGAGGATCCTCTCCGTAAACATCACACATCATCGGTGACACGAGACATCTGGCTGTACGAACCAGCAGCAGATGAAGGAACCAAGATCAGTGGAAACGGAAAATTCACCAAGGTATCTTCATTTAAAGGAGAAGACCGGAATCCTGTTTTTGCGAAAGACGGAAAGACCTTCTACTATCTCAGCGAACAGGACGGCACCATCAATATCTATCGCAGCAACATCGATAATCCGGAAAAATCTGAGCAGCTCACATTCCACAAGACACATCCGGTAAGACATCTGTCGATTTCCGACAATGGAATTCTCTGCTATTCTTATGATGGAGAACTTTATACGCTCGAAGACGGACAGGAATCCAGGAAGGTAAATATCAGATTGCTTTCTGACCAGACAGAAATGCCTGTAACGGAACGTACCCTTGCTTCAGGTGCTACTGATATTGCCGTTTCTCCTGACGGAAAAGAAATAGCCCTTATCCTCAGAGGCGACGTCTATGTCACTTCCACAGAATACAGGACTACCAAAAGAATCACCAGCACCCCTCAGCAGGAAAGAAGCGTATGGTTCGGCAAGGATGGCAGAACTCTTTACTACGCTGCCGAAAGAAACGGGCATTGGGGCATATGGGAAACATCACTGGCAGACAAAGATGACAAATGCTTCACATACGCAGTCAATCTCAAAGAAAGGATGATGACCAAGGCCGGAGATACCTGCTTCCAGCCACAGGTTTCACCAGATGGAGAAAAAATCGCATACCTGAAAGACAGGACAGCCATTGCTGTAATGGACTTGAAGAACGGTAAGGAAAAGATAATACTCGACAGGAATATCAATTATTCATACACCGACGGTGACCAGAGCTTCGCCTGGAGTCCTGACAGCAGATATATTCTCTGCAATTATCAGAAAAACGGAGGATGGAACAATGAAGACGTCGCTATAATCGACGTAGAGACCGGTGTCGCTACTAATCTTACCGAAAGCGGATACAGCGACGGCGGATTCAGATGGGCAATGAAGGGCAAGGCTATGACCTGGACTTCAGACAAGGCCGGATATCGCAGTCACGGCAGCTGGGGTGCGGAGAGAGACATATATATAATGTTCTTCGACGGAAAGGAATATGCAGAATTCCGCAGCGACAAAGAAGACAAGGATATCGCTAAGCTGATGAAGGATGAGAAGGAAAAGAAGCAGGAGAAGAAAAAGGAAGCGAAGGATAGTGCGAAAGTCGAAAAGAAGACTGAAGAGCTGAATCTCGACCTGGAAAACCGCAAATACAGGACAATGAAGCTGACAAGATACTCTGGAAGGCTTGGTGACCATTATCTCACACAGGATGGCAAGAAGCTTTTCTATATGACAAGATTGGAAAAGGGTACTGACCTCTGTATGCTCAATATTGAAGATAACAGCATCAAGGTCGTGGCAAAGGGAGTTAGCGGCAAGATTCATCCTACAGCTGACGACAAGCATTTCTATGTCCATTCCGGTAGCGGAATATCAAAAATCTCCACAGCAAACGGTTCAAGAGAAACCATATCTTTCAGCGGAGAATTCGATTACAGGCCGGCTGAGGAAAGAGAATATATGTTCAACCATATATGGAAGCAGGTGAACGAAAAATTCTATGTAGCTGACATTCACGGAATTGACTGGGAGGGATATCGTCAGGCATACAGAAAATTCCTGCCACATATCGACAATAATTTTGATTTCCAGGAAATGCTCTCTGAGATTCTAGGCGAACTGAACGGTTCACATACCGGAGCCAGATATCAGTACAGATCGGGACTTAATACAGCTGCACTGGGTGCTCTGTTCGATGGAGATTACAATGGTGACGGACTGAAAATCGAGGAGATACTGAAGGGAGGTACACTTTACATTACAGATTCGGAAATCAAAGCCGGAGATATCATAACTGCAATCAACGGTGTAGAAATCAAGTCTGGAGACAATTGGTACGACCATCTCAGAATGCTGGGAGGAAAGAAGATACAGCTCACCATCAGGAAAGGCAGAAAGACCGAGAATATTTATATCGAACCAGCATTCACTGATTACACCCTTATGTACGACAGATGGGTACGTCAGAGAGAGGAAATGGTAAAGGAACTGTCCGATGGAAGAGTGGGTTATGTTCACGTGGAAGGTATGGACTCTGAAAGTTTCAGAAGAGTCTATTCTGACCTGCTCGGTAAATACAGGACCTGCGAAGCCGTTATCGTCGACACAAGGCACAATGGTGGCGGATGGCTCCACGACGACCTTGCGACACTGCTTGATGGAGAGGGATATATCCGCTTTGAGCCAAGGGGACAATATATCGGTACCGAGCCATATAACAAATGGACAAAACCTTCTTGCGTACTCATCGGTGAGGATAATTATTCAGATGCCTGCGGCTTCCCTTATGTATACAAGACTTTAGGAATAGGTAAACTCATAGGTGCACCGGTTCCGGGAACAATGACAGCAGTATGGTGGGAAAATCAGATCGATCCGACCATCGTATTCGGAATTCCTCAGGTAGGTGCGATAGCAGTAAAGGAAGGAAGATATCTTGAAAATATGCAGATCGAACCGGACATTCTGGTCTACAATGATCCTGCATCCGTACTCCGTGGTGAGGACAAGCAGCTGGAAGCAGCTGTAACTGAAATGCTTAAGACTATTGACAATAAATAATTGTGACAATGGACAGGAAAATAGTAATTATTCCTACTTACAACGAAAAGGAAAATATAGAGAAAATCATAAAGGCAGTATTTGCCCTTGAAGGCGAATATCACATTCTGGTGATAGAGGACGGATCACCGGACGGAACTGCAGCAATAGTGAAGAGGATGCAGACTGAATTTCCGGAAAGACTGTTTATGATCGAAAGACAGGGAAAACTCGGACTCGGAACCGCATATATTACCGGATTCAAATGGTCTGTGGAGAATGGATATGACTATATATTCGAAATGGACGCGGATTTTTCTCACAATCCTGAAGATCTGCCGAGACTCTACGAGGCTTGCCGAGACGGTGCCGACCTTGCAATCGGATCACGATATTGCAACGGAATCAGCGTAATCAACTGGCCTATCGGACGCGTGATTATGTCATATTATGCATCTGTATATGTGCGTACCGTGCTGGGTATGAAGGTATATGACACAACTGCCGGCTTCAAGTGCTATAAGCGCCAGGTTCTGGAGACAATCGATCTGGATAAGGTTAAGATGAAGGGATATGGATTCCAGATCGAGATGAAATACTCTACTTACAAACTCGGATTCAAGATCAAGGAAGTTCCTATCATATTCGTTGACCGAAAGGAAGGTACATCCAAGATGAGCAGCGGAATCTTCGGAGAAGCTTTCTGGGGAGTGCTCAAACTGAAATTAAGGAAAATAAAACCAAGACAGGCATAAGGATATGATCATTCTTGACAAAGCCACAATCGTAACTTCCGAGAAGGAAGCCATAGGCACCATCGTCGTGGAAAACGGCAGGATTTCCGACATCTGTTATTCTGATAATGAAGACTTTGAATATCGTATAGAAAAGATAATCAAGGAGAACCCAGACGCAGAAGTATGGAATCTGGAAGGAAAGCATATCATTGCCGGAGGTATTGATGCCCACGTTCATTTCCGCGAGCCCGGACTCACTCACAAGGCAGATATGCAGACAGAATCACAAGCCGCTATTGCCGGAGGTGTGACCACCGTCTTCGATATGCCTAATACTTCCCCTGCTACCATTTCTCCAGAAAGGCTCAGAGACAAGATCCAGCTTGCCAAAGGCAGAACAGCAGGAAAGATCGGATTCCATATCGGAGCGACCAATGTAAATGCATCACAGATCAGTTCTCTGGTACTCAACGGTGATCCTGCAACCGGACTTAAAGCTGAAGATATTGCCGGAGTGAAGGTATTTATGGGATCATCCACAGGAAATATGCTTGTGGATGAGAAGGAGACATTGAATGAACTTTTCTCTATCAGCGAAAAGCCTGTGCTGGTGCATTGTGAAGACGAGGATACAATAAAAGCTAACCTCGCTGCGGCCATTGAAAAATATGGAGATGATATACCGTTCACAGAACACGAGAATATCAGAAGCAGAAGAGCCTGCATCAAATCAAGCATCAAGGCTCTGGAGCTTGGCATCAAGCACTGTACCAAACTGGTACTCTGCCATATTTCCACAAAAGAGGAAATCGAAATGGTAAGAGCCGCTAAGGCCAACAATCCCGAAATCATAGCAGAAACATCCTGTAACTATCTGTGGTTCAGCAACGAAGACTATTCTCGACTGGGTAGTCGCGTGAAATGTAATCCGTCGGTAAAGACACCAGCCGACAGACAGGCACTGCGCGAAGCTCTTGCCAACGGACTTATTGACACAATCGGATCTGACCACGCACCTCATCTGCTGTCTGAAAAAGAAGGAAGTTATGTAAAGGCTCCATCAGGACTGCCATCTATCCAGCAAAGTCTTCCTGTACTTCTGACCATAGCTCACGAAGAAGAGATTCCGCTCACCCGCATTGCATCCGTATTCTCGGAAAAAGCAGCTGACTTATACGGACTCAAACGAGGAAAAATCAAGAGAGGTTACGAGGCCGACCTGGTAATCTTTGACAATACGAAGGAATTCACTGTCAGAAACGAGGACCAGCTCAGCAAATGCGGCTGGACACCATATGATGGAGTTACTCTTCGAGGTGTAATTGAAAAAGTGCTAATTGACGGAGCCTCTGTTTCACTGAAATAATTTAAAGACTTGATATGTCACCGAAAGTACAGCCCAGCAAGATACTGGTATATATAGCATCTATGTTCGCTATCACCCTCTGGGGAATGTCCTACATCTGGACAGATCAGCTTATAGCATTGAATATACCGATATTTTATTTCGTATTCGTCAGAATCCTTCTGGCAGGAATAATCCTGTTCCTTTTCAATACGGCATACGCCAGAATCAAACGGATCCAGAGACAGGACCTCGGAAAGTTTCTCCTGCTCGCACTCTTCGAACCGTTCATCTACTTCATATGCGAGACATACGGTCTGAAACTGACCGGCTCGCCGACATTGAGTGCAATGGTAATCGCAACCATCCCGATCTTCTCCATAGGAGCAGGAATTGTCTTCTTCAAGGAAAAGGTCAATTTCATCAATATCATCGGCATCTTGTTCACCCTGGTAGGTATCGTTATGGTGGCTATGGCAAAAGGGGAACTCGGAGAAAACTTCATCTGGGGTGTGGCCCTGCTGCTGGTCGCAGTAGTTTCAGAGGTGGGTCACGCATCCATAACTAAAAGTCTATCAGGAAATTACTCCAGCCAAATCATCGTTATGTACCAGTTCCTGATCGGCTCGGTATATCTCCTGCCGCTTTTCATATGGAAGGGAGTGGTAGGATTCAGCATCGAGACACACTTCTCTCCTGAAGTATGGTATCCGATCATATGTCTGGCTGTCCTTTGTTCAAGTCTCGCCTTCTCCCTCTGGGTAAGTACCATCAAGAACCTCGGAGTAGCCAAATCCAGCATTTTCTCGGCCCTCATCCCCGTAGCCGCAGCTATCATCGCCTGGATTCTCGGACACGAACTGCTGAACTCCCGCCAATGGATCGGTATCGCCGTTTCATCACTCGGAGTGATACTGTCACAATATACTATCAAAAAAGCAGACTAAAACAATAATGCCTGGCCAATAAGCCAGGCATTATTGTTTTAATTATTTCATCAGTCGCAGTCCGATGCGGGCACGGTCGAGGTCGATGGAGATTACTGTGACCTTGACTTTCTGGTGTAGTTTTAGGATCTTGGATGGATCGGCCATTCCTTTGACACCCATCTGAGAGGCGTGTATCAGGCCGTTCTGCTTGATTCCTATGTCTACGAAGGCTCCGAAGGCTGTGATATTGGTCACGATGCCAGGGAGTTCCATTCCGGTATGTAGATCTTCGATGGTATGGATATCGTGTGCAAACTCGAATTCCTGAGCTGCTTCGCGTGGATCACGCCCTGGTTTGCGAAGTTCGGAAATGATATCATTGATGGTCGGGAGGCCGAATACAGAGTCCACATAGCGGGATGGATCTATCTTCGAACAAAGTTCCGCATTTCCGACTAGATCACGGGCAGCCACACCGAGATCACGTGCCATCTTGTCGACTATGTGATATGCCTCTGGATGAACAGCTGAGTTATCAAGCGGATTGTCTGCTCCCTGGATACGGAGAAAGCCGGCACATTGTTCGAATGCCTTGTCTCCCAGCCTCTTTACCTTGAGAAGTTCCTTACGTGACTTGTATGCACCGTGTTCACTTCGGTATTCTACGATATTGTCAGCCAGAGCGGGTCCGATACCGGACACATAGCTCAAAAGATAGCTGCTGGCCGTATTGAGATTCACTCCTACATTGTTCACGCAGCTTTCAACAGTGTTGTCCAGGGTTTCCTTCAAGAGATTCTGGTCCACATCGTGCTGATACTGCCCCACTCCCAAAGACTTAGGATCTATCTTCACAAGCTCAGCAAGCGGATCCATAAGACGTCGGCCGATAGAAACCGCACCTCGTACTGTCACATCATAATCAGGGAATTCTTCACGGGCTACTTCAGAGGCAGAATATATTGACGCTCCATCTTCACTTACGGTAAAGACGCGGACTCCGGAAGGAAGAGGAACACGTTTGATGAATTCTTCAGTCTCACGACTTGCTGTTCCATTTCCGATAGCAATGACTTCTACGCCGTACTTAGCCACCATAGCTGAGACAGCCTGGATTGCCTTTACTTTTTCATTCGCTGGCGGATGAGGGAATATAGCTTCATTATGCAGCAGATTACCCTGTTCATCCAGACACACCACCTTGCATCCCGTCCTGAATCCAGGGTCAATCGCCAATACTCTTTTCTGTCCGACAGGCGGAGCCAGAAGAAGCTGGCGCAGGTTCTCGCCGAAAATCCTGATTGACTCTACATCAGCCTTTTCCTTGGCTTCCTTAAGCACTTCATTTGAGATGGAAGGTTCAAGCAATCTCTTGAAAGCATCATCAAATGCCTGATGAATATGCTCGGCCAAAGGAGCTGCCGGGTAACGTCTTTCCTGACAGAAATCATAATAGATCTTCTTACCGCATTTCTCTGGGTCAGCATCGATCCTGACATTGATAAACCCCTCATCTTCAGCACGAAGGATTGCTAGAAGCCTATGTGGAGCAATACGCTCGAGAGACTCGGAATAATCGAAATAAGTGCGGTATTTCATTGCCTCCTGCCCTATAGCCTTCTTTGTGGATTTGGTAACGATACGACGTGTCTTGAAGATCTGACGAAGGGTCTCGCGCACTGAAGCAGTCTCACTCAGACGTTCTGCGATGATATCGCGGGCTCCGGCCAATGCGTCCTCCACGGAAGCGACCTTGTCACCCACATATTTGCGGGCCTCCGGAACGGGATCTGTCAATGCGACATCATACATCTTGTCTGCAAGCGGCTCCAGACCAGCCTCCTTTGCAGCTGTTGCACGGGTTCTGCGTTTAGGCCTGAAAGGCAGATAAAGATCCTCGATCTCACGGGTATCCACACTGTTCTCGATTCTCGAACGAAGTTCCGGAGTCAATCCCCCCGCCTGGTCGATTGTCTCAAGGATGGTAGCCTTACGCTTTTCCATCTCTGCAAAGACATCAGTCCAATGGCGTATTTCCGCTACGGCGACTTCATCCAGTCCGCCAGTTCTTTCCTTACGGTAACGGCTTACGAAAGGGATGGTAGCTCCTTCTTCGAATAATTTTGCACAGTTCTCTACTTGCCAGTCCTTGACCTGGAGAGTCTTGGCTATATGATCGATGTATATGTTTTTCATTTGGCTAATATTAACTTGTTATAGATTCTCACGTCGCCCTGCGGGCTCCTCAGAATGACAATCGGCAATCCCCTGCGGGCTCCTCAGAATGACAAGTTTAGTCGTGTGACACTTGTTTCAATTGATCTCGATATGCTGAGAAAATCTTTGATTTCGATACGAAGCCCACATATGTCCTGTCTGCTTCCACCACCGGAAGATTCCACGCCTCGGTCTGTTCGAACTTCCTCATCACGCTATCCATCTTCTCATCAATATAGACATACGCCGGAGCCGACTTCATATAATTGTAGACGTGTGTAGACTCATATTGTTCGGTCTTGAACATCTCCCTTCTGATATCTTCCAGAGACACAAAGCCCTGGAAATGATTTCTGGAATCCAGCACAGGGAATATATTTCTTTTTGATTCAGCCACCACAGCTACAAGTTCTCCAAGCGTAGCATCGATGCGGACAGTCTTGAAATCAGACTCGATCAGATCACCTGTCTTCAACAGCGTAAGCACTGCCTGGTCACTATCGTGTGTAAGGAGTTCACCCTTCTTAGCAATTCGCTTTGTATAAATGGAATATGGTTCGACCATCCTAGTAGCTGCATACGAAATAGTAGAAGTAAGAATCAATGGAATCAGCAAACCATAACCTCCCGTCATATCTGCAATAAGGAAGATTGCTGTCATTGGTGCCTGCATCACACCGGCCATCAGACCAGCCATACCTACAAGCACGAAATTCTGCTCCGGCACAAAGCCTGGTCCTGCGATCAGATTGATAGTCCTGGACAACACGAAGCCTGCAATGGCTCCTATGAAAAGTGTAGGTCCGAAGGTACCTCCCACCCCGCCTCCGGCATTGGTGAAAGACATTGAAAACACCTTCAGAAGAAGTACCAGTAAAAAGAACACCGGCACCAGCCAGGCCTTTCGCAGGAAGAATGCCAATATCGTCTGTCCCTCGAGATCGATGGTTCCACCGTTCAGAAGTTCGTGAAGATGCTCATATCCCTCACCGAAAAGCGGCGGGAAAAGGAATATCAGAAGACCTAGGCAGGAAGCTGAAATCGCCCAACGTACAAAAGGCTTCCGAATACTTTTGATCTTGTCCTCCAGCCAGAGCGTCATACGGGTAAAATACACCGAACAAGCTGCGCTGAAGAGTCCCAGAAGGACATAGAAAGGAAGATTATGCAGCTCGAAAGGTGAAATCGTGCACTCGAAAGGAGGTTTGTCACCCAGGAAAATATATGAAATCACCGTCGCAGAAATAGTGGAAAGCAGCAGTGGCAATATCGATGTCATCGAGATATTGAAAAGAAGAATCTCCAATGTGAACAATACTCCTGCTAAAGGAGCCTTGAAGATTCCCGCTACTGCTCCGGCTGCACCACAGCCCAGAAGAATAGTCATATTCTTATAGGACAATCCCATATAGCGGGCCACATTCGATCCGATAGCTGCTCCGGTATAGACGATCGGGGCCTCAGCTCCGACCGATCCTCCGAATCCGATGGTCACTGATGAAGCCGCCATCGAAGTCCATATGTTGTGTGAGCGTATCTTGGATTCGTTCTTCGAAACCGCCTGAAGCACCTTGGTGACGCCGTGGCCGATATTGTCCTTGACAATGAACCTGACAAAGAGCATCGCGATCAGCATACCTATACCAGGATAGATGAGGTACAGGAAGTTATATGCCTCACCGTCAAACCAGGATGTCAACGAATGGTGTATGAATTCGATTGCAGATTTCAGAAGAACGGCAGCCAGGCCACAGCATATACCCACGAAAAGGGAAAGAATGATCATAACATCCCTTTCCGGCAGCTTCTTCAGCAGGTTACGAAGCGGCGCAAGCAGTTCTCTAGCTATATATCTGGCTTTCATCGATCAAATGTCAAAACATACAAAGATAATAAATTTATAGATACCTCGACAAAGCAGGAATGAGAATCGGAAAAAGAATAAGAGAAAAAAGAACCGGCCGGAAAATTTCCGACCGGTATATATTGATGTAATTGATTACTCTCCGTCAGCAGCATCATCATCGCCGTTCGAGTACTGCGAGATATTGTCATCAGGGAGGCTGTCGCCGTCATTTCCGTCTCCATCATCTCCATCGTCACCATCAAGCCAACGCTCCAGATCCTCTGCATCATCAGTCTTTACCTTGATCTTGACAAGGTAGATAGCATCAGGAATCTCCACTGTGACAGCGTAGAAGTTAGTACCGTCAGGCTTGTCATATTTAACAAGATCAGGGAAATAATCACTGTATCCCTTAGGATATTTTTCTGCAAATGCGGCTGCCAGTTCTTCTGACATATTCTCGTAGCTACATACCGCTCTCCTCTTTGGTGTAGTTGCCATATCTGTAAAATCTTAATTCCAGTTACTTTTGAAATACGGTGCAAGTGTAGAACATTTTTTTCAATTGAGCAACACCGCAGGCCTTTTTTTATCAAAAATAATTTACTTTCCCCTACGGAAAAAGAAAGACTTCTGTTCTTTCTTTCTTTCGATGTCACGCTCAACGAAAACCTTCTCCAGATTCTTAGGATCAAGACCGGTGTAGAACATCACGGACGAAGTGGTCATCGGTGTCGGAGTAAAGTCCTGAACCTGATCCATATACAATCCTTGCAGTGCCGGCTTGCGGGCAAGGCGCTGCATCTCGCGCATTCCACAGCCAGGATGAGCGGAGATGAAATATGGTACAAGCTCGCATTTCCTGCCGCTGCTTCTTACAATCGAATCAAATTCAAGACGCAAGCGTTCGAACAGTTTGAAGGATGGCTTTGCCATCAGCTTCAATACCGAATCCTCAGTATGTTCAGGAGCCACTTTAAGACGTCCTGACGTATGTTCCAGAATAAGTTCCTTAAGATATGGATATGAAGTTTCATCAACAAATCCTTTCTCATCAAGGAAGAGATCGTATCTGATACCGCTTCCGATATAAGCGTGACGGATTCCCTTGACCTTGGCGATCATTTCATACAGTTTCAGAAGCCTTTCGTGCGAACGGTCCATATTCTTGCAAGGTCCCGGGAAAAGGCAGGACTTTCTGCGGCATTTAAGGCAGAGATCCGGATTCTTTCCACGCATTCCGTACATATTGGCCGTAGGAGCACCCACGTCAGAGATATTGCCTGCAAATCCAGGCAGCTTGTTAAGTGCCGTGATTTCCTTCAATATCGACTCTTCGCTCCTGGACTGGATGAATTTCCCTTGATGAGCGGCAATCGTACAGAAATTACAGCCACCGAAACATCCTCTGTGCGTATTGATGGAGAATTTGATCATCTCAAAAGCCGGTATATGCTTACCTTTGTAGCGGGGATGCGGCAGCTTGGTATATGGAAGATCCCAGAAGGAGTCCATTTCTTCCTGAGTGGCAGGCGGCCAGGTAGGATTGATCTGTACATATCCGTTGCCGACCGGTTCCACAAGTACCGGAGGATTCTGCATATTGGCATAGGTCTCGACTACGTGGAAATTCTCAGCAAAAGCCACCTTATCCTTGCAGCAACGCTCGTAAGAATTCAGAATCACCGCATCCTTTGTCCGGCAGCGGCCGTCCATATAGAATCCCAGCTGCGGTATCTTCCTGATGTCATTGACATTACGCCCAGCTTCGACAGCTCTGGTAAACTCGATCATCGTCCTCTCCCCCATTCCGTAGCAGAGCCAGTCAGCACCGCTGTCCACCAGGATAGAAGGCTTCAGGGCATTCTGCCAATAGTCATAATGGGTAACTCTTCTGAGAGATGCTTCAATGCCACCGATAATAACCGGAATCTCAGGATATATCTCTTTCAATATCTTCGTATACACGGTCACGGCATAGTCCGGTCTCTGACCAGCCTTTCCTTCAGGAGTATAGGCATCATCGGATCTGAGACGTTTCGCAGCCGTATAATGATTGACCATTGAATCCATAGCTCCTGCATTCACGCCGAAGTACAGGCGAGGAGCACCGAGCTTGCGGAAGTCACGAAGATCGTCCCTCCAGTTTGGCTGAGGCACCACAGCCACCCTATAGCCATATTTCTGCAACCATCTGGCTATCACCGCTGTACCAAAGGAAGGGTGATCCACAAAAGCATCTCCGGTAAATAGAATCACATCGATGTAATCCCATCCCAGAGCCTTGACCTCCTTGATCGAGGTCGGAAACATATATGTGTTGTTTTGAGTCATAACCGAGCAAAAATACATAGAAATCCGTACATTAGCAAAACCAACACAACACAACAGCAGGCTTTAAGGAAGATAATTCCTCAAAGCCTGCTGGTTTAAAGTCAGAGTATTATTAATAGTTCTCCTTCATTGGCTCGAAATAAGCCTGAGGGAAGAGGCAGGCCGGGCAGGTCTTTGGAGCCGCTTCAGCCTCCACGATATATCCGCAGTTACGACACTGCCACCAGATCTTTCCGTCGCGCTTGAAGAAGTCACCGTCCGAGATACGGCTTAAAAGCTTGAGATAGCGACGCTCGTGTTCTGCCTCCACCTTGGCAATAGACTTATATGCTGCAGCAATTGCAGGGAATCCTTCCTCTGCTGCCACTTCAGCGAATTCCTTATAGAGAACATCCCATTCCTCATTCTCACCCATTGCCGCAGCAAGAAGATTCTCACTTGTGGTACCGATCTTGCCAGCCGGGTAGGTCGCAGTAATCTCCAGATCGCCTCCCTCAAGGAAATTGAAGAAACGCTTTGCGTGCTCTCTCTCCTGCTCTGCTGTCTCCATAAACACACCGGCGATCTGCTCATATCCTTCCTTTCTTGCTACTTCTGCGAAGAATGTATATCTGCTTCTTGCCTGACTTTCTCCTGCAAATGATTTGAGGAGGTTCTGCTCTGTTCTTGTTCCTTTTACGCTTTTCATATTTTTTACTTTTAAATATTTAACTTATTCCGCAGGTGCCCATTTGCATCTTACAGGAGAAACAATCGCTCCCTCCTTCTTAAGTTCTGCAAATACCTTATCGACTACCTTTCTGTCAAGTCCTGACAATGTAGCCACTTCACCGGCAGCAACAGGCTTTCCAGCCTCCTTCATAGTTTTGAGTACAAGTTCTTTTTCCATATCTTTTGTGTTTTAATTTCGTTTGACAATGCAAATATAGAAACATTTTTCTAATTTTGAAATATTCCAAATTAAAAAAGTGCATTTTTCAACAAAAAAATGGTCAGACAGCTGAAAACAACCTGATCTGACCATTTTGAAATCTATATTTGCTCCGGATTACATTCTTTCCGGAAGATTGATTCCGAGAATTGACATCGCCTTGCTGAGAACCTTGGCTATGGTCTCTACCAGTACCAGACGATACTGGAGGAGTGCCTGATTCTCTTCACGGAGGATAGGAGTGTCGTGATAATACTGGTTGAATTCCTTTGCCAGCTCATACGCATAGTTTGCGATAACTGCTGGAGAATGAGCAGCACCAGCCTCGGCAACCTTCGCAGGGAAGGTATTGAGGATCTTGATGATACGTACCTCCTTAGGGGTAAGCTCAGATTCCGGCTTCACTGCATCTGGAGTATGAGCTACGCCCTTTTCGTCTGCCTTTCGGAGAATTGACTTGATACGTGCGTGGGTATACTGGATGAATGGACCTGTATTACCATTGAAATCGATTGACTCCTTAGGATCGAAGAGCATAGTCTTGCGAGGATCCACCTTCAGGATAAAATACTTGAGCGCACCAAGGCTGATCATCTTGAAGAGGGCATCCTGCTCTTGAGCTGAAAGATTGTCGATCTTTCCAAGTTCAAGAGAAGTTTCCTTGGCAGTATTGTACATATCTGCGATAAGATCATCTGCGTCAACAACCGTTCCCTCACGAGACTTCATCTTTCCCTCAGGAAGCTCCACCATACCATATGAAAGGT
>JAEIGA010009720.1_pt1 | contig 14571 bp, 18 predicted proteins | sample 9270691 | NCBI WGS metagenome assembly JAEIGA01 (sample SAMN17057246, study PRJNA624740) | gut metagenome | biome: biome; isolation source: fecal sample | host: Bos grunniens | place: China: Xizang | collected 2019 | reverse complement strand
GCCATCGTCCTGGCTCGCCAACCTAACGCTCGCTGGTATGGCTCGCATTACCTATGTGTAATATGTAAAATAGCAAAAATTGGGTAATTAAAAAGACCTCCGGCTATTAACCGGAGGCCATGCAGTCACATGATCTTATCTGGTATAAACTCTTACTGTAGCAGTGTTTGTTGTATCATTAGCACCGTAATGAGAGTCCGCTAAGACTACGGATGTGTTGGTAGCTGATACAAGCACATCAGCAAAACCTGTACCTCCGTATCCGGCTCCGTATACTTTTGCAGTAGCTGACAGATCAACTGTTAAAAGCATCATACCGACAGCCTGTCCGGAGTATACATCAACACTAATATAGATCTCTTTTGCAGTTGCAGGGATTGCTACGGAAGTTGTACCTGTGACGGTATCAAGGAGAGTAAAGTCACTCACAGAACCTCCGCCTCCCTGTGCTACCTCATCGATAGCAGCCTGCACGTTGGTAGCGGTAAGGCCTGATCCGGTATTATCGTAAGCGATATCTCCGGCATCCTTGCCATTAACCTCATTGATCGCATTAACAACAGTGCTCTTATCGGTAGTCGTAAGATCGGTAAGAACACCAACCTTAGAATTGATACCGTTAGCGACTGTGAGAGCATTACCGGCTACAGTATTAGCTGCGGTAGCGGTAGCTGCAGCATTGCCTGCGGTAGTAGCTGCATTGCCTGCGGTAGTTACTGCAGATGCTGCATCACCGATAGCGGTATCTGCCTTGGCATCAGTGATTGCAAGAGCTGCATCATTATTGCCTGCATAGGTATCGATTGCAGCAAAAGCTCCGTTCACATCAGAGAGCCAGGTCGGCTTATCAGTGCCGATGAACTGAGGGAGTGCCAGATTGGCAGTTGAGTTTGTGTGTCCCATAATTTAAAACCTCCTTAAGGATTAGGATCTGCATCATCACTGTAATCGAACTCGAAAGCAGTAAGATTCAGATTATCAATAGTATCTGCATCACGGTCCCAGGTTCCATCCCAGATCAGAGCCGTCCATGTTCTGGTACTTGCGTAAAGTGCCAGATCCGCAAGGATTGAACATATAGAGGCCCTCTCTCCGGTCAGAGGGTTGATGCATTCATTCTGTACGGTATAAAGATGATTGTAGCCATACAGATCCCATTCAAGGGCTGTGAGCTGGAGATCATCAAGCTGCTGAGCAGTCAGGTTTGCTCCCTGGAACTGCAGAGCTGTAAGAGCAAAATATCTTAAGGCATCATATACATCATCTATAGCCTTTTCGATGGAAGTTTTGAAACCTCTTACCGGATTCATGATATCCGGAAGATTGAACTGCATATCATCAATTTTCTGATCCAGGATGGAAAGATCGAGGAGCATCTCAAATCTGAGAGTTTCAATCCTGCTGATATAATCTGCCCTGAGGCCCTCATCAGCAGTAGTGAAATCCCTCCTCATATCATTAAGGAGCTGCTCCCATCCGGAGATAAGAGCCTTGAGAGATTCAACCTCGACAAGCAGGCCCTGCAGCTCAGTGATATAAGGGCTGAGCACTCCATCAACATATCCGGGCACATAGGCCTGTATTTCGGCCTGTATCGTTGCCTGCATTGTATTAAGGAGATTATCAACCTCAGATTTGATATCGGCAAACTGATCCTTGATATCATCAAATTCTACATCAAGTGTATTCAGCTTACCATCAAATTCTCTGAGCTTTGCAAGTACCCAGTCAAGATTGAGCTCATGAAAATCTGTATAAGGATATTTGTTAAACATATGAGCCTCCTCAATAAACAGGTATTACAAAGTGTGTAAGGAAAAGATCTGTTATCTTCTCGTAGATGTTCCAGTATCCGAGATCGAGCTCAGACTGCAGCATCTGCTGGGAAGTGGTAACACCTATGTTGCCGTGCACTCTGCCGAGATGATGAGCTCCCTCATGGACCTCGCCGGATGATGATGAGCTATCAGCTCCATAGTTGATATCCTGGCCTCTGGTAGTAAGATCATCCCCAGCATCATAAGCACTAACTTTATTAGTAAGTGTATTGGATGTAGTGCCGGATGTTGTACCGGAGTTGTGCCCATTTCTGGTATCGGTCCAATCCTCATTCCTATCATAATTCTCTAAAGGATTATATTCAAGTGCCAGTGCATTAACCCATCTTTCAAAGGTATCCTGCCAAGCTTCTGAAAAGGATCCTATTGAGAATTTCATAAAATCGGGATCCGGATACAAGACCTCAAACTCTCCCGATCTGAGTAGTATGTTATTGACTAACGTTTGCTTATCAAGGCGGGTAGGTACATTAAGATTATCAAAGATAGTATTATCTTCATTGTACAGGCCTATCAATGTCATCGTTGCCGCTGCCATCTTCTACCTCCTTTTCGGGATCATATCTGAGCTTGAAACTGAGATTAATATCGGGGTAAAGGTTCTTTATCTTCTCAGCAGAGCTGTTAAGACACTCGACCCATATAGTGGCCCTTGACTGGCTGTCTATTTGTCTGCTTTCAGCCTCAGATGCTACCATCCTCTCTTTTTTCTGATAAGGAATAGTCGGGATTCCGACCTCAGCATCAAATGCATTAAGCAGCGTTTGGAGATCCTGGAGTTGCTCTGTGGTAAGATAATCCTCCTTAGCAGAGTGCTTTCTTTCCCACGCCATAAAGGGCTCTGTTTTATCCGTCTGATCATTTAAGAGTTTCATATCATAAATGATAGCAGGCTCGCCTCTGTTGACCTTATCGAGCATCTTCTTAAGGGCCTGTCCGGCAACCTTATTCCTGGCTCCCAGGATAAAAGGAAACTTATTATTGATAAGGCTCATGTTAAGAGCATTATCAAGCGTGCTGAGCTTTTCTGCATAATATGTAATGATATCCCATATGCCCATATAATCGGGAGTAAGCTTTAAAAGCTCACAATCGGATCCGATCTTAAGCTCAAGGGATTCATTAAGTGCCGGATTGGTAACGATTGCAGATACAGGCTGATAATACCAATCAAAGCCTTTAAGCGTAGCAGGCTGAAATGTATAGCCATATTCCGCACGATTGAATACCGGCACATATCCAAATCTGAAAATGCAATAATAAAAGAAATCTCTTACATCTCCGATCCATTCTGCAGGGAGCTCACTTTCGATAACAGATGCAGCACGCTGAAATAAAGACCTCTCCCAATAAGCAAAGGTCTTATTATTGTATAACTTTACCATCGATGGAAAATAGGTTCCCTCGATAGCATTCAATTGATCATAATTTAGCGGTGTGTATCTCATATCTATCTCCTAAGATTTGGGCCTGTGCCCGAACAACACAGGCCCGGTAGATGAGGGGTAAGGAGATCCTTTATGACATATAGAAAACGATGAAATTCTCTGTAGGATCGGAAACACCGTTCTTAGCAAAGGTATTCCATACGTTTCTGTAATGCTTTCTTGCCTCAAGAGGAGTGCTGTCTGCTCTGTCAAGCTGGAGCTCTCCGAATACAGCATCACGGTCAAAGAGCACTGCGATGATATGATCTTCTGCTACTGCGGAGCCCTGGATCTGGGTGCCGTATGCAGGATCGGTGCTGTCAGTTTCGATGATAGCAGGAGTGATATTGATCGCATCCTTGCTTGCCTCAGACTGCCAGAAATTAACCATCTCAGCATTTTCTATTGAGAGATAACGAGGATTGAAAATCTCAGGGTATACAAGGCTTTCAGCCATCGTGAAATAAGGAGCATAGATAGCGAGCCTCTGATCTCTCTTAGGAGTGTGTCTGAGGATATTGAAAGTATCGCCTCCGACAGTCTTAGGTACGGACCAATGATAATTAACTGATCTATTCTCCATATAATCGGAGTAGAGCTTGATCTGTGATACGAAGAAAGCACAGAACTCTTTAAAGTATGTGCTGAGGAGCTGCTGAGTGGTATATGCAGGAGTGATGTTGTAGAACGTATTGAAAGCGGTAGTAAGATCTACAAGAGCTCCGGGCATATCTGCGGTCATATCAAAGGTCATACCGATACGGTTAAGGAGCAGAGCTCTGTAAAAGCCCTCTCTTTCCTGCTCGATATCGTTTGCATGCTCCTGAAGATATCCGGCAACGAAACGATTAAATTCCTCCTCAGATCTGAAAGCGATCTTGAGCTGATCCTCATACATGGTGATGCAGTGCTGCCAAACATTGGTGCCTGCGAAATTCATCTCAAGAGGCATAGCGGGATGCTGTTCCCACTGCGACTTGGTAGATGCTCCTCCGTTCTCTCCGGAGGTATATCCTGCTGCAAGGTTGGTGAAAAGGTTGGTGTTGTGTGATCCATCAGGGAGAGCATTCTGAGAATAAAAAGAGATCTTTCTTGCTCTGTTGGAATAAGATCCAACCTCATCAGTCTGAACAATACGCATCCTTGCATTATATGCTCTGGATGCAACAATAAGCCTATTCATGACGATTGATACGGAGTTGGTAACGTTCTCCATACCGGTAGCCATGACAAGCTCGCCAGCAGATATGAATGAGCTGGTATCGGTTACGGTAAGGGCCTGCTCTCCGGTAGCCTGTCTGAGTAACAGGTTCATGATCTGGTGAGCATCAACCGGGGTAAGTGTGCGTGCCATATTATTAGCCTCCTTATAAAAATGAAGATACAAGATCCTTAAGATTATTCATCGGATCCGGTGCCTGAGCAGGGGCAGCATCTTTCTTAATATTAGCAGCCTGTGCTTTCTTAAGATCTTCCTGGCTCTGCTCGTAAAGCTTTTTATAATCAACTGCCTCCTCAGGCTTTTCAGGCTCTTTGTTCTCCGGTGCCCTGTCGGGCTCAGGGCTTACACTTTTAGGCTCATCTATTGCCGGTGCAGCTCCCTGCGGTTCCTCCTGCTTGCTCTGATCTGCCATCTCAGACAGTGAAATTAACTCCTTAACATCTGCAGGCTTATAGCCTGCCTTAGCCAATTCAACAACATCCTTGAATGAAATCTTGCCCACGATCATTACCTCCTTTTATTCCTCAAGCTTATCTATAAGCTTTGTTAAAGCTATCGTGTTATTATTGATAGCCTCTGTTACCTTTTGCATTTCCTGCTTATGATCTTCATCCTGTTTGTTCATCTTCCAGAATAAAGCACAAGCTACCACTATAGGAAAGCCCACTGTTGATATTGCTGTCAGAACTACGTTTCCGATTTCCATTATCATATCCTCCTATTAAATAGCATCCGATACCGTTCCGGCTGATTAGGCCAGCACCTGGGATGCCGTCATCCCTGATCGTGGGCATATCGGCACCGGATGCTAATTTAAAGATAACACTATATATTTATTAAGTCAACAAACGAAAAGAGCATATACTTAAGTATATGCCCTTTTCGCTGAAAGGATGTATATGAGTACCTTAATTCAAGTCAGAACATAATCATATTACCACTTATTCATAATAAAATCCAGAGTTGAGATATCCGTTTACAACATTTTGCTCCTCACCATCTCCGGGGATGGATACAGAGGCATCATAGCATTTTACAAAACCCGAAACGGATCCGATTGATGCTACCTCAAAATAAGGCATACCGTGTGCAGCCTGGAATGCGGTGAGATTAGTTTCAGAGGGCTCATTCTGAATTATAACTGCATAGGGTGAGGTTCCCAGGGAGGCACCGACTGCAGAGGAGTTAGATCCGTTTATCATTGTATGGAGCTCTGCAGACTTGGCTGCACTGATACCTCCTCCGACTGCAGCGGCAAGACCTCCTGCTACTGCAGATCCCATGCCTCCGGTAATAAGTCCTCCGATGGCTGCTGCAGCTCCTCCGACTACGGTCATGGCTCCGGTAGAGATTCCGATAGCATCATATCCTGCTCCGGACACAGGGACCTTAGTGGCAAGGTTTCCATTAAATGATGATACACGGATTGCACCATATTTAATATTATATACGATATCTCCGGTCAGGATATCTACCCAGCCATCGATCTGTATGCTCTTGGTTACTGCAGCTACATCCATATCGATAGGCACAAAGCCAACAAAAGGAAGATACAAGACTCCGGAGCAGTAAGGAGCCTTTTCCAGATATGTCATAGTATTTCCGGCACCACCTGAGCCTGAGCTGAAATTAAGAGCAGTTGATCCCGATGTGAATGATATGAGCCTGTCGGATATCTTGCCTCCTGTTGCGGTCATTACTTCCCTGCCTATATGAATAGGAGTAGAAGCTCCTCCGATACCTGTAAGAGGTACCCATATGCAGGAAATAAGGCTATCCTGTACGGCCTGGAACTGATCAATCAATCTCTGTATGAATCCCTGATCATAGAGCTCATTACAAAAGCTCTGCATCTGTCCGGAGGTCATTGTGTAATAGTCCACAACACCAACATCTCCGCTGGGTGCATTGGAAAGCACTCCGATAATATATCCTCCGACAGTATTGATATTGATACCGGAAAGAGTGAAGCCTGTAGTGCTCATTGTGATAAGGTCCCTGGGAGTATTCCGGGGATCCAATATATCAACCTTGCTCGATGATGAGGTATATTCTATGAGGCCAGTATAGCCTCCGACCTGTGTTTTAAATGTAGCCAGATAATCGAGAGTACAGATGATATTGCATCTGTGTCCGTCTATGTTCTGCACATGAGCAAAATAATAATTACCGAAAGCCTCAACATAATTGATGGTAAAATCGAGTGTGCTGAGCTCAAAGATCGGATTCTTAATATCAGCCCCGTCCTTGAGCAGTACGGTATGAGCAGTAGCAGATGCCGGCTGCGGTCTTTTAGTTGAATTGATCCTTTTTGAAAATCCGGACCATGTATTAATCTGCATCCTTTAATACCTCCTTTATCCTTAATCTGGTAAGAGCTGTGTAAACACCTGATGGAAATAATCCATAAGTGCCCTGGAAATGTCTTACCATCATCTCTGTAGCAGGCCCATATATGCCGTGCTCAATATTAAGAGGATTGGCTTTGCCTTTTGTCTTAAGGATGCTCTGCAATGTTCTCTGCAGATTCTCAACAGCCATCCCCTTAGAGCCTCTCTTAAGAGGGGCATCCGGTATTATGATCTTTTGGAGGATCCTTTTCTTAGGCATGAGCTTTCCTCCCCTCTGCTTTTCCTGCAGCCACATAATGGAAATAATACATAGGGTTATCGTTTCCGTATGCAGCGACCAGATCGGGATACATAGCCTTATAATAAACAGGATCAAATTCATCCGAGGCCTGTCTGAACTCCATCATACCAAATGAGCAGAAATGATCCCAGAGCTCCCTTTCATCCGAACCAAATGCAGCTCTAAGATCCGGATATCTGTTTGCGTAATATTCAGGATCAAATACCGGAGCATAATCATATCCGTTAAGAATAAATCCGGATTGAGTAAGCCTCTGATTTACTGCTATCGCTATGAGGCCCTCGATACTTTCAATAAAAGGACCGGGGCAGGCCGTAGCTGCAAAATCCTTGTGCATGGTCATGTTGCAGCCATTCCTGTGATTGATCCTGTCAGACTCGTTAGGGCTCCAGATCAGAGCCTTTATATCATTTCTACGGCAACAATCTGCACAAAGCTCAATTAAAGAATTAAGAGCCTGAGGGCTGATAGTCCAGTTAGGAGCTCCGGAGTTATTGGCAACCTCAATAGTGATAGCTCTCATATCATTAGTCTTGCTATTGCTGGTCCATGCTCCGTTTTTCTCCTCAACATATAAAGCTATCCGGCCATCACTGCCGATGCCGTAGTTGGAATTTCCTTTTTTCTTATGGAATAATTTACCGCAAGTTTCTACGGAAAGATTGCCTGCCATGTGATGTATTGTGATCGTATCGATGGCATGGCTCCTGGGCCCATAATTGCCCGGAGATAAGTCTACATATGATACGAGTGTTGAGTTAGTATACATCGGTTTACCTCCGTCATACTGTGTCAGATTATACTGCTCGATAACTCTCATGCAGTTATCAACATAATTTATTGATGTAGCATATCCGGAATCCTTAAGGCACTGCAGATAGGTCCTCGGATCTGTTGCAGATCTTGCCTGCTTGTAGCGGTCAATGTTGATAAATTCAAAATATCCCTGCACACCGGTATTGATCGAATCAAAGCCAAACCACTCTGTAACAATGGTAACATATGTACCATCAGGGAGCTGCTCTGCGGATGTTGCCTTAAATACCTCGCTATAGCAGTCCAGCCTGTTAGCCTTGTATTTGAGGCCGAAATAATTGTTATGCTTAGCCTTATCGGATGAGCCGAATGCACTTTCAAGGCAGGCCTGGGCCACTATAGCGGATACTACACCATAACCTAAATATTGTTTCCAGCTTGAAACATAAGGAACTATTGATAAAATAAAATCTTCTTGTCTGCCCACTTAAAATATCCTCCGTTATTCTTAAAATACCAAAAGAGCAGATATATTTCAATCTGCTCTTAAGGTTCTGCGATATTTCTCAACTCGGAGGGCATCTATCCGGGGTGATGGATAGGCACCCTCATTATATCACATCAGAGCATCTTTTCAATCTCCGATGAGATAAAATCGATATCCGACTGCTGGAGCTGGACATAGGCATGATTGTAATACTTGCCGTCCTTGCCTTTCTGAGAGGGGAATGATACCATCTCATAATCCTCACCCTTTTTATCGGATCCGGTACGATACCAGCAGCCGTAAATGGTAACTCCGTTTACTTTCATATCGAAAACGATGGAGCACTCATTCTCCTTAGCATCGTCCTTAGTGAAATCCTTAGCTCTTAATACCTCAATAGTAAGAGCCTGTGCCTGTGCCTGCTCTGCAGGCTTTTCTGTTTTCTTGCTGCGTACTGCCATATTAGTCTCCTTTCTACCTGTAAAAGATCTAAACTCTTTAATGAATGGATTAAAAGTCATTGGTACTGTATCATACATGATGATAACATCACCCCTATTAAGTGCTACCATATGCAGATCTTTATCCTTTAAATTGAACTCATCAATTTTATGGATCTTACTCTTAAGTGATAAATAGATATCCGGTATGCATCCGGTTATCTGTCCGATCTTGTCCGGAGGATCTCCCCGGAACCTGTAGAGGAGATGATAAGTATCCATATCACACCGCCTCTATTATCACTGCCGGGAAATATTCCATAGCAGCTTTTCTCACTTTGCAGGCATGATCCCATGAATGAATTGCACTATCATATGGTATGAGATCCTGTTCGCTGATCTTCTTAAGGACTACACCCATGTTATCATCACCCGTATTAACTACCATCACCCTATACATATTGCCTCCTCTCTTAATCAAATACCGCATCCGTTGGAGCTGAAAAATAAAGATCATCTATCTGCCTGTAATCAAGTGCCCATGTATGATAATGATCTGCCCGGAAATAATATATACTCCGGGGCAATACCGCAAAATCAGATCCCCACCATGCAATAGCACTGTATACGGCTAAATAGCACTCATTTGTTACCGGACCATTGTCTGCAGTAGAGTATGCATTATTAATGATCTCCGGTATTGAATTGCTGTATCTTGGGCTCATCCATCTGTTAAGGATCGTAGTAGCTACAGCCTCCTTACACTCATCAGACTGCCCTCCGGCCTCACTCATTACACATCTTGCCATGATATCTATATCATCCTGGGTGAGCTCTCTGTAGATCCCATTATCATAAACTGAATAAGAGCAGCTCTCCTCTATCATATAAACCTCCGGCCTTGTTGTGGCTACCATCATGGATGCTGCCATAGCTGCAAAAAATTCAATCATCCTAAATCCTCCTCCGGATCATAACCAGGAATAAGCTCATCAAGCAATAAATTATGTATATAATTGATATATACCTCGATTGCCTCCTTGATCTCAAGCTCGTTATCGGTTCCAAAATTCCTATTTGTACAATACTGAAAGAAAACCGGAATCATTAAATCTGTGATAAGAGTATCAAGATTAGCATTACTGCTTACTCCTATATCCTGCAGATCATAAAGGCTGGCATTAACTGCACCCAGATCGTTTATAACTCTATCTGATACAGCATCTACAATAAAAGCATTACTCATTTAATCACCCCTTTATTAAATTGTGAATTGATTGGATAGCCTTATGTTAAACTATAGTTAAACATATGTCAACAAGTTTTTTCAGTTGGTATGATTATAATTTTTGAAATATCATTTAAATCTATCCATCTCTGACAATATAAACCATCAGCTATGTAAGCGAGTTTTAGCATACCATCATCAATTAATCTCTCTGTTACATTCCGAATTATATCTGTACGATTAAAAATTTAAATCTTATAAATACCTTTTCCATATTTACCTCCTTATCTAAGCTTAAATACTTTATGATAGTTAACTATAAGATCATACATACTGTAGTTAGTAAAACGCACATTATCATTGATGCACTCAGCTCTCAGATCTATAGCATATTCAATATAAAAGCGTTTCTGATCATTCTCTCTGTTTAGGTCATAATGTGGCTTGCTCTTATCATTAAAAGCGGATCCGCATATAAAATATTTTCCGGCATTCTGATATACATAGTATGTGCACTGCTTATATTTAAACGAGCATACAGGTTTATAACCTTTGAGCTGCTGCTTTCCTACGCTGGAAAGATCATCATAAGCAAACTGATTATCATATGCCATCTGTCCCCATGCAGTATGGCCCATTGCTTTATATACAGGATCGTTTTCGAGAGCTTTCCGAAAATCTTCCGTACCCTGCAGCAGTCTTATAAAAATGCCTCTGTCCTCCAGGTAAAGATGATCAATGCCCTTAAGCTGCATATCTGCTATAATATCCGTTATCTCTAATGTGTTACATAAAGGATTAGAAAGATTCACAGAGTTTGCAAATCCTATAAGCTTTAATGGAGGTCTGCCTCTTAAGATCCTATCTCTATTGACCGTTACATACAGATCCATGAGCTGATCACCCTCTCCCCGGTTTATCCTCTCCCATTTCCTGGGAATGAACTCATCAAAAAACATGATATCGCAGTCTGACATATCAAAGCCTTTAAACTTGGTAGCTACACTAAGGCCTATTATATTTCCTATCGGAGCTCCTGTTGGATACTCTTTACCCTTATCATCTGTATAAGTGTCATAAAACACACCTAATCCATCATAAAGAGAGTATGCTTTTACATTACAACCTAAATCCCTATTGATAGGAGCAAACGGTGAAAAATCAGGATCTTCCTTATCATCTGTACCTTTTAATATCTTTGTGCCGGAGCACATAAGCTTAACATCATCCGCAGTGCGTTTTGCAAATATAAACTTTATATGTTCCTCATATGATCCCTTTAATCCTCCATATGTTTTACCTGTTGTTCTGCCACCTATAGCCAAAATAGCCCATGCATCCGGATAGGCCTTAACATCATCAAATACGTTGTAATAATATTTTTTACTCATCCGGATTGGCCTCCTTTGCTATCTGTTTATACATGAGCTCATGCTGATGCCACCAGGTACCGCTTTTAACTCTTTTCTTTTCCTCATTGAGATGCTCAATTTTTCCCATCATCTCATAAATATAAGCATTGTTGAGTTCCTCAATACGTTCTAATTCTTTTTGTTCCCAATGATTTAATTTTCTTGCCATATCAATAGCCCTCCTCCTCAAACACCTGAATCATTACTTCCTCATCCATGCAGCCATCCATAAAATCCTGGATCCTCTTTGCTGAGTTGAATATATCATCCAGCAGATAATCACAGGGGCTTAAGTCTATGCTATCGCCTATGAGGTTCCCATGTTTATCTGTATGGACCGGATTATAAAAATGTGTATGCTGCTTTTTGCCTGTGATCGCTCCATCAAATATCATGCCGGGCCTGAAATTATTTATGTCATCCTTAAGGCATTTAGCTCCTCCCTTTTTAGGCACTCCGGCAACAGTAAGCTTGAGCTGTCCTCTGTCCTTTTCCTTATTCCTCGGATCATCAGCATATCTGCAACAGTATCTTTTGGCTCCGCAAGTCTTAAACTCACTATACACACCATCGAGCTCAGCCACTCCCGGATAATATATGCGATCATTAAACTCGATGCCGGGATATCCTCGCTCATTACATTTAGCGATAACAGCCTCATTATATGCCCTGAGCTTTTCTTCATCCCATTTAGTGGCATAGATGCTGTCCGTATCGGAATACAGCCAGATGCCTCCATGCTCATAATCAATACATGAAGCCAGATCAAAGAGCTCAGCCTGTGCATAGGCTGTAACCCAACATCCAACATCATATATCATTATGCTGTTAAAATTCTTAACGTGCTTTTCGTACTCTTTCTCCTCATTAAAATCCTCATCCATGACATAATCACCGGTAAGATAATCCTCGTTTATTGTTATCTTTACAGGTTTCTGAACAAGGTTTCCATACATGGCATTGAGCATAGCCTTGCGGATAGCATATAGAACAGGATCTCCTCCCTTGAGCAGTGTCTTATCCTTAAAGAGCTCATATACAAGATCGGTGAACCATCTCGGCAAGTATTCTTTTGAGGAATATTGCAAATTTGTTATCCAGCACTGATCGCATTTATAATATTTATCGAAAAGGATAAGATCCTGCTCCGTCCAGAATATGCTCACATAATCTGCAGATAATATCCTGCCGTTGTCTATAACCTCACCCTTTTTCTGGATGCACTTATAGGCCTGCAGCATCGGCATCGGAAAATTAGGATCCTTGAGCTCAACTCCCTTAGCTGAAAACAAGAACTTCATAGCATATTTATCCGACATTTCTATCAGCTTTTCCTTAGTTATCGGCTTTTCATACTTAGCGAATTTATGGCCAGGGTACATATTTAAAAGAAGATCTGCAGGATACCGGCTGGCGAAATCCTGAGCCTCTGCAGGATATACCCATCCTATAGCGTGCCTGCAGCTATGTGTATAACCTCCGTGATAGAGCATCTCACTTATCTGCTGCCCCTCCCAATCCGGCACATTTTTAAGATAATACTGCCTCGCTCTGTTCTTTTTGCCTCTTTTCCTTGTTTCTGCTCTTACAATGCCGGTATTGGTATACGGTATGGTATAGATCTTGGCCTTAAGTGTCTGCATTGTTGCATCGATGCACTCAACTCCGGCTAATGTGTCATATTCCGCATATGTAAGATCCTTTTCTGTTAGCTTAGTGCTCTGATGCATTATGCGGTCATAATCCCATGTACCGGATGCTTTCTTATGTTCAACATCGAGATCCTCTGCCCATTTTTCGAGCTTACGCTGAGCCAGGATAAGACTGTCCTTTAATATGATACCTCCCTTAAATTCAATGTATACCGGATAATAAGGCTTAACATTTAATTGTCCTTTTGGAGTGCCGAGCTCAGCCATTATGAACTGCCTGCAGAAAGTCCAGTCCCATCCCAGATTATGGCAATAGAAAACGGATATATCTCCATGCATTGATACATGGATCCGTTTTATGCACATGGCCAGCTCATCGGGTCTGCGACCGTATAAGGTTACGATATTTGTATGATATGCCCTGATAGATAAGGTCCATACAACTAGATGATTTTCGCATATATCCTTGCGATTTTTAGGTTTATGGTCCTTAGAGCTCTCGGTATCAAACATCATTATGATATCGTTGTATGAGGTTTTCTTTTTATTCTTGGATGGCCTATTTACTGTCCGGATCAGATCCAACACATCGAAATTGAACTGATCCCAGTAAATACGCTGATACGGATGCAAGGCCTGCAGCTTGGCTGCCGCCTCACGATAGACTTTTGTATGTGCCATCTGTTCACCCCTAAATTAAATCAGATGCCTTTAAAATATTGATACATCTCATTGACCGTTGTTTTGGATCTGAGCATATCCTTAACTGCCTCATCTATAAAAGGATCGCCTGTAAACTCCGGTACGGTTTTACGCTTACGAGCCTCAGCCTGTAAGCCTTTGAGCACATCCTCATCAGATGCCTTGTTTTGTATGTATCCTATGGCTTTCATTATGGTGTCGCTGTCATAGCCCTTAGCCTCCATCTTTTTCCATAAGGATGAAGAAAAGAGTTTCTGCAGATCATCTACCTGGTAATTAGTGCCGTAGTTAGTGTTTAATGTGCTTACTCTCTGCTGATATACAGATTTTATACCTGACTTTGTTGAGCTCTCAGATCCTAAGAAAGTCTTAATATCATTTATCTTAGCCCTGAGCTGATTGATATTTTCCGGAGGCTTAGTATTAAATCTTTTGGCAGCATCTCCGGACCATTGAGCGATATCTCTCTGAGCTCTCTGATATGCCCATTGAGTAGCATTACCATAACCCGCCTCATCGGCCAGCTTTTCAAGTCTTACAAGTCGCTGATCTGCGACCTTAGCTATTCTCCTATAGTAGCCCTGCAGGGATTCTCCGGGCCTCATCTCATAACTGTATGCCATGATAGATACCTCCGTATAGTTTAATATAGCAATATATGAGCAATAAATCATTACCCAATTTTTGCTATTTTACATATTACACATAGGTAATGCGAGCCATACCAGCGAGCGTTAGGTTGGCGAGCCAGGACG
>JAEIGA010009719.1_pt1 | contig 14571 bp, 21 predicted proteins | sample 9270691 | NCBI WGS metagenome assembly JAEIGA01 (sample SAMN17057246, study PRJNA624740) | gut metagenome | biome: biome; isolation source: fecal sample | host: Bos grunniens | place: China: Xizang | collected 2019 | reverse complement strand
CATACCAGAATCTCATGTTTATCCATATTTAAGCTGTCATACATGGAATCGAGCTGTTCCTGTGACATGATCTCACCAGTATCAGTATCAACCCACGCCCCATATTCAACATTCCAGACAGCCGATTCATTCAAACGTTCAATCTCGGCGTTTATCTCATATAACTTCATCTGCTTCTCCCTTCCTGTATAAGCTCGTCTCTTCGTTCTTCCTCACGCTTTACTCTCCAATACTCCTCAGCATCAAACTTCATGCGTTCATCTTCTTCCGCCGCATCCATCTTCCTCTGATAATCCGTCTCCAATGAGATAAAGTCGTTCTGAGCCACGAACGCGTCAACGATCATATCTTCATCATTCAAGCCAGCGAACACATCACTTCTCAGAATCTCAGCTGGCTGCTTCACTAAAAATTCCATGAGCTGGAAACCTGTCATTCCTTAACCCCTCCCGTTACGATATAATTCAGCCAGATTGTCACGCATCCGCACAGGATCGCAATTACCGCATCTTTCCAGTTGGAAACGTGCCAACCCGCAAATAAAGTTGTAAAACTCATAATGTATGTGATAAGATAAAGATGACCACTTTTAGCGGAGCGGTTACTTTGCTTTACCTCGGATGTTCCCGCATCCGGGGTTCTCTTATTTTTATTCATCCTTCTCACTCTCCTTCTTGGCTTCACGGAGAAGATTCTCTCTCCAGTTCATCTCCTCAGGATAAAAGCATCTCATAATTCCAAGAACAGCCTCGTCATCAGATATTCTCATGTACTCACCTCTATAGCTGAGATCTGTTGAGCTGATGATAATATCCTTCAGAACCTGTAACTGCTGTTCCTTCTTGATAAGATCCTCGTAGCGATCGAGGACAACGGTGATCATGTTTTCCATTAACTTTCCTTCCTTTCTACCTCATCGGCAATCTTCATAAGATCTTCAACGGTTGCTTTTCTTGGACGGCCTCTTTTCTTCATGGCAGCCTTTACCACAGGAGCTGCATCTTCCTTTGGAGCTTCCTTTGGATCTTCCTTCAGCTCATCCAGGGACTCAGGAATCTCTTCCTCGCCTTCAACCTCTGAAGCTGTCTTGAACACAATATCCGGACTTGGAAGCCAGAAGGTGAAATCGGATCCAACAACTCTCACGCTATACTGGATCAGCCCATTTTCATCAACCATAATTTTCTTGATAATTCCGGAAATAAGTATTTCCTGTCCGATGTTTCCCTTAATTTCCATTACTTTGCTCTCCTCTTATTCATCTTCAATTACTCTAACTGTTGCATTCTGCCTTCCAAACTGGATACAAGCTGACGGATCACCGAGGTATATATCTATAACTGAATTTGCCATTCCTCCCGTATCTTGAACTACCCTCTCTCCGATTCCGTCAATGTAAAGCCTTGTTCCTATTGGGAAGTAATTTGATGCAACTGTTACACCCTCTTGAGGCCATGCCCCACTTGCTGTTCGATTTCCCGTCCACTCATAAGCGGTAAGTTGGAAAACCTGACCATCAGAGCTAATACTTCCAGACAAGGCCGACTGCGTGCTTCTTCTATATCTCGCTTGCTGTCGTGCTCTACGCCTTGCCTCTAATCTTTTTTTAACTCTTCTCGAAGTTCTTCCTCGACCTTGCTCTGCTGATTCTGGTATCTCGTGAATGCCCTGTTCGTGTTACTCTGAACATTCTTAATAGTTCCAATCTGTTCCATCTGGCTGTCAATCTGCTTCTGCTGTTCCTCGAAGCTGTAGTTCATCTCCTCTTGGATAGCTTCAACCTGTATGTTCAGCTCGTCCATTCGTGTTTCCTGCATGGTCTGCTGTTCAGCTGAAGCCCGCTCCAACTTCTCCAGTCTGTCTCCAAGGCCTCTCGCATAGATCGCCATAATTGACAGTGACAAGAACATGATCGCCGCTACTATCCAGCCGGCAAACTCTTTACTCACCATCACGTCTTCTTCAATTAACTTGTCTTCCACTTTGCTCTCCTCTCATAACAACAATATGCTTCAAAATCTTCCTTACAGATCTTGATCACTCCTGTCTTCTTTACAGCATCAGGGTATCTTCCTGACTGCTCCATACGCTTCCTGATCCGGATGATCGTATCGATGGAACACCCCTCGGATGCTGCCAAGGTCTTCTGTGTTACATACATATTCAGACCTCCTTTTGCGTTTCCGCAATATTTTCAGCAAAAAAAACTTCAGAAGGCTCTTCAATATCAAGAACTTCAATCATTTTATTGATCTGTGTTCTTGTGAAGTCTCCATCATTCTTGAGCTTTCTACTGAATGTTGATACGTCAATTCCCAGTATTGAAGCCATTTCGGACTTGCTGATTCCAGCTAATACGAGATGAGCCTCAAAAAGTCTCCTGTTGAACATTTCGTTCCTCCTTTCCAGTGGTATTCTGTTAATCTTTTGCGTTTCCGCAATATCATAATATCAATAAAAATATCAAAAGTCAATGCTTTTATGCAAAATTATATTGCATCTATGCCAAATTATGCTATTATACGGGCAGGAGGTATATAATAATGAATATAGGATTATTGATCAAAGAAAAGAGACTTGAAAAGAAAATGAGTCAGGCAACGCTGGCAGAAAAAATCGGAGTTAATGTTGCGACTGTTTCCCGTTGGGAGACTGGAAATATTGCTAATATGAAAAGAAATCACGTTGCTAAATTATCAGAAGTATTAAACATTCCTATTGCAGATCTGATGGGTTGGAATGAGCCCAAGGAAGAAAAGCCAGAAGAGAGTAAATTATATAATGAAATAGCGGAAAAAGTATTCGGAATGGATGTTAAAAAACAAAAACACTTGATGAGATATATTGAAATGTTGATGGAAGAAGACGATTCAAAGGAGGCTTAGTATGTGGATAGAACAAACCGCATCTGGAAATCTCCGGATGTATGACCGGTACAAAGGAGCAGACGGCAGACTCCACAAGGTCTCCGTCCCACTCGATAGAGACACTCCACAGGCACGCAGGAAGGCTCAGGAACAGCTCCGAAATAAAATGATGGATAAATCCTCATCGATAGATGATATGAAATTCTCAAGCCTTGTAGCGCTTTATCTTTCCAAGAAGGAAATCAAGCCGTCAACGCTGCGCAATTATGAGTCTGCGTTCCATGCACTGTTGGAAATCCTTGGAGACGTAAATATCTCCAATCTGACCGCTCCATACGCCCTCAGAAGGCTTTCTGCGACCGACAAGGCACAATCTACCATCAACCGATATATACTGCTTTTAAACAGCCTTTTTGAGTGGGCAAACCAGTTCGGATATATGGAACAGGTGCGTCTCAAAACTTTCAAAGTTAAGGAACAGAAAAGAGATCCAGATCAGGAATATCTGGAAGCAGACGAGCTGGCATCCGTTTTGGATCAGCTTCAGGGAACTATGGCATATTATATCTGCAAGTTCCTGGCACTCACGGGATGCCGAATCGGAGAAGCAGCGGCTCTGACGTGGGATGATATTGATGAGAAATATGTTCATATTACGAAGTCTTGGAAGTACGAGAACGGCCTGTCCACTCCAAAGACCGCTCATTCTGTCCGCGACATATATATTCAGCCAGAGCTACGCGCTATGCTGAAGGAATACAAGGAATGGAGGCTCCTGAATATGATGGCTTACGGCATCAGAACGGATCTTCTCTTCTACAATGCCCGAGGATCATATATCAAATCGTTGGAACTAATCCAGAAGCTCCAGAAGGTAAACTGCCCGAAGCATCTGCACCCACATATCTTCCGACACACCCACACAGCTCTTCTTGCGGAACAGGGAATGTCTCTGGAAGCCATTGCAAGACGTTTAGGCCACAGCTCCTCCAACGTCACGAAAGAGATCTATTTCCACGTCACAGAGAAGCTGAAGGAGCGGGACGAAGCAGCCATGGATCACATTTCCATCATTTCTGCCCTATGATTGCCCTTTGAAGTCCCGAAAGCCTTATGAAATATGGGAACTACAATTAAAAGTAGATTAAAAGTGCATTATTTGTCAGTTTATGGCAATAACTTGCAATCCCTTGCAAATGGGGGCATTTCAGTTATTCGGGATTATTCCAAGAATATCTGTCGTGCCCTATTATTATAAAAATCTGCCCTTTATTTGCCCTTTGGAGCACTAAAAAAAGCCCCACCACCTGACGCCGATCAAGTGATGAGGCCTTTTATATGTAGCAAGAGGTAATCGCTACTATGGCAGCTATATTTCCACGATAAATGCGTCCTTGAATCCCAGATCAATCAGCTTGTCTCTCTGTCTAACTGCATTATCGTATACCGAAAACGCTCCGCACTGTACCTTGTACAGCTTACCTGTTGGAGCGGCACCCATTGCCTTCTTAATATCATTCTCGATGGACTTATCTTCATGCTTTCCAACAAGATAAGGGCCAGGGCAATTCGTGTTCTGGAACATGCGATGAATTGTAAGTGTTCCTGACTCGTTGCCGTTGTAATATGGGTTGATTCCATATCTCTCGCATATATCCGCACAAAGCGCTATGCAAGCCTTATAAGCTGCATCTGAAACTGTCCACGCAGGAGCTCCGCTGTTGTTAGCTACCTCAATAGTTATAGCGGAATAATCATTAGGACGGCTTCCGGAAGTCCACGCTCTTCTATCTTCAGAAACACCGGCACAAATAGTTCCGTCAGTTCCAATATAGTAATTAGCTGAGGAGCTGCTTCCGTTGTAGTGCATTTTCGCACATTCAACCGCTCCGAGATTACTCGCCATGTGATGGATCGTGATCCTGACTATCTTCTGGTTGCGCGGATTGGAATTTTTCGTTCCAAAGTCATAAGTTACTGTTGCAAGTTTACTCTTTACCATCTGTTTTCCCCTCCTTATACTCAGGAACGCCGACTGCGATAGAAGTTAATATGGATATAACTCCGGCAAGCAGCCCAGCTGAAACCACCATTATCCAGTTAACATCATGTAAAAAGGTTGCGTTCGTTCCAATGGTACTGAGCATTGCCTGAGCTACCGTTCTGATAGCTCTGTTCCCGGCAAGACTCCACCATTTCTTATCCTTTATCCATTCCATACTTTCTCACTTCCTCTCTCAATTCGTCAATACGCATAAAAGCTGTCTTAAGGTCGTTTTCTACTACTGAAAGCCTCTTATCCATAGCAATCATACTCTGGTTAAGGGTTTTAACATCGTTTCTGGTTTCATTCGCAATAGCACACATCTGGTCAAGTTTAATGTTCGCCTTGAGTAACGATTCTTTTAAGCTCTCCATTCGTGCATCGTTTTCCGCTCTGTCCCTCATGCTGTCGTTTCTCCCGTTACGTAGGTATGTCAAAAGTGCTACAACAAATGCAAAGAATGAAATAGTCCATGGAACTATATGCTCCCACATACTCTGCACCCCTCTCTAATTAAATCTTAATATGTATGTAACCTTCATAGTCTTATCAGCCGTCTTGGTTACGGGACTATCAAGATTGAATATAGTGGCAAGATAACGTGGGTCACGATATAAGGCATTCATACCGAACATCATAAGTGGATTATCTGGCATTGAACCGCAAAGCCCAAGTCGGCTGTACTCGTTGCAAGGATATCCAGATGGTGTGTCGGCTTCAATATAGAAGTTGCCCTGTGATGATAAGAACGTGTCACTTGTGAGGATTTCAAGACCGTAAAAACTGCCTTCTCCTACCCTCTGGGTGCTTGGTAAGTTCTCGATGGTCCTTACGTTCGCAAGGTTCGATAAGTCAACAATATTATTTCCGATCACTGCCCACTTATCGGATGCCCCATAATAGAAAGAATATTGGTTAACCGCTGGATAGCTTATACCTGTGTTAGTAGTGTTAAGCACCTGTGCCGTTACAGTTCCTGTTGCTATGTTGTACTTGATAACGTAGGCTGGGTTGTCGTTAGAAAACTCCGTGGTTGGATAAGAACCTCTGCTGTCCTTCTTTCCGATATAGATAACCGCTACATTGTCCTTGAAGAAATAGGATTCCGCCATACCAGAACCACCAGAACTGTTAATGATATTCTTGATTTCGTTTGGAATAGCCACCGTGATGCTGTCAAGTAGTCTGAGTGATATACCGTCCCTTACGTCCATCTGAGTATATGGGAAAGCGTATCTCTTAACCGTCCATTCTGATACTCCATAGAAGGACTGCACGCAGTAAAGCACGTTATCCTTAATGCCTACTGGCGTTCCAGTATAACCGCTTGCACCTACAACGCTGTTATATACCGATGGATTAAAGGAATTTGACCTCTTTGTCTTGCTGAGTTTGTTACCGATTCCAAGCATACCGCCGTAAGCTGACGAAAGGCCAACGCAAGCAATAGTGCCGTTACCCTGTGAGGTTGTCCAGTCCCATACCATCTTCAAAGAACCGTCCTGTTGCCATCCACTCTCAATATCGTTATATGTTCCCATTTCAGTTGGGTTGGAATTGTTTGCAACATCCCTTGCGCCGTTTGCCGTCATCATAACTCCTGCTGGCACACGGACTATTTCGTCATCTTCATCCAAAGCCGTATCAAGGCACATCACGCCACCAAGCAAGTAATACAAGGCACTTGACCTTATCGTGCTACTGTTGAAGGCTGAGGCGTTTGTCATTCCGCCGCCCTTGAAGAAGTATTCAAGTGCTTTTGTGACCATGTTGTCATGCTCCACGACTTCCTTCTTGCCTGTCTTCGTATCCGTAAGTTCAATCTTGCAATGTCCCTTGAAAGTCTTGAAGTCTATGTCCTTGATTGGAAATGGCTTGATATTATCTTTTATCTTCATTAATTGCCTCCTTATGTATCTGATACCCAACTAAGTGTCGACACTCCGCTTGATACGGACAGCTTTAATTTGTAATCACCGTCTGACGTTGGGAATGTCGGAAGTTCTTTGATAATCTCAAATATCTCACCGCCAATCTCAATGCTTCTAAGTTCTCCCGAAGGTGTACCACTCGGATTTGGCTTAATCGGTGCTGTTGACTTGGTATATATAAGATCAATGTCTTCTGCGTCCTCTGAGGAAATGTAGTTCTGACCTAACAGGGTGTTTATGGTGGTAGGTGGTATCTGAACTGTGATAGGTGTAGCAAGTTCGTAGCATACCTGTACATTATTACTCTGTAACCATGTGTTAAAATCATTTACTGATGTGCTTTCTCCACCGTTTGACATATACAAATATGATGTTGATATATTTGTCAAAGAGCCACTTATTCCGTAAACTGAGCCTAACTGTGTTCTTAACTCATAGGTTTCTAAAGTGTCGCTATATAAATGTCCTCTGTAATCCGCAACTCTCTTCATTCCGTCTAATTGCATATAGAATGTATTTTGAGAAGATATCTTACCCGTTACTGCATTGTTTACTCCATCCATTGTTATAGTTGCCATATTAACAACCAACTCACCCGTTACCGCATTTAACGTTCCTCCATAATATGTGTCCCCAAACTGAATAATCGTATCAACGCCCTGTGATGGGTCGTTTGTTGGGCTGACATTGATGGTTACTGAACTATGACCACCGATAGGGCATATATTGGCGTATGGTTCGTAGGTTGTTGCTTGACTTCCTATTTCAATCATAAAGTCCTCATATGTTCCATTTATACTTGAGTATAATGATATAGAATCTGCGTTATTGCTTAGAGTGGGCATTGTATACGTATTCAAACCATTAACTAACGGTTGGTCTTGTAGCGTAGATACGATGGTTTCTCCGTTTCTTAACGATATAGATATTGCACCCGAAGTTCCTATAAAATTAAATGATAAAGTGTATGTGTTAACCTCTACGTTGATGGGTTCTCTATTATATACAAATCCCGCCGAAGGTGTAACTATGTCAGCTAAATTAAGTTTATTCTTCCCTGCTCCACCTGCCCACGGCTTACTATATCCGTGTAAATCCTGCTTCGGTGTTATCTCTGTGATGCACTTCGCAAGCCCAGCCGATGCTCCGTCTGCAAAACTCGCTGGGTTTCCACTCGCTTCTCCAAAGAGGTCAAAGTCAATCTCTCCACCGCCTGTTTCAGCGGCTGTCGTTCGTTCCCATTTCGTTGCATCCCAGTTGCCTGTGACGTTATCTTCCTTGCACTTATACATAAGGAACTCATACATTACTACGTCCCCTGTGTTATAAGTGGCGGTCTGGTCATAAGCATCTGCCAAGCTAACCTGTGATGCGTGCATAATATCATCTATCGTATCCATGTTGCCGTTTATCGTTCGTATATCTGCCACTTCTGCGAACGTTGGCTTCGTCAAACTGTAATTATCGGTATAAGTTGCCATATTCCCTCCTTTTTAGTGAGTTTTTCTCAAAACTGGCACTTAAATTCACTAACTTAGTGAGTTTTACCATGTATATCCATCGTACATAGCACCCCATGTGTTCTCGTATACGTCCTCCCAGATTACGCTGTCGTAATACAATGGGATTCTGTTCATAAGAACTAAATCGTTGAATGGTGCAATCTCTATTCCGTCATCTATATCAAGAACCTCAATGCCATCCTCTGCCTCGATAACAATAGGCGTGATTACATCAACGTCTACATCTTCTAAGAAGTCATCTATGCTTATGCTGTCATTGATTGAAATACCGTTGAATGTATCCTCTGCATCGATAAAGCCATCCCAAACAGCATTGGTAACAAGTCCCTGTCCCCAGATCGTGCCTCGGGCATTCTCAACCGGGACAGTAATTGTGCCGCCATCAGAGTTAAGCCTTACACTCCACTGATACAATTGATTCGGCTCAACCTCAAGCATATAGTACAAACTAATAATATGCTTTCCATCTTCGCTCCAAGTCTCAGTCGGCTGGTAATCAACAACCTGTGCTCCATCGAGGTAATACAAGATGTTCGCTGCTATCGTGTCCGCGTCAATCTCTGCATCACAAAGCACTTCCGCCTGGAACGTTACCAGCTTGGCCTCCATCGTAGCAAATCTGATTAAGATCAGTTCTTCCGTCTCGCCGTCTGCGATCTCATGTGCCTCCACGTTCTTGAACGTGTACATCTGGATTGAGTTCTTATCCGTTTTACTCATCAATCCGGACACTTCTTTATCAATTCGGCTCCGTGCATTTGCCAGCGCTGGATCTGATCCGTAACCCTCAGCTTCGTAATACTGGAAGTTGTACTCGAAGTACATTATGCAGCTATGCTTCGTATCGTCAGCAATTCCACCGGTGAACTCGATCACGTCTCCAAGATCATACGCAGGACAATGCAGCAGGCTTGTCGAGAATGGAACATAGTCAATGACTTTAATATCCCTGAGTATCTCCAAACACATCTGTTTCCGAGTCGACTTGGTTCCGTATTGCATAAACGGGTTAGATCCAAGATTGTATGTGAGCAGGTTATCTTCGCCCTCTGATACATACATAACCTCTTCATCATCGACGTTCGTAAGAGTTATTCCGGAATAACCCGTCTGGAAATCAGAGAACTCATTATTCTCGAATCGTAATCCAACACTTACTGAATCAATCTCCGTATTCCCATACTGCTTCAGGTACAACTTTCCATCTCTTCCGATCGTTGCGAAGCAGCCAAGCATCTGGGATAACCAGAACAGAAGATCTCGATATGTCTCGCAATCATTATCAGAATATAAGCCGATTGAGTTTGTTCCATTTGGAAGAGCCTCGATCTGAGCCTGTGTCATTCCGTTTGTGACTCCGCAATCTGTGCAGATCAGAGAGAGTACCGACCAAGCCGTACCAATCGTAGTGGAAATGTTCCAGCTCTTGTCGAACTTCAGCATATTATCGTAAGCCGTGATCTTAACGCCGTTTTTATCATATTTCGCGTCATCTACGACAAATATTCCAAGCGGGACATATTCATAATCCTCGTCTTCGTCAATCCAAAGTCCATCAGAGACAGTGATCACGGCTCCCTTCCATCTGCCTCGGTCAATCAGTCCGTTTCGGAAGGTTGCTTGCAGCTGACCAACATTAACAGAACCAATCTTAACGCCATCGGAATCGGAACACTGATTAGATACAGAAAAAGAGCCTGAAAGAACATCGGCTTCCGTGAAGCTCACATTTCCGATTGTTCCTCTCAGGACTCTCTTTAGTGCATAGGGTTTCTTTATTTGTTGTAAATATTTCTCTGAAACATTATACATAGCATCTCCTAAAAATTCGTCTATAGCTAAATTGTAATTTGTTTATAGACCAATTGTAATTTGTTTATAGACCAATTAAAGCTCTGTCATAGTGAAAGATGCGTTCCATAAGCCATCAGACCTCTTATACTTATATGATTTATTCAGCATATCCGGAGCAATTCCACGGACTCTGCAAGTATAAGTCTGCGACCTATATTCTACTGTGACTACTGGAAGCTGACATAAGCCTTCCAACGTGTCCAGAAGGGTTGAATCTATGCCTTCCCATCCGACTGAAAAAACGTGCTTGTTCAGTCTGACAATGTTTACCAATTCAGTACCCGCCGCAGACTTGAAGACTTGCTCCTGAGCCTGTAGCGAGTAACTGAAAGTGGAAGGGGTATACTTATTATTATTTATTTTAAGATATTCAGAACCTAACATCATCTTCCTCCTGTTCTGAGGGCATTGATACGTTCTGCATCAATTACTATTCTTTCAATCTGTCTTCCGCCAATGCTGACTGGAATGATTATATCTCCACCGCTCCATGATTCACCCGAACCCGAAGCATCCATGCCACCACCGATAGAAGAACCGGCAATTGAACGGCCTGTTGAATACTGCCCCTTCAGCTCCTCCATGAAGTCCATCGTAACTGCATGAATCCATGCCTTATTCTGGTCGAGTGGAACTACAGCCTCGGCTCCGTTACCTTCCAGAAGTCCGATTTCGCCTTTTTCAAGAATACCACCCTTTGCCAGAGCAGGTGCCGACAGTGGACTGATTGGAGATATATGAACGCCAGGTATTGCATTGATAACACTAATCGCAAAGTTGATCGCGGAAATAAATCCATTGATTATCCTTGTAGCACCACCGAGAACCGCATTAACAGCTCCACGAACGGCTCCGGAGATTGCATCACCTACAGCAACGCCCGCGTCTTTAAATATAGCTACAACGGCATTCCAAACACCGCTAAAGAATCCAGCTAACTGATTGAATATTCCAGTGATAGCACTATAAGCGGCACTGAATACGCTTCCGAACCAACTTGCAACGCCGCTGAATACTCCAACAATTCCATTCCAAACACCGCTGAACCATCCGACAACTGCGCTCCAGATGCTCTGTATTCCCTGCCATGCAGCCGAAAACATTGAAGAGAACCACTCTCCAACAACCGAGAATACTGTCACGATTCCGTCCCAGATGCCTTGGAAGAATCCGATCGCAACATTCCAGATTGCCGTGATCATTTCCCATGCGCCTTGGAAGAGTGCCGCGAGTTGTGGCGCAAGCTGTGCGAGTGCTCCGAGTATAGCCGCTATTATCTCTGGGATAGCCGCAACAATTCCTTCGATGATTGCTGGAAGATTTTCCACCAGAGCCACAAACAGCTGAATACCGGTCTCAACAATCAGCGGAATATTCGTTACGAGCGCATCAAGTATGCCCTGAATGATTTCCGGAAGCTTTGCAACAAGAATCGGAATAGCCTGAAGAAGTCCATTCGCAATTCCTGTGACCATATTAAGCAGCGCAGATATGATCAGATCCAGATTGCTAATCAGTCCGTCCGCAAGTCCCAATACTATCTCAACAGCTATCGTTGGAAGCATTGGAATTAACGTTGTGGATAACGTGTTCAGAAGGTTTGCCAGTGATGAAACAAGTGTACTGAGCAAACTCGGAAGATTCTTGAGGAAGCCTTCCAAGAGTGAAGTGACTATCTTCGCTCCAAGCTCTAACAGCTTCGGAAGCAGTTTTGCGATTGCATTTCCAAGTGCAGGAGCCAGCTTATCCATAACGCCCGAAATCTTATCAATGGCACCGCCAGCGGCTTCAGCCATCTTATCCATTCCAGTGGAAAGCTTTTCTTCAGCTCCCTCTTCACCCGTAATTATCCCAGTGAATCCCTCTATTAAATCATTTGTAGCTGGAAGAAAATCTGAAACAATGCCTCGACCTACTCCGGATATAGCAGTTTTGAGGTCCTGCATATTATCTTGGAATCCTGCCGCTGCCTTGATAGCATCATCGGACATAACTCCACCAAGCTCATGAACTCTCTGACGCATCTTTTCCGTGTCTTCCGCTGATGTGTTTAAGAGTGCGCCGAGTTCCTTGGCAGAACCACCGAGGAGCTGTTGAGCAAGAACTGTTCTTTCTGCTCCGCTCTCCATTCCCTGAAGACCTTCAATGGTGCGAGCAAATAAGTCTTCCTGTGAAAGCGTCGCAAGCTCTTCCTGAGTGATTCCAAGAGCGGCGAAGGCTTCAGAGCCACTTTCTGCAGCCCTTGACAGAGTAGTCATTCCTCTCTGCATGGAATCAATACTGGTTCCGCTATGCTGCATAATTGCGTCCCATTCCTGATACGCCTCAGCTGAAAGGCCCATCTTCTGAGACATTTTATCTATATTATCTCCGTAGGCCGCAACGCTCTTGGTTCCGTCCCAGAGCACCTTTGCTGCAACTCCTCCGGCTGCCGCCATTGTTCCGAAAGCCGCAAGCCCAACCTTGCCAGCCTTAGCGAAACTATTGGAGAACTTTCCTCCAGCCTTATCTCCGGCTGTTGCAGCTTCTCCGCCGAGTGCTGTCTCAAGGGAACCACTTATTCCTTTTGTAGTTGGTATAATCTGCACATAAGCAGTAGCTAAATCAGCCATCGTTTATCCTCTTTAATAATTTATCTCGTGCCTTCTTGAAGTCTTCGCCGCTCTCAAACTGAACAACATCCGACTTCTCAAGCATTTTCTTTCGTATTCTGTCCTCTAAGCGTTCAGGCATTCCTTGTCCCTTTTCGGCTCTCTTCGTCTTTGTCCAAGCAAGCCAGTTCAACAGGTCGTATATCTTGACCATCATCAACTGGTCAAAGGTCAACGGCTCCCCGCTTAGATGTAATTTTATCCTCGAATCATTCCTCAGTCCCACAGCCAAGGTCGCTACCGTTCTTGCTGGTAACGACCTGTAATCATAGATACCGTATGTTTCAGCGAGGTCACAAATCAATGCGTCCTCGTTTTCGTTGATCATGTGGGCGAGGATGAGGAGTTTTTTCCCTTTAAGGCCTCGAATATCTCTTCCAGCTCCTTAACCATTCCGGTTGCACTGCATTTTCCATCGTTGAGCTTTTCAACGTGTTCCATCAGCTTCTCTTCCTGATCTGAACCCAGAAGCATTCCAATGACCTCAACAATCTTTCCAGACTGACCGTTAGAAACATCATTGAGCTTTTTCATCAGCTTGTAATCATCGAGCTTCTGCTCATCAACATCAAAGCTAAATCCACTACTTGTCTTTCCTATCATTTAATCCCATCTCCTTTGCTTAAAGTGTCGGAGCACTTCCCTTGATATACTCATAATGAGTATTGCCGTTTGCATCGGGAACAGCTGTTATTGTCAGAGCATATCCGATTGCGGAACTGTCAGTATATGAAATTTCTCCGATCTCTGTGATAGTTCCTTCTGGAATAACTACTCTCTTAACGCCGTTCTTGAGTACCATATCGATAATCCAAGAAGCTGCTTCCTGCTCCTTAGCGTTTGCCTTGATCTCGATTCCATCCTCAAGAGTTCCGGAAACATTCTCGGCCCCATAAACAGCCTTAAGGACATCGATGTTTGTAACTTCGATAAGAGTAACGCCGAATGTGTCTTCCTTGCCTGTCTGAACTGTGAGAACGGTATCACCGCCCCATGCCTTAATGCTCTCTGACTCAGGAGTGTTGTTGTTTACAAGTCCGTCCTCAGAACCATAACCCATGTTAGCAAATGCTGCTGCAAGATCTGTAGTTGCATCTGTTGGGAGAGTTGTTCCAAGCGGAGCTCTGTATATTGCGCCTGTGATTTTAGGCTTTCCAGCTGAAACGTTAGCTGAATTTACTGTACTCATGCCTTAACCTCCTAATAATGTGTTAATTCAAATACTGCCTGGTATCTGTATCGTTTTGTTGCTGAATCCGTGAAGTTGTAGTCCGAATTAAGTCGGATGCTTGCTACTTCATTAACGGATAAAATGCCAAACATGGCTTCTTTGACAGCCTCGTTGAGTTCTGCCGCCTTATACAGCGACTCTCCATAAGACTGAATGGCTATCATGGCGGAAAAGATATAATTCTGTCTACCAGAACCCGTTTTTTCCACAACAACAAAGCTGCTTGGCTTATTTGCCGGCTCTTCCATATAAACTGGGACTTCCAGCACTGAATTTAGGTAATTTAAAATAATCTTCTCTATCATGACAACGCCTTTAACAATGTATTATCCTCAAGATTCTCCTTGATGGCCTCTTTGGAAACGGCTACAACTGCCGCTCCGGTACGTTCTGGATAAGTACGAGACTGCACCTCATATCCATCCCCGACCTTCGCTTGAACTGATCGTGCAGCTTGCATACAAGCGTTT
>JAEIGA010009718.1_pt1 | contig 14572 bp, 16 predicted proteins | sample 9270691 | NCBI WGS metagenome assembly JAEIGA01 (sample SAMN17057246, study PRJNA624740) | gut metagenome | biome: biome; isolation source: fecal sample | host: Bos grunniens | place: China: Xizang | collected 2019 | reverse complement strand
CGTAGGCATTCTGTTGCTTCTTGTGACCTACGGCGTTGTAAAGCCCTTCGTCTACCCGATCTACCCCGCCTTCCAAAACTGTCCCGGTGCTGCCGAGATCACCACAATGATTTTGACCATCGTGGCCATCTTTGCCCCCATCCGCTCCTTCTGCGCCACCAACATAGTGGGCGTACTGCGGGGTGGCGGCGATGTCAACTTCACCACCGCCATCGACGTACTGCCCCTTTGGCTGGTTGCTCTACCGCTAGCCTGCGTGTCCGGTCTAGTGGCCCATCTGGGCATTTTCTGGGTATATATGTCTATTGAAACCGAAAACCTGATCAAACTAGGTCTTGGTATTTGGCGCATCCGCTCCCGCAAGTGGATCCGCGACGTGACCCGCACCTCTCTGGATTAGGAGTACCATCATGCAGATCAAAATTCTGATTGAAAACGAGGGCACTACGCCCTTTATTGGCGAGCACGGTCTTGCCATGTACATCCGGCACGGCGATAGCGAAATCCTGCTGGACGCCGGCATGACCGGTGATTTTCTGCACAACGCCGCTCTGCTGGACTGCCCCGTGGAGACGGTACATATTGCAGCACTTTCCCACGGTCATTTTGACCACTCCGACGGTTTCCCCGCTCTGTTTCAATTGAACGACCATGTTAAGATCCATGCCCGCACTGCGGTTTTTGATCCCCAGTACGGACCAAACGGACGGTATATCGGGCTGGTCGATTGTCTGAAAACCCAGTACGCACACAGGTTCGTATTGTCCGACGAGCAGCAGGAAATCGCCCCCGAAATTTGGGTGGTTCCCGATGCCTTGGATCATGAACAGTCCTTGGTTGCCGAAACCGATTCAGGCCTTGTGGTCATGAATTCCTGCTGTCATGCAGGCGCTGACAATATTGTTGCCGATATTCTCGATCGTTTTCCCGGTCAAAAGGTATTTGCACTGATTGGCGGGCTTCATTTAATGGGACCGGGAGGAACTTCCACCCTTGGCATGACCCCCGATACCATCCGCACCATGGCGCGCCGCTTGACCGAAGAGTTGGGTGTTCAGCGCATCTACACCGGACATTGCACCGGAGCTCCCGGTTATGCTCTGCTGGAGGAGACCATCCCCGAATGTGTCTACCCCCTCCACACCGGAGACATCTTGGAATTCTGATTCCTCTCCCCTGCATACATCACACATTTTACGTAGAAAGGATGGCTTTCTATGGTTTCTTTTCTGCTCAAGCACCTTCTTCCTGCCGAGTTCTCCGGCGACGACCCCATTGTTCGCAAACGCTGCGGGACCATTTCCGGCTTGACGGGCATTATCCTCAATTTACTGCTTTGCGCAGGAAAATTTATCATCGGTATCATCACCGGTGCAATTTCCATTACCGCAGATGCATTCAACAATTTAACCGATGCCGCATCATCCATTGTGACCTTGATCGGATTCCGTCTCGCCGGTCAAAAACCGGATAACGACCACCCCTTTGGGCATGGACGCATCGAGTACCTTGCCGGCTTGGTCATTTCCATGCTGATCCTTTTGGTCGGTTTTGAACTGGGTAAATCCTCTGTGGAGAAAATCATTCATCCGGAAGATGTCTCCTTTTCCTGGCTGGCAGCCGGTATACTGATTGTATCCATTGGCGTGAAGTTTTGGATGTGTCTGTTCAACCGCGCTCTGTCTAAAAAAATTCGCTCGGCTGCTTTAGGCGCCACCGCCACCGACTCTCTTTCCGATGCCATTGCTACTGCCGTCATATTGGTCGGCCTTTTGGTCGGTTACTTCACCAACCTGCACGTTGACGCGTGGCTCGGTATTGCAGTAGCCATTTTCATCCTGCGTGCCGGCATCCTTTCCATTAAGGACACTTTGGATCCCCTGCTGGGCCAGCCGCCCGAGCCCTCCTTGGTTCAGGGCATCCACGACACCGTGCTTTCTCACCCCGAAATTGTCGGGATTCACGATCTGGTCATTCACGACTACGGCCCCGGTCGCCGCATGCTCTCCCTGCATGCGGAGGTGCCTGCCGACGCCGATATTTTGGAAGCCCATGACATTATCGACCACATTGAGCGGGAATTGCGGGACAAATATGCCGTGGAAGCCGTTCTCCATATGGACCCCATCGTTATGGGCGACGAAGAAACCGACCGCACGCGGGAGCTGGTACTCAAGCACGCTCGGAACATTCATCCGGACATTACCGTTCATGATTTCCGTATGACCTGCGGTCCCTTGCACACCAATTTGATTTTTGACATGGTTGTCCCCTTCGACTGTCAGCTTTCCGAAGAACAACTGCAGGATGCCATTTCTGCAGCCATGAAGGCAGAGGATACCCGCTATTTTACCGTAGTTGAAATTGACCGTCCTTTCGTGATGTAATTTACAGAAAATTCACCCAAACCGCCGCAAAGCGGCTATACTGAAGATATAAATATCAATTAAGAGGTGAACAAGTATGGCACGCAAGGTTCTGATTGTGGAAGACGATACCAATATCGCTGAACTGCTTCACTTATATCTGGAAAAGGAAGGCTTTGAAACCGCCGTTGCTCCTGACGGCGGCACAGGTGTGGAACTGCTTCGTTCCTTCGGCCCTGATTTAATCCTTTTGGATATTATGCTCCCCGTGATGGACGGCTGGACCGTCTGTAAGAAGATCCGGGAAGAGAGCAAAGTCCCCATCATCATGCTCACCGCCAAAGGAGAGACCATGGACAAGGTTTCCGGCCTTGAGATGGGTGCTGACGATTATATTGTCAAGCCCTTTGAAATGAAGGAAGTCCTTGCCAGAATCCATGCCGTCATGCGCCGTTTTGGCGGTGAAGAAGAGGGCGGCAAATGTCTTTCCTTCGATAAGTTGTCCATCAACCTGGATTCCTACGAATTGACGGTGGACGGAAAGCGAATCGATACCCCACCCAAAGAACTGGAGCTTTTATATCATCTTGCATCCTCTCCCAACCGTGTTTATACCCGCAATCAGTTGTTGGACGAGGTGTGGGGCTTTGATTATTTCGGAGATTCCCGCACCGTTGATGTGCACATCAAACGCCTGCGCGAAAAACTGGAGGGCATCAGTGATCAATGGTGCCTGAAAACCGTGTGGGGTGTAGGTTATAAATTCGAGGTTTCTGCTTTATGAAATCCATACAAAGTCGTCAGTTTACCATGATGGCAAGTTTGATCCTGCTCTCCTTTATTCTGTTTGGCGGTGCCTTCGCCGCCCTGTCCTTCCGCTTTATGATGCAGGAAAAGCAAGCCTCCCTTGAGCGCAACGCAGGTTTCATCTCGGAATTCACCAGCGCTGCGCTGTCTCAGGGTTTAACGGTAGACAATCAATATTTTCAAAGTTACGTCTCCTCACTCAGTCTCAGTTCCGGCGCTACTATTCTCCTTGCAGAAAATGACGGGCGGGTGGTATTCTCCTCCAACAAATCCCTCGTAGGTACCAAAATCCCTTCCTCCACACTGGCTCAAATGCACGAGGATAAGCGCTACAGTTCCTTAAGTAATTTGGGCGGGGTCTTTCAGGATGTGCGCTATGTGGCCGGTTCACCCATCACCGTAGCGGCCGGAGGCGGCTCCACAACGATTGCCGGAATGGTATTTGTGACGGCCGAATCGGATAGTTTTATGGAAATGTGGCGGGGATTATTCCTGATTTTCCTCTTTACCGCCATTGTCGTCATATTGGTTGCCTCCATTTTCAGTTCGGTCACCTCCCTGTATCAGTCCAAACCGCTAAAGGAGATGGCTGCCGCCACCCGCAAATTCGCCCATGGCGAGTTTGATGCCCGCGTGGATGCCGGCCGGCGCAAAGATGAAATCGGTGAATTGGCCGTTTCCTTTAACTCAATGGCTGAATCTTTGGCCAAAAGCGAGGCCCAGCGCAGCGAATTCGTGGCCAATATTTCCCATGAACTGAAAACCCCCATGACCACCATCGCCGGTTTTACAGACGGCATCTTAGACGGAACCATTCCGCCGGAACGACAGGAAGCCGCACTGAAAACCATTTCCGCTGAAACCAGACGCCTGTCCAGACTGGTGCGCCGCATGCTGGATTTGTCGCAACTGCAATCTACGGATACCGTTACCACCCAAGAGCCTTTCAACATCTGCGAAACCATGGCGCGCATTTTGGTCAGTCTGGAAACCAAGATTACCGAAAAAAGTCTGGATGTGACCGCAGATTTCCCCGAAGACCCTTTGATGGTCTGGGGCGATGCCGATTCCATTACGCAAGTGGGGTATAATCTGCTGGAGAATGCCATAAAGTTTTCCCGTCAGGGTGGTCATTTGGGTATTTCCATTACGACCAAAGGCAACAAGGCATATATCTCCATTCGCGACGAGGGTATTACCATCCCCGCCGAGGAACTGCCCTTAATCTTTGATCGTTTCCACAAAACCGACCACTCACGCAGCGTGGATCGTGACGGTGTCGGTTTGGGCCTTTATATTGCAAAAACCATTTTAAATCAACATAAAGAAGATATATCCGTGACCAGCGAAGATGGTCTGACCGAATTCACCTTTTCCTTAACCAAGGTGTGATCGTCCCTCTTCCTGATCGGATCGGAGGAATTATGCAGTCGGATTTTTATCGTTCCCCCTGCCCTGATTGTACGCAATCACCTGTTGCGCCAACTACCAAACCTCGCCGCAAGCGGGGTAAATTGGTGCTGTGCCTCTTTTTGGCACTGATCATACTGACCACGGGAGGACTCTTGTCCATTCACCTGTTTTCTCCGGAAGGTTGGGGTCCTACCTTAGAGGATATTTTTAATTATTTTGGCATTGATGATTCCTATTTCTCTCCGTCGGAAGATTTCTTTTATGGCCATGATTTTATTACCAATCAAGAAGACACGACTGTTACAATCCCCCGTGCCGATCCTGTTCCCAATGTTCAGCTGCTCTTGAACGATGCTCCGACCGCCCCCCTCTCCTACCAAGCTATTTACACCAAGGTGATCCCTTCTATAGTCAGCATTCGCGCTGCAGGCCCCGGCGGCTCCTATCACGGAACCGGTGTCATTATGACGCAGGACGGTTATGTTATTACAAACCATCACGTCATTGCCGGCTGTTCCTCTGCCCAAGTGGTGTTACATGATGGAACTGCGTATGCAGCAAAATTGGCCGGAACCGATGTGGAAAGCGACCTTGCTGTACTGAAGATCCAGGCCACCGGATTGACCACAGCAGAATTTGGCAACTCCGACCTGATGCAAGTCGGCGATGTCGCCCTTGCCATCGGAAACCCCTTGGGTTCAGATCTTTTTGGCACCATGACCGAAGGCATTGTTTCCGCCATCAACCGTGATATGTATATGGACGGCTACCATATGTCCCTGATCCAAACCACTGCCGCCCTCAATCCCGGTAATTCCGGCGGTGCTCTCATCAATCAATTCGGGCAAGTCATCGGCATCACTAACATGAAAATGATGTCCAGCTATGAAACCATTGAGGGTTTGGGCTTTGCCATTCCTTCTGTATGGACCAAGGAAGTTGTGGATGTTCTGATTTCCCAAGGCGCCATCACCGGCCGTCCCACCATGGGGATCATGTGCCGAACCTTATCGCCGTTCGAATGCACGCAGTACAATTGCGAAAACGGCGGTGTATTTGTGGAAGAAGTAACCAAACACGGGCCTTCGGCCAAGGCCGGTCTGCGCCCCGGAGATATCATCATTGCTTGTAATGGGCGAGAAATCACTTCTCTGGAAACTTTGACACAGGCACGTGACGAGATCAATGTCGATGGACAAATGAATCTCACCATCCTTCGCAATGGAGAGACTTTAAATTTAACTGTAACTTTGGTTGAGCAACACGAATTGCATTAAAATAAAAAAAGGGGCGGACGCATAAGCGTCCGCCCTCTTGTGTTTTTTAATCAGCATCTTCAATTAAGCCGTATCCACCGTCATTGCGTTTATAAACCACTGCAAACACCCCGTCGTTGTCCTCGTCGCGGAATGCAAAGAAGGAGTGCCCCACCAGATTCATCTGCAGCACGGCTTCCTCGCATGTCATGGGCTTAATGGGGAATTTCTTAGTGCGAACAATGGAAATTTCCTCTTCCGGTGTATCCGGTACAAAGGAGGAGACTTCTGCTTCATCCACGGAACGGGTAAATGCATCCTTGCGCAGCCGCTTTTCCAAGCGTGCCTTGTTCTTACGAAGCTGCCGCTCAATGGAGGAAACTGCCGCATCGATGGAAGCATACATATCAGACGTACGCTCAGATGCACGGAAAATCATGCTGCCGGAGCGGACGGTGACCTCAACGCGGTTGAGGTCCTTCTCAACACTGAAGACAATCGCAGCCTCTGCATCGATGTCAAAGTAGCGATCCAGTTTGCCTACCTTTTTTTCTGCATAGGCATGGACAGCTTTGGGCAGATTGACCTTCTTGTTGGTGAATGTGAACTTCATACGATCAGCTCCTTTTCATCTGGATATACAGGGTGGGTTCCTGACTATATTGTAGCACATTCGCACAAGATTGTCATTATATTTTTATGAATTTTTAGAGAATTTTTACATAACAGCGGGTCACACGGCAGCCCGAATTTACCGTCACAGGTTGGTGTGATAACACCTCACATGATCGGCGTTTTTCGACAAAAGGAGTGTTTGACAGTTTCTGGAAATCGCAGTATGATAATGTTGTAATTGCCGAAGGCAGTGGTTGTCCTGCCCGGCGATTCGTTCCATTCCTATCTCCCGCGCATATGTTTTGGGCGCCTTCCATACGGAAGGCGCCCCTTTTTAATCGTATGTAGATTTTACTTGCGGCCGCCTCTACGGCTGGTGCGTCGCTCCGCACTGCGCAAATCGGACAACTTGCTGTCCGACGCAGCCATAAACTGCTTCAAACGGTCTTCAAAAGAAGCCGGCTCCTTGGGTGCTGCAGGAGTGAATGTACGCTCCCGATTAAAGGACTGCTGCCGGGGTGCCGGACGGGGTGCAGCAGCAGGACGGGGAGGGGGCTCTGCAGCCTTCTTGATAGAAAGGTTAATGCGGCCGGAATCATCAATCCCAATAACCTTTACCTTTACCTGATCGCCTTCCTTCAAATGCTCATGAACATCACTTACGTAGGAATAGGCAATCTCGGAAATGTGAACCAAACCGGACTTTCCCTCCGGCAAAGTAATGAATGCGCCAAATTTTGTAATGCCGGAAACCTTTCCTTCTACAATCGAACCAACACCGAACTCCATATAGACCGAAATATCCTCCTTAGTTTAAACGAACAGAAGTGCGCTTTTAATCACCCATGCTATAGAAAATGATCTCACCAGGAGACACCAGACCAAGTTTTTCACGGGCCACATCAGTGATCCGATCAAGGTCGTCTTTGTGCTCGATGGCGTCGGTCAACTCGGCATTGATCTGAGTCTGTGCCGCGACCTGCTGTGCAAGAAGGTCTTTCTCTGCCCTTGCTTGTTCTACCTGGGCATTGAGTTTCAGCAGAGAGACTGCCACGGCAATCAACAGCACCAGAATCAGAATTTTGGTCAACAGACCGGCTCTTGCGATTTTCATGACATCTCCCCTCCTTCTTATGGGTGGCCGAAAATGGGACCACTTCAGCCATTCTATTAAATACGGCTACTATTTTAAACCATTTCCTGCGATAAAGAAAGAGATTTTTTAAAAATTTTTTAATTTTTTTTGCCACAATGCATAGATAGCGTGCAGGAAGCAACAAAATTTTGGCCAACCAGGTCAATCCGTCCGCTATTAAATTCCCTAATGAAAGAATCCATGGGCTTAGGGTCAAAAAATATAGCACGGTTCCGGCAAATAAGGCAAGCAGCACATAAATGCGCACTTCCCCGCCGGCTGCTGCAGTGACATAAAAAAACAGCGCAATGGTCACTGCCACCCAAAACAAAAAATCCAAAAATCCATTTAAAAACGGGATTCGTTTTCGATTTCGCAGCAGCCGCAGAATATCATACAATACTCCTACCCCAAAGCCCAACAGGATTGCTCCTGCCATGGATCCTGCCTGCTGAACAACCGAGATCTCCATTTATCGCAGCAACCTTGCCAAAAAGCCACCCTTGTCCCGCCCATCATCTTCATAGGTAAGGGAATCCACCATTCCCTCCACGCGAAGATCTCCTCCGTCCAAGCTCAATTTTTCAATATGAAGCTGTTCTCCCCGAACAACCAAGGTGCCTTTTGTGGTGACCATTACGATGGTATTCTCGTCAAAGCTTTCCACCTCTTCCACCCCAGTTACCATCAAACTGCTTCGACCGTCCAGTGTGATTTGATGGGGTATCTGTCTTTCCTCGTATGCCATGCTGCGTCCTCCTCGTACAGTTTGTACACTATATGGCAAATGGGACTTGTTTATCACTTTTTTCATGTGGTACAATATCCGCAAAATCATACGCAAAAGGAGGCGGTATCATGACACGGGATCTCGTTCTGGCCATGTTGAAGCAGACCGGCGATCAATTTTGCTCGGGAGAAACCATTAGCAAAAAACTGGGCGTGTCACGCGCCGCAATTTGGAAAGCCGTAGATGCATTGCGTCAGGACGGATATGAAATCTCCTCTGTTCCACGGCTGGGATATCGTCTGGAGCATTCACCGGACCACCTGTCCGCGGGAGAACTGCGCCATGGTATCCACGACTGCACCGTCGGCAGCAATTTAATCTGTCTGGACCATGTGGACTCCACCAATAACTATGCCAAGAAACTGGCTGACGAGGGGGCTCCTCACGGCACCGTCGTCCTCAGCGAGTACCAGACCGATGGACGAGGTCGTCAGGGTAAAAACTTTTCCTCTCCCAAAGGAAAAGGCCTGTACCTCTCCGCCCTGCTGCGCCCCGACTGCCCCCCCTTGGATGTCATCAATCTGACCGCCTGGACCGCCGTGGCCGTTTGCGACGCCATTGAGCAAATCATCGGCGAGCGTCCCGGCATCAAGTGGACCAATGACATCATCCTTCACGGCAAAAAACTCTGCGGCATTCTGACCGAAATGGGCCTGGAGGCGGAAAGCGGTCAACTGCAATATGTGGTCATCGGTGTTGGAATCAACGTATCACAGAATGAGCAGGATTTCAGCGGCGAACTGTCCCCCATCGCCATCTCCGCGGAACAGGCTACGGGACGAAAAATCCGCCGCGCCGATCTTGCCGCCGCTGTCATCCGTGCATTGGACCGTATGGTCCAGGACTTCCCGACAGAAAAACAGACCTATCTGGACCGTTACCGTGCCGATTGTCTGACTGTAGGGCACGAAGTAAGGCTGATTCAAAAAGGAAGCACCGAAATTGCCTTTGCCCAGTCAATCGATGATGATCTTGCATTGGTGGTGCGCAAGGAGGACGGTACCGAGGACACTGTCACCGCAGGTGATGTTTCTGTGCGGGGCTTACTGGGCTATATATAGATAGCGATTGACAATTCTTTCTGCGGTGATATAATGATGAAAGTTCAAGGTGTCTTGACACCTATCCAGACATGTATACGGAGGCCATTCCATGAACCGCAGCAATAAAGTACTTCACCTGACCATGACCGCCCTTTTGGTTGCCATTGGCATTTTGATTCCCGCCATTTCTCCTGTCAAAGTTCCTTTGGGTCCTGCCGGATCTTTCACATTGGCATCCCACGTGGCCATTTTCCTGGCCATGTTTATCTCTCCTTTCTCTGCAGCCGCAGTCGCCTTGGGTACAACTGTTGGCTTTTGGTTGGCCGGATTCCCCTTCCCCATCGTTCTGCGCGCACTGACCCACGTTGTATGGGCAATTCTGGGTGCCATGTGGCTGAAAAAGCATCCCGCCACCTTGTACCGTCCCGGTGCGAGCGTTATATTCTGCGTTGTCGTCGCCATTATCCATGCTGCACTGGAGACCGTTGCCATTATGATCCTTTTCTTCTCCGGCTCCGTGGTCGACAACGGCGGTTTGTGGCTGACCGTTTTCCTGCCCGTGGGTGTGGTCACCTTGATCCACTCTTCGGTGGACTACATCATTTCCATTTTGGTTTGGCGTCCTATTAGTTCCTTGAAGAGTGTGCGGACCATCACTTCTGTTCGATAACAAAGACAGCAAGACCGCTGCGGAGATTCCGCAGCGGTCTCTTTTTTATTCCTCGAAAAATTTTCTTATGGCATCTTCCGTTGCGCTGACACCGCCTTGGGCAAAGTCAGGCTTTCCTCCACCCCGACCGTTCAAAGCGGCATTCATTTCCTTGATCAGCATCCGCAAGTCGCCGTTTCGTTGGCCTATTGCGTATTTATACGCATCGCCCTCACCGGCAAACACCGCACACCGACCACCGCAGGTATCCAGCACCGCGTCACACAGCCGACGCACCGAATCGGAGGACATATTCCCCTCGATCAGCAGCACATCGCCCACACCCGATAAAGCACGCGCTTTTTGCTGAAAATCGGCGCTTTCCAACACGGCTACACGGCTTTTTTGCTCCGACAGTTCCTTCTGCAGACGTTCCACGGCGGCAGCAGTTTCAAACACCTTTGCGGACAGGGCGTGAGAAATGGCAGTATTTTGCTCCATAACTGCCGTGCAGTAACGCACGGCCCGCTCGCCGCAAACCATTTCGATTCGTACGCCCTCACGGAATTTCTGACAGCTGAGCAGTTTAACTAACCCCACCTGTCCGGCATGAAGCACATGAGTTCCGCAGCAGGCGCAGCAATCGGCACCGGGAAATGCCACCAATCGCACCTCACCGGGAATATATTTCTTACTGCGGTATTGCGCCTGCTCCAGCGCCTGACCGCTGAGAAACCGAATATCAATGCCTTGGTTTCCCCAAATATATGCATTTGCTTTTGCTTCGATTTCGGGCAAATCAGTGGGATCAATTTCCGCATTGAAATCGATCGTCACCGTGTCACGACCCATATGGAATCCCACATTGTCACAATTGTATCGGCTGCAGATGATACCGCTGACAATATGCTCACCGCTATGCTGCTGCATATGGTCAAACCGTCGCGCCCAATCAATCACACCCTGGACAACCTCTCCCACGGCGAGTTCCGTTTCGCAGGTGTGCAGGATCACACCGTCCTTCTCACGGGTATCGGTCACCAGAGCACTGTTCAATGTACCATGATCGGCAGGCTGCCCTCCCCCTTCCGGATAAAAGGCAGTTCGATCCAACTCCACCAACCAACCGCTCTTACCCTGTTGGCAGGAAAGGACCTTGGCTGTAAACTCTTTCAAAAAGGGATCATGATAATACAGTTTCTCGGTCATCATCGTCATCGCTCCAGAATCACTTTCGTCTTTAATACTGCCGCCACGGTCTTGGCGTCCTTAATCTCCCCCTGCATGACCTGCTCCAGCAAGTCATCAAAGGGAATTCTGACCACTTCCAGAAATTCGTCCTCATCCGGACAACTCTCGCCATAGGTCAATTCTCTTGCTAAATATAAATGGAGAATCTCCCTGCAAAATCCAGGGGACGGATAGACGCAGCCCAGATCGATCAACTCTCCCACATGGGCACCGATCTCCTCTTTCAGTTCCCGAAGGGCTCCTGTTTTCGGATCCTCTCCTGCATCCAATTTTCCGGCCGGAATTTCGGTCAGCACCGAGGAAAAGGCATAACGGTACTGCCTCACCAAGGTCACGGTTGCGTCATCATTCAAGGGAAGCACCGCTACACCGCCGGGATGATTGACAATTTCACGCTTGGCGATCCGGTCATTGGGCAATTTTACCTGATCCAGATCCACATTGACGATCACCCCGTCGTAAAGGCGAGTATGAGATACTGTGTGTTCGGTCATGTCCATGGATATCCGACCTTTCTTTTTATTGCTGTTGAGTATACCACAAATATACCCTGCTGCCAACTATTACAACTATCAATCTTCCCGCCTTTTCGCTATACTGTTCTTACCTACCCAGACCAATCGGAGGAACTCAAGCATGACAATATTCTCCTTTGGTGCGGACAGTACCGCACTGTTTTTTACTTGCAGTGATTTGACAGAGCACGGGTTTTGCATCGACAGTTTAACCGAAGAGGACACCGTCATCTTGACACGCAATACACTGCTGCAAAGCGATTTGTCCTATTCCGGAGTGCTGGAGCTGGATGTGTATACCAACCCATGCGGTTTACTGGTCTTTGCACACCGCTCTCATCAGGCAAAATTTATCTGGTGCTTTCCCGATTTTGAGACCGTACTTTCTGCAGTACAAACTGTTAATTGCAGCCACGTAAACGCAGCCCTGTATCGCTGGGGCGAAAATCTGTGGCTTGTAATGGACAAAAACCGCCCGCAATTTTCCGAGTTTGGTCAGGACGCAACTGGCGAGACATACATATTACCTCAACTGCGGGAACATGGTGTTTTGCTCCTGCCGGAAGGAGCCCTTTCGATCCTTCAAGTAAACTTTTCATAAATAAATACGGGGACTGCACTTGATGCAGTCCCCGTATTTTGTCTATACAGGTTTGTCAATCACATTAAATCGCGTCCAACGCCCACTGAGATACCGCCACGAGAAGACCACCGAACGTACAAACCAGTCCACTAAAAATCCGATCCAGATGCCGATCAGCCCCACGTGGAGGATACGGCACAGAACGTAAGACAGTCCCACACGGAATACCCAAATGGACACAGTAGATGCAATCATGCCGAATTTCACATCACCTGCCGCCCGCATACCATTGATGGGAATGAAGGAAAGGGGCCACAAGATGGGTTTGAAAATACTGATCACCAACAACACATCGAAGGTCAGTTGTGCAGCCGCAGGCTCCAGTCCGGCCAATCTGGTCACCGGCATGGTCAGTGCAAGAATCGTATAATTGACCACCAGCAGTACCAGCGCTGCCCAAAGGGTTAATTTTTTGATATTGCGCTTGGCCTCATCCAGTTTTCCGGCGCCAATACATTGTCCGGCTACTGTCATCAATCCCGTTCCAATTGCCGTGGACGGCATGGAACCCATATACTCCAGCACGGTTACAATGGCATTGGCTGCTATTGCCGTAGTGCCGAGGGTGGAAACGGTGCTTTGCACCATCAGTTTACCAAACTGGAACATGGCATTTTCAATACCGGTGGGTAAACCAATGCTCAGCACCAACCAGATCACCTTCCAGTCGGGACGCAATTCGGTCAGTTTACCTACCTCAATTTTCTGTCCCGGTCGGCTTTGACAGATCAAAATCGCCGCGGCAGCCACCACAAAGGAAACTAAAGTGGCAATGGCCGCACCTGCAACCCCCATATCGAACACAAACAACAAAACCGCATTACCGATCACATTGATTACATTTGCACCGGTAGAGATCACCATAGGCAATCTGGTATTTCCGGCGGCCCGATAAATGGCTGCGCTGGCATTGAACAATGCAATAAAGGGGTATGTCATAGAGGTGTACAGCAGGTAGGTTTCAGCCGCCTGCATTACCTGCTCCTCCACCGTGCCAAAGATCAAACGCAGGATTCCCTTGCGGAAGAACAGGCAAATGGCACCCACAGCAACACCTAGCACCAATGCCGTTAAAAGCACCTGACGAGCGGCGCGGCTGGAGTTTTTCTGTTCCTTACGGCCTATGTACTGGGCGCAGACAATGGCTCCTCCGGTCGCCAAAGAGGTAAACAGAAACAGCACCAATTTGTTGATGGAATCCACCAGAGAGACGCCGGACACCGCTGCCGAGCCCACATTGGCCACCATCATGGTGTCAACTGTGCCCACAAGGGAGGTTAACAACTGCTCAAGCATCAACGGAATCAATAGCCGCCAAAGACTTTTGTTGGAAAACACACGGCATCTCTCCTTTCTTTCCAAATTGCAAACGCAAGGTTTAGTGTATCACTCTTCCCGTCGAAATTCAAGGGCTGTCCCACTCACCAATCACCCCATCGGGCAATAGGATGGTATAGAGAAACTGCGTTTCTCAGCCAAACCATGAAGGAGCGAGCCAATATGAATCAATTGTTCGCGCTTGACCGGCTTCCGCTGGGACAAAGCGCGTATGTTACTACACTCAACAACGAACCGTCCATGAAACGGCGGCTGACCGACTTAGGTTTGATTCAAGGCACCCGCATTACCTGCCTGTGTCAAAGTCCATGGGGTGACCCGCGCGCCTACATGATTCGCGGAGCTGTCATTGCACTGCGACAGCAGGACACTTCACGCATCCTTGTTTCCACCACCGCTCCCATGTGAGGGCATGCCCATGGGACTTACCTATACTTCCACCGGCACCGGCACAGCAGATGCCGGACTGCAAATCCATAAAGAGAATACCAACGACTTCATTGTCGCGTTGGTGGGTAACCCCAATGTGGGAAAATCCACCCTTTTCAACGCGCTGACCGGACTGCGCCAGCATACCGGAAACTGGCCCGGTAAAACGGTCACCTGCGCCCAAGGGCGTACTCACCATGCCGGACATGGCTATATTCTTGTCGATCTCCCCGGCACATATTCCCTGTCTACCCACTCCGAGGAGGAGCAGGTCACTTTGGATTTTCTTCTCTCCGGGCAGGCAGACTGCGTTGTGGTGGTT
>JAEIGA010009717.1_pt1 | contig 14572 bp, 18 predicted proteins | sample 9270691 | NCBI WGS metagenome assembly JAEIGA01 (sample SAMN17057246, study PRJNA624740) | gut metagenome | biome: biome; isolation source: fecal sample | host: Bos grunniens | place: China: Xizang | collected 2019 | reverse complement strand
GTTTGAGTTTCTTTGTTTTTTTCGAGGTTGCTATAAACCTCTGCCTTATAATCTTCTGTAACCACATTTTCAAGGCTATCAAATGTGGAGTGTTCCGTTTTAACAGTATTATTTGTTTGAATAAACGATACTGCTGGGAATTTAGGTGGAGCAGACGACATTTCAGCACCTATAACATAAATACTTTTAACTTTTTTTCTTAAAGCAGTTGATACCGCCTTGAAGATTTCATTTTCTTTATCTATCAAGTGCCAAACACCTCCTGTGCCATTCTTTTATAACTGTTCTCTAATTCAAGAGCAGTTTCATACATAAACGGTCTTGATTTCATACCTTCTGTAAATCTAAATCCGCCGTCGTCAGTAGGATAAATCCAGCCAACTCTACCGTCTTGTGTAGTAAATATCTTTGCGCCAGAAGCATAACTCCAAGCGGCTTTTGAAAGATATTCACCATTTTTATGAGAATTGTTTTGACCCACAACACCTGTACCAAATTCCACAAATGCCGCGTGGTCACTTGCAACCTTTACAAAACCCGCATTAAGGGAAGGGGAGTAATAACCACTAACTCCTGAAAGTAACTCACCCGAATAATAAGCGCCCATATTTACGATTTTAATTCGTACTATTTCTGCACCATAATCAGTAAGCCTTTGTACTAATAAACGAGCGTTATTTTCAACACGTCTTTTATAAGCATGGAGTTTTCTTGTGGCTTTTCCTATACTGCCTTTTTCGTTAAGGTCAATCGTTATCTCTGTTCTCACGATACGTCCACCTTCTCAATCGCATATCTAATGCAATTAAGAGATTTACTAACCGCCTTAACGATATAATTGTGTGTGCTTTCGATATCTCTACCGTCTATCCACAAGTGACTATATTCGTCTATTGGGCAATCCATATCGTGAGTTGACATTTCGCGGTCATACTTTAAATCCGAACCAAAGGCTTGTTGTGACACTTCACCTTTGTTTGCAGAAACGGTCATATTTACAGCAATGGGTTCACCATAAGTTTTAATATCTTCGGTGTTGCCCCATTCGTCTTCGCCTATCGAAACATTTAAAAGAGCATACCAAATTGTTTGTTGATTTCGTTTTAAATCTCTCATACAACACCCACTTTCGGTGTTATCTCTCTTAATAGTTCCTCTGAAACACTTGCACTCGAATAACTACGGCTTACACCGTTTTCACTATGAGCGGTTTCACCTTCAGCACCACGCTTATTGAACATTTCAACGGCTATACGGATTTGTAGGTCTTTGTATTTATTCTCAATCTCGGTAGGTTGTTCATTAAATGGAAAGCGGCGTGACAGAATAACCGCCTTTGCACTTTCCAATATATCCTCCAGCTCTATATCACTTACTTTTTCTGTGATCCTTATTTTCAAGCGTTCAAGCTGTGTCATTTTGTCACGCCTCCTTTAAAATTTAATTAAGCCTTAACCATCTTAACTGCCTTTGTTGCGTCGGTAAGAGCAGCAAGGTAGTATTTACGGTTGAAGATAGAATTTTGACGAGTGTTGCCATCTCTTTCTTGTTCGGTTTCAACACCGGTCTTAACAAAGAGAGTAACAGCTTCTTTTGTACCGATAATAACAGTACCCGGAGTAGCGTCAGCCTTTGTATAAAGGTTGATACCTGCAACAGAACCTACATAGCCGTTCTTTGCAAATGCTTCAACATATTTAAGGTCATCTTTAAGAGCCTTACGAATAGCAGCCATATCGTCTGGGCATACAAAACCAAACATTGTTACATCTTCGATGTTTTCAAGGCCGAGTTTTGCTTGTGCATCAACGAATGCAGCGAAGTCAAATGCTGAAGGTGAAGTTGAAAGAGTTGCTTTTGCATACTCTGCATAAATATCAGCATTTGCGGTGTTGAATAAATCTGTACCTGCGTGTTTCATACCAACCGGAACAACGTTAGGGTCAGTCATTGCTTCTTCGTCAAAGTAATCGAATCTGTTTTGTGCAAGAAGAATTTCATATTCTTTTGGTTCAAAAGAAACAGAAATGCTCTTGGTGTTACCTGCGCCTTTTGCAAGTTTTTCTGTACCGTTAGTTGCAGAATAAACGTTAATAACACGTTTCATACCTGCTGTACCAACAAGGTTTCTATCTACAGTACAAAATTGTGCAAGGTCAAGGTGAGAATTAAATTGGTCTTCTACCTCGTTAGAGAGGTAAAAATTTTCATAAACTGTGTTTGCCATAATAATTAGCCTCCATTATATAATTGTTTATATTGTTCGGGATTTTTTTGTGAAAATTCATATCTTTCGGCAGGTGACATTGCCCTGAATTTTTCTTTTGTTACCACATTACCACCATCATCCCCTGCGGGTGGTACGGGTGTTTCCTTAACTGCTTCTGCAAGTACAGCTTTTCTTTGTGCGTCCACAAATTTTGCTTGTGCTTTTATTACAGTTTCAGCATCACCGTTATAAAGTGCGGTAGCAACTTCATTAGCAAGGTTTTCATCATAACCTATTGCAACAAGTCCTTTTGCATTTTCTGCTATTGCTTTTTCTTGCTTTAATTGGTCGCGTTCTGCAACAATTTCAGCATACTTTTCCGCATCCGCAGCAGCTTTTTGCTCTGCTTCTGACATATTGGCTCTCAACTGTTTTTTATAATTTGCAGTATCGGATGCCGCCTTGTCATACAATTCTTTTGATACGAATTTACTCATATCAATTTGGGGTTCTTCGACTTCGAGTGCTAAAATATCCTCGATAGTCATACCTTCTGTGTACTTGTCACCAAGTAACGATTTCAAATCTGCCATAGAAATTACCTCCTGCGTTTATACAGTTCTCTCTGTTTTATTTTTGCGATTTATGGCTTCTCTGCCAATTTATGTTCACTCCTTAACAGGAGCAATCCAACATCTACAGTTATAGTGCTGTTTTGGTGGTACATCTTCTAAATCGAAAATTTGACCGTCCAATTCACTACAAACACCACAAGTTTTCTCATCATCTTCAGTTACCCACATTACTTTTTCAACGCCAAATTCTTTATATGTTTTTTTATCAAGTTCATCTTCAAGCTCAATACCTTTTTGTTTTACTTGTTTTATTATTGAATTTTCGGTACTTTTATAACTTTCAAGACGTGCTTCTAAATCCGCAATCAACGCCTCAAACAACCTTGAAAACTTACGTTCGAGTTCGTTGATAAATACATATTTAGTAACAGGGCTATATTCTTTTAAAAATTCTTCAATCCAACTTTCATCTATATCGCCTAAATCACCGTCAAACCCCAACTCAATGACTTCGGCAGCAATTTCGGCATAAATATCGTTAGCAACGGCAAAAAACTCACTTTTGATAATCTTAAATATTTTTTTATTCAATTTATTGACGTGTTTTTTTACACCATCTATATTTAACTCATCAAACAGAGCCAACCTATTGTGCCTAAACTCTTTGTGTATCTTGGTGGTTATCCTCGCCACCGCTTCGTTTGATAGTTGATACGGTGTCCTCTGCATTTACATCATCCTCCTCCGCATCGTATAGCCATTTACCCATATATGCCTTACTATCGTTCCATACACCTTGTGGGTCTGAATATAATCCACAGTTTGTGATGGCAACGAGTGGGTGAATACCAGCTTGTAATTGGTTCATAAGTCCTTGTGTCTTCACAAGTAAACTATCAGTTCTATTTCGGCTGAATTTAATATCAATATCAGATAATTTAAGTGTAGAAACCTCGCTTATTTCGGTGAGATTTAATATCTTCAAAACAACCTTTAACATTTCTCTTTCACTTCTTGAAAAGGTTTGTTCAACACCTCTTGCGTGGGTTTCAGCAAGCTGCCATCCGTTTGAAAGCATTATTGCTTGTCCAGTATTACCACCTGTGCTTTGCTCTCTACCGGGAACACCTGCTATTTGCAAAATTTGTTCATACAAATAATCAATAAGTGTTTGTGTTTGAGCTTGGTCTAATGTTGCAGTTAAATACTGAACACTTGCGGGATTGCCCGGTTCACTCTTTGTAAGAAGCCCCAATTTATCTTTAAGGTCTTTCATTTGTTCTTTGTCTATCTCGCAGTTATTCATCCACAAAATAGCTTGAACAAATTGTTCCAAACCGTTTAATCTATCTGAAGTTGCTTCGTTAAGAGCATCTAAAAGGGAAATAACCCTTTCAAAACAACCCATTCTTTCATCATCGTTTATATACTCGATAATTGGTATACCAATTCTATTTGGAACAGCAGTAACTACTTTTAACGACGAAAAATCCTTACCTTCTAACTCGAAATATTGTTTATCAGAATATGCTCCGACTCTATATGAATTGTCACTTAAAATTATGTAAGAAACACCAAGAGCGCTCTTTTTATAAAGGTCGTTAAATTTAACAACAAAAGCGTTATTAGGATTAAGTCTTAATATGTTAAATGCCGACACCCCATCTTTTACCTTCTTCGGCAATACAATTCGATATCCAACACCACATACTGATATGTCTTTACCAATTACTTGGTCTTGTGCCGCTTTGCCTTCTTCAAACATCATTTCGTTTAGAATGGCTAACTTTTTATCGTCGGATTCGCCTTTGTTTCCTTCTGTATCTACACTTGCCCTTTGAACAAATGTGATAGGGGAGCCGAACACATAACCAACCTTAAAAGCAGTAATTTCAGCAGCATGGTTTTCAACAATCTTGTTGTTGATTTCCGGCCTCACGTCTTTCTTTCTTTCTAAAATTGGTTGTATCCCACGTTCATACTCTTGCAAGTATTTTATTTCGGAAACATTTAGCAGATGAACTTCAAATGCATCGGCTAAAACTTTACTAATATTTTCTTTTGTAATTTCTTTAACATCTGTAAAGATTTCTCTACGACCTTTTAATATCATCTACAAAACTCCTATAAAAGAAATTGAGCCAACAAGTCTGTACTTTTACAAACTTATCGGCTCAAAGGCTCTCTAACGTTATTTTTATTTCTTTTCGGCAATATCTACACCATATGTAGACAGTACCTTTGGTATTTACATCTACTGTAAATAACCATTTTCCACAAACAGGGCATTTGATTTTCTTTCTCATATCAACACTCCTTCTTTAGAAAGAGCCACCGATATTAAATCCCGCGTCGGTGGTAGCGCGAGTTAAAGAAAGGAAGTTAATGAAACAACTATTTCTATGGGTATAATATATCACAAAAATTCGTTTTTGTCAAGTCTTTTTTTAATTTCGCCTTTATAACGAGATTTTATATTAAAAAAATCGGTTAAATATCTCAACTTTATTTCTTGTGAACGATTGTGCATATTCTGAAAGCATTGCCATACCATCGGGAACGTCATCATGTTTGTTTTTACCTGCCATAGTATAAGAACATAGCATATCCATCATTCTGCCATAATCTTCTTTTTTCTTATACATTGACTTATCTTTAAACAAACAATGCTCTTTAACCCATGCTGAATTTAATATAATCTTGGTTTCTTTATTGCTTGTTGTAAACTTGGTGGTTATCTTCGTGATGCCACCTTTATTTTTTACTTCTTCTTGAATATCTTTAGCAATCCTACCACCAGCATTATTATGTTCAAATCGTGACATCTGAACCTTATTTTGCAACAAACAATTTACTATTCTTGGTTCTACCACATCGGGCAAACCATTATCACAAATGCAGTCAGCAATATAATAATCATTTCCATATACATAAGCTACCGGCATAAAGGCATAGTCCTTACCTTTATCTTTTGTATCACAAATACTTATTACACCATCTGGTTCACCTTCTGGTAATTCAAAGTAGCGGCGCAACTCGTCCTCACAATATAGCAAACCTTCTCTCTCGATAGGTTGGTTCATATACAATGCTCGCCAAGAAGCATCGTCCATTGTATCTCGCATATCGTGATAAAACTTTGTTGTAAACCCTACACCGTTTATGTAATCGAAATTACTTTCTTCGTTTTCATTTAAAGCGGGCATAATAATAAATTTCGCTCTATTACTGTCGGTATATTTTTGCTCTATTCTACCAATAACATCGTGAACGGACCATCTTGTTGCTATATGTAATTCAACACATTTACCGATTTTTCTCTGCCTTAAATCCGTTGTGTATTGCTCCCAAAGTTTATCCAAACGTTCTTTCGATAACGCCTGTTCAATACCCGATACAAGGTCGTCGCAATATAATAGTCCTTCGGCTCTAACTTTTCCCGCATTTCCGCTACCAACCGATGTAAATTGCAATGTTGCAAATCTTTTGGGAGTACCAATATCAACAGCAAGGTCCGCCGCATTGGTTCTTTCGATATCAATATTAGGGAACACATCGTGCCATAAATACTCGCCTTCTTTCCCCATAATACGCAAACATTCGTCGTACACACCACGCAAGAATGAATTACTGTGGCTACCCGTAAGCATAGGTTTGTCGGGTTCTTTACCTGCAAGCCAAGTTAAAAAGAATATTGCAAGAGTGGTCTTTCCAACACCCGGCGGGCAACTTATACACAATACATCTAACTTACCATCTGCTAATTCTTGTAACGCCATCGCAACAGGTTTCAATTGTTTTCTTCTTGGTAAATAGAATCTCTTGTTTGCTTCTCTATTCCATTCTAAATACTGACAGTAACTATCGAAATCTACGGGTGCTGCCATTAACAATGTTTTCTTATATAACTGCCTATACTTCTCTGCGTGTTCAGGACGGTCTTTTTTAAATTTTTTCGATTTTTCAGCACATATCTTTCGCACCGTAAAACACAAATCTATATCATTGGTGCTATACGCAAGGTCAAACAATGCTTGAACATTTTTAAAAATGTCATGTGATTTGTTTTTCAATAAATCCCTTTTTAACTTCTCAATTTTTCTTTTATCCATACTTACCTCCAAATAAAAAAGAGCCAACTACTCCATACGGAATAATTGGCTCAAAGGCTCTATAATATATTAACGTCTAAAATATCCAATATCAAGGACTAATAAATCAAGGAACAACAGTATAACTAACAACATTGCAATGCCTATTAATGCTCCTGCAAGGAATTTAATGTACTTGTCTTTCGTTTTAATTATTCTTTCGTATAATTCTGTGATCTCTAAATTCTTTTGCTCTATATCGGTCAGTACAACTTGAGGTACGGTGGGTACAGTATTTACTTGTGCATTATCATCAAAGATATCTGCCGCTTGCCCACCCATTGCTTTAACCATAGCCATTACCGTAATAATGGTTGGATTCGGTGTCTTGCCCGAAAATATTCTTGTGACAGTACTTTCGGGGATATCACATTTATCAGCAATTTGCTTTGTTGTTAGACCTGATTTGTCTTTTAATGCCCTTAATCTTTCAAGAAATGCCTTATCTTGCAAAACCATTTTTGCTTCCTCGTTTCTCCTTTGTTTATCAGTGTTTTTGCGAAAATGATAGTCGCAAAAACGCAAAGTTGATAGTCAAAAAGAGCAATCTTGATAGTCATTAAGCAAACTTGATAATTGAAGTTTGACTTGACACATGATATATTTTGCTCAAGAACTTTTGCACATTATATCACGAAAAGGAAGAAAAAGTCAATGACAATTAAAGAATTAAAACTAATTATTGAGGACCTTATGGACGACACTGTTATTTTAATCAAAGATTCAGATATTAACGAAGTGGAAACCATAAGCGTCCAAATCCACTCAAATGGCAACTCTCATTTAATATTAAGTGCGTTAGAGTAAGGGGGGTGGTATTAGCCACCCTTACTTATTTATCAACCTGTAATCATAATCGGTTTCCCAATCCTTACCACAATTCATGCAACGGCAGCAGGTGTTGTTGGCGTCAAATCCGCCTGCATATCCAGCACCTTTAATACCGAATATAGCACCCCAAAAACCAACTTTATAGTTGTAGCCTTTGCGGTAGATTTTAATATTGTGAGAACCGCAAATAGGACAAATGGAACTTTTATTGTTTTGATATTGTTTGAAAATAATGTATTTTTTCGCTCTTTTTTCTTTTTTACTCTCGCTACTTAATTTTAAGTTTAACCAACGCAAAATAATCCAACCAAATAATACAATCAAGTATAAACTAATCGCAAACACATCTGCTTTATCACAAAAAGTATCGTTGCCAACAGTTTCAGGATAAATACTCCATCCTATAAATTGACATATTAAATAACCAAACAAAAACCACAGTATCCCCACTGTTAGTGTGATTAAAAAATAATGACCATCGCTCCCTCTTGTGTTTCTATTTACTTGTTCTTTTTCGGTTAAGTTTTTCTCATTAAATATTTTTGTTTCATGTTTCGGCTCTGCACAATATGGACAATACGCAAATTCGTCCGAATATTCCTTTTCGCAATGCCTGCAAATCATTTCTAATACCCTCTCTCTAACTATTCAAATCTTCCTGTTCTTGTTTCGTATTCACGTTAAACAACGTTCTTTAAATATTGTTTTCGTGGTGTTTTCCCTTGCTTTTTTATTGCTCGCACAATATATTTACAAGACTTTTCTTTTATAAATTGTTTGTTAATCAAATCAAAGCCACTCCGCCAATATGCTTTAATGAGTCTTTTTTCAAATTCAAACGATTCTTCTTTTGTCATACCATACGCTACTATTTTAGGTGAACATTTTACTTTCTTTATTCGTTCAATAAATTCAGGCGGTCTTGCTGTTTCGGTAGTGGAGTTAAAACGATACCCTTTGCCACTACCAACATAAAAAACTTCGTGGGTATCATCTTCTTCCCAAAAATAAACGCAATGTTCTCCATCACCATATTTTATTGCTTCTTCGTGCATACATTGTTGCACATACCAACTATCCCAACGAATAATATATTTACCCATTAATTACACTCCCTTACATAACCTATACCAATGCGTTCTGCTTATACCTAACTGGCGGCAACCCTCTGATACCGACAACTCGCCCTTTTTTGTTTTTTCAAAAAATTCAGCAAACCTTGTTAAGTCCTTGCCCGGATTTCCCATAGGTCTTCCTGTTTTAATTGATACTTTCTTACCATCTACCACAGGCATTGCTGCAATACCTTCTTTTTGCCTTTCAAGTATCTTTTCACGTTCTTGTTCTGCAACAGCTCCCATAACTTCAATTAGTATATTGTTAACCATCTCTAATATCCATTCTTGACCGTTAAAATCCATCAAGGTTGTTGGAACATTTAATATTCTTACGATAACCTTATGTTCTTTAAACCAACTTAATTCTTTTTTAACTTCATCCTTGTTTCTACCAAGTCTATCCAACTCTTTAATGATTAGTTCGTCACCCGGTTGCAATATTGCTTTTAATTTTAAGTATTCGGTTCTCTCAAAGTTTTTTCCAGATTGTTTATCGCTGAATATCTTATCTATATCGTTACGGTACTCTTTAACGGCTATGATTTGTCGTTCAAGGTTTTGCTCTCGCGTCGATACCCTTAAATATGCGTAAATCACTATTTATCACCTCTGTCATCGACAACATATACTCCATCCGCTTTTCTTCCTTTGGTGGTAGGCTGAATTACAATTTCATAACCCATAGCACAAAGCATTTGATTTAAAATTTTAACGCCAATGTTTTTTTGTTTTTTGCGTTGGTATACAATATCACCCTCAACGCCTATCATTTTCCCTAAAGCGGCGTTTGTTAGACCTTTTTCTGACATTATTTTTGCTAAAATTTCTGTTGCGTTCATATCAACAACCCCTTTCTTTGTAACCATAATATCATACGAGATATAAATTGTCAAGATATTTCTCGTTTTTTATTTTTTCGAAAACTGAAAGTAGTTAGGGAAGGGGGTGGCCCGCCATGTGCGACCCCCGGGGCGGCCGTGTTTTGGGCGCTTTTCTTTTTTATAATGTATTTATTATATATCTATTTATATTTATATATTTTTATTTTGCAACAAAAAGTTTACTTAATGTTACAATAAATAACAACGAGATATTTCTCAAAAAATATATAAAAAAGTATTGACAACGAGATATTTCTCGTATATAATATTGACAACGAGATATTTCTCGTATATTAAAAACTTTTGGAGGTTTTAAAAATGGAAAACAAAAAATATTTTTATGGTAACGAAATTAGCAGCTATGGGGTAGAACATAATAGGGTGGATTATAGAGCACTTGCAAATAGTTTCGATGCAGTATTATGTAATGATATAACAAAGTTATTTTATAACCCTTATGAATTCGAAATAGTAAATGGTGATTATATCTATTATGAAAATGATAATGGCGATACACTAACCCCTTTAGAGTATGAAGATCTAACCTATGAAGAACAAGAAGAATATAACGAAATAGAGAACGATATATATCAATATTTTATTATTGATAATGCTGGTTATAGGATATTAACAGGATTAACAAATGAAATAGTATTTTACAATGAAGAACTAGATCTTGCTATATGGGGTATAACACATTTCGGCACTGGATGGGACTATGTTTTAACAGATATTAAAATTGATGAAAAGGAAAATTGAAAAAATGACAACAAATCAATATATAATTACATTTTTGGAAATTGCCGGCGCCGCCGCTTTAATCTATTATATTTTTAATGAATATAAATTAATAGCTTTTGAAGATAAAATAAAAGAAAAAATAAAAAAGTTTTTGGAGGTGATCCGATAAAGTGATATATTTATTGTTGTTTTTATTATTCCCAGTTTTAATAATTTTTAGCGCTATAAAATAAAGGAGTTTTAAAAAATGAAAAATTTTTATATAGCTATAACAATAGAAGAAAATCAAAAATATTATAGTTATGTTATTAAAGCAAACGATCAAGAAAATTTATTATCTAAATTAAAGGTTAAAAACATTGTAACCGCAACGTTGACGGCAACAAAACAAAAAGCCGAAAATCTTGTAAACTTTTGTAACATACTCCACAAAAGAAACAATCAATATTTATTTGACAAAACATTTTAATACAATTAACCCGTCTATATTTAATATAGGCGGTTTTTTGTTGTCTTAATATAAATTATATCACCGAGATATAAAAAGCGCGGCCGCGTATAAAATAACAAAAGATAAAGCATACTATAAATATATATAGTATGTTTTTATTTTGCGTTATTTTGGGCTGTATAGCGTTATTTTGTTTTATAGTATAGTTATACCATATAAAAACAAAAACCGCTCACAGGCTAAAATAACACGATTTTTGGGCTATGTCGTTTTTTACCGCTTTCACTTTAACGCTTTAAGGCAATAAAGCGAACAAACGTTCTTTTGGGCGTTTTGGGGCCTTACTCTATATATGCAAATTTTGGTCAAAATCAGCCCATATGCGATTTTTGGTCAAAAGTGGTGAATATATATGCATTTTTAGGTCAAAATTGGGGTAAAAGTGGGGAATAGGTGCTATTTTTTGGCTTTCTTTTTTAGGGAGCGTGTCTGGTCAAAATTTTCACCCTTATGCAATTCCCCGTCAAAATCAAAGACACCCGGAAAACCCGAGTGCCTTATATATGCATTTTTCTGTCAAAACTCAATCTTCCACAATATCTGCGTCGATGTAGTCTGCAATTTCTTCAACCGATTTAGGTTGACCCAAAAGTGATTCTGATGGTTCTATTACGTGTTTAGTTGTTTCCACATAATCGTATTGTGATTTTAAAATAAACATGGCCGAGATATTATTCACAGCATTAACAAGTGCTGCCTGTTCAAGGTTATCTTTTATTGCATCTTTAATTTGGTCAAGGTAGATACCTTCCGGTGATTGTTTTTCAATCATTCTATAAAGTTGTTTAAAAGAATAACCGTACCAATTAGCAAGTCTACGAAACGATGGCATAATACCTTGTTGAGAACAGAACGTAAAATAACCTTCCGTTGATTCGATTAAATCAGGTATACTATGCACATTAGTTTTAGGTCTTTCAAGGCTCTCAAAAAGTAGAGCATTTGACTTATTAAGAATTTCAGTAATTTTCTTTGCTGACTCTGATTTATTAGCGGTGTCATATAAAGTATTCATATGTGGTTTAGTTAATGATTGCTTATTAGGTGTAATTGATTTATCGATTTTACCCATAAAATTTTCGCCTCCTTAAATAATAAAGTTATATATCCGTATATGCGTTTTTTGGGCAAAATCACTATTGTCACTAATCGGTCACTACTCCAAAAATGCCCATAAACGCGATAACAAAGGGATTTGTTACATTTGTCACTAATCACTAACGGTTTTAAAGATATATATATATTTTAAATTTATAAAACAAAGCGTAATACATAAGGCTCTTTAAAAACAGTAGTGATAGTAGTGATTATATATAAATATATTAAAAAACATAGATAAATAAAGGGTTTGCGTTGTCACTAATTTATCACTAATCAATCACTAATGTCACTAATTTTATATGTTTGGTGTAGTAAAAATTCTAACACAATGAACCTTTTGCTTATTTAATGTAGTTGGTGAAGTGTAAGCGTCACCCCATTTATTAATCCAATTTCTATCCGCCCATTGTTTTTTCACCGCATCAAAAGAAAAATGTTCTTTTTCCATAGCCGATTTTAAAACGCTTGCAATTACAAACACGGAAACATCGTCGGCTTTTCTGCCCCAAGTTTCACCATAGGTTGTATCGTAAAATTTATTATCATTTTTAGCGAGCCATTCACGAACCCATTTGTATGCTCTGACAGAAACATCTATTTCGTCATTTGATTTAACATAAGGTTCAAGTTCAGTTTCGGTCAATGGTGTTTCGTTTGTAAAAATACAATCACAAGCAATTTTGTCTGCTAAAAGAACGAGTGCGGCAGAAGATAATTGTTTACCCGTAGTATTAAGATTAAGGTTTGATAAAATTTCTTCATACATAAGTTTAATGTTATTATAATTTTGCTGAACATATTCAATAAATTTTAAGCCTGCTGTTCCGTAATTGTTATCGATAAAATTACATATTTCACGGCTTTGTTTTACCGATAGATTATCAGAAAATTCAACTTCGATAACGCGGTTTTTAGTACCACCACCGTTGGTGTCGTCTGTAATTTGTCGTTCACCTGTTGTAAGGAAAGCACAACGCCAAGAGCGAGTTTTGAGCGCTTGGTTAAATTTCATTCTTCCACGCTCAACGCCTTCGGTAAGTTTCATTATCAGGTCATCAAAGGTTGCATATTTATCGTTTCTGACAAGCATTTCAAGTTCATCACCTGCAAGGGGTAAATTTTTAAGTATGGAGCAGGTATTTATAAGTGCATTTTCCGTGCAGTTTAAAGTTTTAACAAGGCCTGTACCAATTTTAGAATCACCCCATATTGACATAGCTGTGCGCAGGGCAACGGTTTTACCCGAACCTGTTTCACCCCAAAGGTGTAACCAGTAGGGAAGACAACCACATAGTTCAATTAGTGGTGACGAGAAACTAACGGCCATAGCAATTCTTAATGGTATGTTTTTTCGATATTTTTGCATTAAGTTTTTCCAGTCGGCTAAAGAGCCTTGCTGTTTAACGGAATCGAAAATATTGCTGTCGATTTCTTCACCGTCATAAAATATGTCTTTTGCATAGGGTATAAATACTTCGTTATGCCACCCTAACTGGGAAGAAGACGAATAAATTGGAATTTGCCCGGTATTGTATCGTTCCATATCAGAAAAATATTGTGTCAGTTTACCTGCCATAGCAGAGGTTATGTTAATGTCGTTATTAGCGAGTTTGATAACCTTTGTTTTGTTTAGGGTTGTTTCTTTATCCACAATGATTTTTTGTTGTCGGTTGTTATATAAATAATGAATTTCAACCTTACTGCCACCACCGTCGATATTTGTGTAATAAGCAGCAGGAACGAGCGGTGTTGGTGTAACACACACGGGGTGTTCGTCGTCTTTGGGTTTACATGATATGCCTTTTTCCGTCAAAAACCAGTTTTGTGTATTAAGTGTAGGTGCATCTAATTTCTCGAAAATACTTTGTTCGGGTAATAAGTTTTGTTTTACAAACTCGGCAGGGTTGTAAACATCCTCACAAGCTAATATCGCTTTGTCTATGGTTGCATTTCGGTAATCGTCACGTAGCCACTTGTCGCGCATAAGTGCCGATTGACGGAATATGTTATCCATTTTTTGAGGGTCTTTACCTGTCCAAAAGGCTAACATATTACACAATGCAAGGTCGGCTGACGAATGATCGTTGTTGTATGCGGATATATTACCATTGAATAAAGAATTAAAATTAGCGCTGGTTAAGGCTTTGCTTAATATTTCTTGCTCACTTAAATCTATAGGTGTACATATATGTGAATTTTGGTCTGATTTTTTATATTTCGACGTTGGTCGTACCATATATTTGTCAAGGATAATTTGTAAAGCCTCGTCGTCTTCTATAATTGGATAGTTATAAACGGTGTTTCCGGTAATAGTAACGAACCTGTTTGTAACACCATCAGCATATATTTCTACGCCGTTTTTAGGGTTTTTAATGTAATATTTTTCTTTATCAAAATTAAAATTAGAAGTTTTAAATATTACTCTTAATCCTTCACCAGAAGGTGATTTTTCAG